>Ga0099825_1008676_pt1 | contig 11913 bp, 4 predicted proteins | sample SiratroredBW_FD_76838 | JGI IMG/M metagenome (GOLD analysis project Ga0099825, IMG submission 76838) | Root nodule microbial communities of legume samples collected from California, USA - Siratro red BW | ecosystem: Host-associated > Plants > Roots > Nodule | place: USA: California | collected...
AAAAAAAAAAAAAAAAAAAAAAAAGATAGACAAAATTAAAAATAAAATTTGAAAGAAAATTGGCATATTTTTGAAAGTTAACTATTCTATAAAACATTTATTTAATCGCATTAATTATTTTTTATATTTTTAATTGTGAACTACATCTAGTTTTTTTTTATATATATAACTAAATAGAGTACGATCAGATATAAGATTGTGGACAATTGCTTCATGCACCGCATCATTTCTTAAAAATACCAAAATTGACTTTGTTATTTTTATTTCAAGGGAAGAGCTTCCAGGGGTTCAGGATGTTTCCAAAAATCAAGTTCTGAAAAAAAAAAAAAAGGATTCTGGATTATGAATTTCAGGAGAGGAGGTGAAACTGGAATAAAAATTTTACATTCTGAAAATTTGACTTCTAGAATTAAAAATTTCTTTCGAATCCAAATTGTGGAAGAGATTTATGTACTCTCCTTTTCGGATTATTAAAAAGAAACACAAACCTGGTTTATACATGATGGGAATTGATGGGGTGTAAGAAGCAATTGCCAAGATTGTAAAGGTCACCACACAACCCGACTCAACCTGGTTTATACAAATTCAGCCCAATTAAACCCGGGAACCAATTCCAATCCGGTCGGTCTGGTCATATATACTTTTGCCTGTGGTAACAGAGGTTCTCCCAGACTAACAAATACTTGACAACAATCACCATGTTAATGCTAGGTATAAACATGTCCATGAACTGAAATATATAATTTATACTAAAAAATAATTGATCAAACCTAACCAAAGATAGCTACTACCTCATTTCCCTTTATTCTTCAATTTTATTCCGAAGATGGTAGTTGCTCGTGTTACAAGCAATTTATAACCCAATTTACATTTACCAACTCCATCCCCGAAAAAATAATAAAGAAATAAACCATTAAAAATATGATACAATATTAAGGCCTGGTTCAAACAATTCTTAATTCAAGGTTTGGATAGCCAGCCGGAGCTTTGTGCCTTTCAAAGAGATCTTGAAGTGCTTCCACAAACTTACCATGTACCTTGGCAACCTAAAACCAGGTTTAAATAATGAAGAGGTTAGAAATTCAGCCAACTGAACCCCAATATTTGAAGATATCAATCATACAGTAACAAGAATTCCCATAAAGAAACAACTCATCATGGCATTCGTATTTACGCATGGGCAGTATTGATAATTAAGTCTTCAATTATGAAACTATACAGACAAGTATTTCGTGGATTGAACGAATACTTTTAGTTGTAAAGATATATACAAAAAATATAAATTAAGAACATATATATGAGAAAGTTATTTCGATCGATAAAAGCTGGTTCTATTCATTAAAAACATAGATTAAAATATAAAATTCAGACATTCGAAATTTAATTTTGAAAAATACAAAAAAATAAGTTTAGCTAATACAAGATTATTAACTAGTCATTTTGTAAATTCCCTTATGCCTTCTGTTAATTGAATAAATTTGATCATTCGATTAAATAAAATAAGGAAACGGAAAAGTCTTCTTTGGGTAAATAATTAATTGACAATATATATATACACACACAGAGACATATATATTCCCAGAATATTTGTATGACAAAATGAGGGTGATACTGCTGAGAAGGAAGATTGTAGTTTGTTATATAGGGGAGATTGCATCTTACTCACACTATAGCCTAGGATAAGACTTATCGATCAAACCAGACGCAAGTTTCTTGTCTAATTACTCCAACTTCCTTTCACTACCATCATTGCTACAACTTAACAAGGGAATTTAAGGAGGTATTTTAACTAGGGAGTGGATATAAATAACTGGATCCTCGTGAATTCTTTTAATATAAACGCTGCCAATAGGCACATACCTCCTCGGTGGTTGGGTCGGGGTTTTTGGAGAGCTCAATAGGTCTTCCCACCACCACATGCATTGGATGTCTGAACGGTAATGGAGATCTGAAAAGGATATTAGAAAATCTGTTTTATAAAAATAAATGCTAATAATAAAAACAGAAACGTCCAAGCATAGATAGTTTAGACTCTATACTTCTGTACCAATAAATGGCTATACGTCTCAGATCAATTACTCAATGCTATGTGAGTGTCTTCAACATAGAATGAATATTTTCACACACACAAAAGCTTGCTAAGTTATGAAAAAAAGGTAAATTGCATTAACTATCTCTAAAATATCGTGAAATTAAACAAATTTCCTCAGCATTTTCTACCTTTACATCAACCTTTCATATAGGAAAACTCACTGTAATATTTTTCAAACAATTAAGGGGAAATAGTGTGGTGTGTAAAAGATGTCGATGTAATGTTTTTAAACAGGAATTATTGTAGGATAGAAAAAAACAGAGAACGTTCGGTTAATATCAAGAAACTTTTGGTGGTCTGTGCAATTTATTCTCTTAAAAAGACTGATCGGGGAAAGACATACATCCTCAATAATATCATTTGAATCCACCTTTTCCAATCACATTGAGCAAATATTTTAATCTTATTCCCAAGAAAACTCGAACAATTCATTTGACTACTGTTTCTACATATATTAGTTTAATATTATTAGGTGCCAATTCCTTTTGTTGTTAATTTAAACATAAAAGGAAACATATTAGTTGAGAACAAGTAAGAAATTAATCTTGATCATATATCAAATGAATGGTTAAGATTAAATTTAAGTGAAATTAGTTGTATAGCGGAAATTAACTTCTCTCACCTCTATCCATTCTCCATAACATTTAAGTGTGGAAGGCGTGATTTCACATTTTACAGTCGGATTATTATGTTGTACGTTTAATTCTCTCCAATTTAAGCAATTTCACAGCCTCAACTTCAAGCATAAAATATTAGTTAGATTCATTCCTTTTTGAAGAACCCTATCAACTAAGCTAGTGAAAACAGCTGTAATGAGAAAAAATTGCAGGTTGTCACCAAAGAAACACGCACCCGAAAATTCCCCAAAAACATATTGGGGTGAATTTGATAGCCCTTGCAACTTTGAGGAAGAACTTCCCACCTGGTTTCCACCACTTATAGACATTTGACTGCAAAAAAGTTACAGCAAAAGGATAATAATCTTCAAGTTGTACTGTATGTACAATGAAATGTCACAACAAAACATTTATCTATAGTAGTGAGAAAGCCTATAGCCCCAAGAAGAATCTACAGCTAAAGGTCCCCAAATGTCACCGGTAGCCACCATAGTTCAAGAAGTTAGGAGTGTATCATAGTGGATAGGGAAAAGGGATGGTAATGGGTCTTTCTCGGACACTAAGGCGCAAAACCATTGGCATATTTATTAGGCCTGCGTATATTGCAAAGTGGCATAATTTTTTGCTTTGCGTCATGATGAAGATTCCCAAGTTAACAATGCCAATTCACATATGAACTAAGTGCAGTGGGTGAACTAACATGTCTAGCAGGAATTACAGGAGCTAAACGTAGGAGATACAGACAGTAGTATATACTCAAAAAAAGGCAGAGGATAAAATCTAGGAATTCTACACACCGGGGACTAGCAGGAGGACCGTCTCTTGGAATGACAATAATTGTGAACCTGTACAGTTCATCGTGTCCCAGAGTGCACACCAGCTGCACTGTATACGAGTCCTACCATTTAAGAAAACAGTTGAAGAGAAGAAATTCAATGAAATTACTATCTTGAGAAAATTTGTTTATGCTAACAAAGTTCTTAGTGTCAGGAACAAGGCATAAACTGTTAAGGACCAAAGAAGTGTGTAAATCAATTGATTTGATTTACAGACCTTGCCTATTTCCGATGACAACTTGAATTGATCTGCACAAGGGAGTGATTTGAATAGGGTGCATGGGTCAGATGTAACATGACCGGTGGTGCAAGAATCTGAAAACCATAACCTCAAAGCCCGTAGGGCCTGTGTCAGTTGTGGAGATGCAGCAATTGATTATATGCAACTTTGGTCAGCATTTCTACAATACTGATGTGAAGGACAGCTTCAAACTGTGGAAAGGGGCATTGGGCCTGGAATGGCAACATTGAGATGAAGTATTGAAGGAACATTAGCTTGAAAAGCCAGAACCATAGCCAAAAGGAAAAATTAGGACATCAGAGGTCCCAGCCCTTGGTGATAATAGATGGAGGCCACATGTCTTGTGACATATTTGTCATTGGACTGGACTCTGAGGGCTAATGTCCTCCGCATGATCCACCAAAACTGTTACCACAATCTTGAGTTGCATTTTGATAGTCCCCAGTGGGAAACCCATAGTTAGTAGATGTTTGAGCCTATGCCACTGAAACTGAGTTGGTTGAACTGAAGTTGGAACTTGTGCAACATTTTCCTAGATCGACTTAGTAAGAGAGAGATATTCTTGTGCTTTGCCATTTGAGCTTTGTGAGCCAAGAAAAGTGATTCAATCTCTGATTGAAATAGGATCAAGACAACTTAGCACAGATGTGACAAATGAGTCTTATTTATTGGTTAGTCCACCCAAAACACCATCTAGGAGATCAGGAGGAGAGATAGGGTCTCCAATAGGCACTAGTACTCAGCAACGGATTCCATCCAAAGAATAAACTCAGATTTATTTGCCCTTTTCACCTGACAATGTCCTAGACGAATCGATGTGATTTTGCTTGAGTGAGAGCATGGAAGTGAATGTCCAATTCATCCTAAACTAGCTAAGAATGACAGAATCCAACTACGCAAGCTGAGAGAAACACACAGAGATGAGAGAAGTCATGATAGAGGGAGAGAATCTTGTGATTCCACGCTAAACATGCTGGATTTACTTCCAGTTTCACAATCTTCTTTTTGATTAAAATGGGATGACATGAAAGGATTCACATGAAGCTGAAGCTTGCGGTCTCAAATCACAGCTTCAACTTACTATTGCCGTTGAAGGAAATTGTTGTCATCACGCTTGACTGGAATCCAAGAGAAAGACATCAAAGGAATCACAGAGGAAGCCATCATGGATGCATCCATGAATAAAAAAGGAGCTCTGTAATATACCATATTGGAAACTATGGTTCCTGATATCAGAGAAAGAGCGGAAGAAATCTAGAGAGAGAAAGAGACAAATACAAATGATTGTTGCACAGTAAACTGAAATTTGATTTCATCAGCAACAAATACCTGACCGAAGCAGAAAACTGGAACCAAAGGTAGGCCTCTCACCATTGCTATGCGGACAAATCCTCTTCGTGCCTTAAGGAAAGCAATCTACAAAGAGAAGAGTTCAAGCTGCTTTGTTATTTCCATGAAATAGTTATACATTGAGTAGAGCAAAAAGTAATTCTTAAAAGGCCTATGTTATGTATGACTATATTTATAAAGTAAAAAAGTTCAACATGACCAAGAACCAAAGCTTACTGGACAGTATCCCTATAGTAGAAGAAACATACTATTGAAATTTGAAACGCATGCAATTCTTAGTTGAGCCCCAGTGACACAAAAGCTGGGAAAATTGCATGCACCAACTGTTGTATTATTAAACTTAGCATCCACAACTTGAAAATTTGATTCAATTCCTTAAATGTAAACCAGTAAAAAATGGTATATTATATAGAACTTTACCTCCCTAAAAAAAAGAAAATAATTAATAGTATTTGATTGTAATAAGTACAACAATTGATAATATTTCCCTAAACACTATATGTAGAGGAAAATCAAAATTTTAATTTAGTAAAAAAAGGATCACGTAAGCATTGAGTAAGAGAAGTCAAATGCAATGCACCTCAATGCCATGCTGCATGAGAAATGTCTCTTGCACTCCACCAGGTGTTAAAATGCAACTATGGCCAGACGCTAGCAAGGAGATAAAGTTTTTCTTTGTTGCTGGTGTAAGACCCAACCATGTCCATATGTGTCTCAAAAATGGTGTGTAGAACACCTGTCCATTAAATGTGAAGAGAAAAACTTGAAATGAAATCCTCAATTACCATAATTCATCTTTACAGGGTCCCAAGTAAAAGCTTTACCGTGCTGCTAGCAAGAACTCTAACTTTTGGAAGAGGCATGAAACCTGTGTGGTCAGCTAGTGCAACAATGCCAATTGGCAAAACTGAATGTGGTTCATAACCAAAAACTGCATGTTGGGCACACTGTTGTTACAAAAACTGCATGTGGATACAAATAAACAGAATTCCAAGACTTGTTGGGCCAAATTCTGCTGGCAAATTAACTTAAAACCCCATTCAACCATAGGACAAAATAACCAGGAAAACTGGAAAATTAAAGAAACGGTTTGTCTTTCATAGAAAGCAATTATAGGAAGTATCTTAGGCTTAACCAGCGGGAAAATATAAAGTATATTGTAAATTGTCCTAATGACATACATGCAGATCTCCAGCAACTGAGGCAAATCAGAGACTGTGCTTGCTTAAAACTTAATCATATTTATCCAATTCATTTCAACGTTAAGCAAGAAGTTATTTCAACAACGACAATTAGCGTCAATTGTGAGATTTTAATTTAAAGAATATATGTAGTTTTATGAAAAGCTCTATCCTAAATATTAAATGGTGAAAATATAGAAATGCAAAGATGGTCAATGCAGCCAACAGAACACCAAATCTTAATAGTAAAAATTGAATGGTTAGCCTAATTTTGTACAGATAAGCAAAAATGTACCAAAGTAGAAATTTCATGAAATTTGACCGATCCTCATTGTCGGTTATAGCAATTAACAACACCAAAAAAAAGTCCCATACAAGATAGAACTCTAAGCAGAGGCAAATCAAGGAGCACTGGGTTAAGCAAAATAACAATAATAATAAAAATATTAGACTGGTAAATTAAGAATAAAAAGACATTTCTGTGCTGCATCTGCAACAGGAAAGAGGAGAAACAAGCTTAAGTTACACTAAAACTTGTAGCGTCCGTCCATTGCAAGATAGATTGCAATCACTTCGCTAATCACAACAAAGCAGATCGAAATAGCATTTCACCATTTAATTAATTCCCTTTGGATTCAATAAACTTTTCACAAATCAGACATTCCAGGAATGAAGATTTAAACCTTCATTCATCTATCGTCCCACTTTCCTAAGAGTTATGCTTATTCCTAAAGCAAAGCAAAGGAACCTAAAAACAACTCCGCCCACTAAATCAAAATCGTTCAGCTTTTTCTAATTTATCTCTCCATTTCAAGAGAAATTCATCTTAAGCTGGGAAGAAGGAGCGTAAACAAACCATAAGCACGGTTAGGATCAAAGGCTTTCATATCCTCTACGTGAAGCGTGATGGGAAAATAATTGCAAGCGTGTTTGCATATGTACCTGAAAAGTACAAATATAGAGATTCGAACCGTTCTTTGTGTAAAGCGAAAAGATAACGAGGTCGAAAAACTACCTCGACAATTTTCGGCCAAATCTGCTCTTCTCGTCGATAGGAAGCACCATAAACACAAACAGAAAACCAAAAACCCTGGCACGCGAAGCACCAAAACTCAATTAAAGTGAATCAAAAAATGAAGAACGGCGATTTAGAGAGAGATAGAAAACGAACGAGAGCAATTTGGGGAGAGGAAGGAAGAAGAGCGCGAAGAGGATGAGGGCAATGTTGAAGTGAATAGCTCCCAGCCACAGCGCCATTGCCAGAATCGCGCTGAACGTGTTGGAAGAGTCGCCGAATTCTTCTCTCCCGCTGATGAATTTCTCCGCCGCGTCGTCATCAGTGGCCGCCATAGTCCGAGCTCCGAGGGTGTGAGGGAACGGCGTCGTTTGGAGTAACAAAGTGCGCCACGCTGATGGATGATGGAAACATGAGATAGGAGCGTTAGGCAAATTGTCAAAGTGTGAGGGTGTGAAGTATAAAACGACAATTTAGCTTCGTCACGTGTTTCAGTTAAACAATTAGTTGGTGGTAATGAAGAAAACGTTTGAAAAGGTTCAGTTACGCTGGCGCCGTAATAGCGGTGATCCAGTGCGGTGGGGAGTAGCTTCACCGTGCTTAGCTTCAGCATTGCTTATGACTAAATTGTGATTTTAATTTTTATTCGTGATTTTAAATTTGTTTTTCATGAGATTTTGTTTTTTATTTTAAAAGAATGTAATTTTGATAAATAATTTTATTTATAATATTTATTAAAAAATTATAATACTTAAATAAAATTACTACCTTGTGTAACTTACGAAAAACATGTATTTGTAATAATTATATATATATATATATATATCAAAATTATGTAATTTCTATCTATTTTATAGATTTTTAAATTTTAACCGAATACAAATATAATTTCCTTTAACAACATGCTGCTTAAATGAACTATCTATATTAAACAAAAAAATACCTTTTATTGACATTGTGAAACTTTTGTTTAAATAATACTTTATATTTTTATGTTGACATTAAAATATAATATTATTTTGGTATTCTTTGCCATCTTAACATGAAATTTTAGAAAAAGGAAATCAACATTGATTTTCTTTTAATTAACCATCACGTCATCATTTGAAAAATCTGACTTGACATATAAGGTACCAAATTTTTGTTATTTTTTAATTTTTCGTTAATAATTACTTATAACTTGAGTGGTAAAAGTTTTAAAAGAGAAAAAAAAATATTTTAACATCTCTCTCACTCAAATTTTAAATCATAATTTAAGTAAAAAAAATCACTGAAACGATCCTAATATCTTTCAAGATATATTGTTTAGTGCAAATAACAATTATCATCATTTAAGAGTTACTCAAACAACAACTTAACATACCAATAAAATATACAGAAAATTCATAACAACCATAATTACATGATAAATACAACTATTCAACCCAAATAATTCTAATCATTCTCAAATTATTCAATCATCCAAATAAATTAATTTTACGTTATCACATATATTTCTAATTCAAATAAGTGACAAGATTCATCATATTTAGATCAGATTTTAACTAAACTTTATTAAGTACATGCAAGGCATTAATTCTCTTATTACCTTGAAAAAACAACTCTAATATTTACAAGCTTCTAAAATGAGTTCATAGAATCTCCAAAAACTTAAACGTATACACCAACATCTTCACTTGTCCAAAATTATTAAAACATTATTGTTCCTTATTTTATTAAAACGAGTATAAACCTTTTTAAAAAAAATAAGAAATAAAAGTTTATTCAAATCAAAATTTTGATCAAACTCTCTTGATTTGTTCTCTTATGATTATTGAAATATGAAGATCTACTAAGAATCTTAATAAGAAGGTAAGTTATTTAGATATTTGAAGAGATTAAATTTTAAATTATTAAGAACAGATTATTTTTAATATATTTATAAATATTTTTTAAAGCAATATATTTTCATTTTCCGTTTATTTCAAAATCAACTTAAATAAATAAGTCTTACATATATAGGATTTAATTAAAGTAAATAAATGTATTAAAGGTTAAAATATTTAAAATTATGAAATAGAGAAACTAAAATTTTAACTTAATAGTTATGATTATAAGTGAGTATTATGTGGACCTTAACAACTCTTAACTAAAACAATCTGAATCTTATTTGGTCATATAGTCATTTCTAATTAAATCTATAAGTATTGTTTGGAACATAGTTATTCTTAGTTAAATTAAAGTATTGATTGGCCAACTACTCCTAGTTAATCTAAGTATTATTTGGAATTTAGTCATTCTGGGCTAATCTATTAAGTATTGTTTGGAATGTAATTACTCTTAATTAAGACTATGTATTGTTTCCTCAACAACTACTCCTTACTAGAATTGAAAGCTTCACAAAAAGAGTGATTTATAAGATCAAATGATCAATCATTAGAAAGAGGATGACTTCTTCCAAAGATACAAAATAAAATACACTTTTCTAGACAATTATGAACATGAATCATGTTCTTCCTAACAAATACAAAGGCTAATGATTGCTTAAGATACTGTGTACGTTCATACTGTAATAGTTTTGTCAATTTTTCTTCTTCGTAGAAATCTTCTTTATATAAAGCTTGTCAATAAAAGACTCATTGCAAAATATTTGTAGTTGTTGTTAGAGTCTTCTTTTACTACTGTTTCTTCCTACATCCAAACACAAACTTTGAGACTTTCGAGACACATTAAATGCTCTTTGCTAGACATTGAATGTGTTTTACTTATTGGTAATACCTATGGAGCACCTTAATGCTTCAGAGGCCTAAGCAAGTAGCTTTCTTTCACCTTTTATACAAAATATAAGATCTGATATAATTTATCGACTTTACAATATTAACATCTCATCTTTTCAAGAAAAATTATTTGTATGAATCAACTTTCAATATGTTTTTTTAAAAAATCTTGTTATTGACAAAATGTTGTGAAATCTTCATAAAAGATTGAGTAAATATATATTTTCTAAAGTATAAAGTAAACATTTATATTTATTATATTGACATGTAATATGAAATACTTAAGATTTGTGTCAATTAAACGAGACATACTTATTTTTTGTTTAAGTAAAAAAATTATTAAATTAAGTATCCTCACCTGTGCGTCAATTCAAACAACCACAAGATATGCACATAAACATATTTATCTAATCACCAACTAGAGCTAAATTATATACTTTAATCAAACATAATCTAATTCATATATAATGATATTCTATATTTAATTATTTCAATATACAATTAAAACCAAACAAATGATTTTTCTACACTTAAATCTAACAAAGTATCACTAACATCATTCAAAGTAAGAAAGGTAAAATTTATTGAAAGTCCTCCTACTTGTCCTCGTAAGAAGCTAAGTCTAAACTAGAAGTTTAGAAGAACTCTAATAATATGTAAGTTATTAAACCATAACTTCATGAATATAACACTCTTTCTCATGTAATTTGTTTTTTACATTTGCAGGGAACTTGTTATCAAATGTATGTTTATTATTTGTAATTATTCTTTTAATCAATGTTCGTCGTTATTTTATTTTCTTTAAAAAGGTTAAGAGATTCTAATATCTATTCTAATTAATTAAATTTTATTATATTGTCCATGTTTTTTTCTCCTTTGACTAAATAAAAAACTGAAAACAAAAATAACTTTTTAATAAAAATGTCAATTGTTTTGCAAGCTATTAAATCATAATTATTGTGGATGTATGTTTTTTCTTCACTATTTTATTACTAATATGATCAGTACATGTACAATGCTGTCTCACTAAAAAAAAGTTAGAAATTTAATATCTTTGATGGAATGTTAAAGATAACAATTATAATAATATATAACTAAATTTCTTAATCTCCATAAGTTATGTCTTTATTTTATATTTAATTTTGTAAATAAAACTTAAATTTGATGCTTTAGAAAAGAGAATACAATTTCATTCTGTAACGTGGACGAGAGATAATTTAAGTTTTAAAAAAGTGGAAGTGCGGCTGTGGTAAATGAGAGACATGATCATCTTGATGACTATTTAAATTTTTAAAATGCAAATAATTATATTTAAGAAATTAAAATTAAAAATTAACATAAATACTAAAGTTTAACGTGTTGAAATTATAAGCATAAAATAAAAGATTTAAGAATAGTATATTTTTATTTTAAATATATATTATAAAAATCAAGAAGAGTTTTCAGAGGATATGGATAGAAGGCTTCTAAAAGGAAACTAATTATTTGATTTTGTTTTTATGATAAAATCAAATTATCATCAATTCTGTTATTTGTTTTTATGACATAATCAGATTGTAATAATTTTATTTTGTTTTCTTTATTTAGCTATACCTATAATGGGTACAGTATTTGTATATATTCAATTCTTTATTTTGAATGAAATACACAGAAGAACAGAGAGCATATATTCATTCTCATGTCTTTTGTTCATCTTTGTTCATCTCTTTATTTTCATAATATTATTTTCATTCTCATGTCCTTTGTTCATCTTTGTTCTTCTCTTTATTTTCATAATATGGTATCAGAGCTCTAATTTGAGAGCTCTGGTTGCTACATTTATCAT
>Ga0099825_1008677_pt1 | contig 11911 bp, 2 predicted proteins | sample SiratroredBW_FD_76838 | JGI IMG/M metagenome (GOLD analysis project Ga0099825, IMG submission 76838) | Root nodule microbial communities of legume samples collected from California, USA - Siratro red BW | ecosystem: Host-associated > Plants > Roots > Nodule | place: USA: California | collected...
AAGAGGATAAATTTTAATAGATGAAGGTTGTTTGGTTAACCTAATGTGGGAGGATGGATCATGGGAGAGGGGATTTACTATTCAAGAGGATAAATTTTAGTAGATTAAGGTTGTTTGGTTAACCTAATGTGGGAGGATGGATCATGGAAGATTTGTAAGATGGGATCTTCTTTCATGTGAAGAGATTTGAAAGGAATTTAAAGGGATGAAATTGGAAATTACGAAATAACCCTATTAGATGGGGTGGAAATTACGAAATACCCTTATGAGTGGGTGATGAATTTGAAATACAATAAATGCTGCAGAGTATTTTGAAGTATTGATACATGACTAAAACAAAAGGTATTTAATAAAAAAATACAAAATATTATTTATATTTTTACTAATCATTATTTTAAGAACAATTAATTATAAAATGATTAAAAATAATCAAATATAACATTTAATGGTAATCATATATATGTTAATAAGAGTATTTAATTTTAAATAATTACTTTTAACTAAATGTTATCTATTAATATTATTTATTTCAAATTTAAGTACATCTTTCATTTATTTTAGTCAATTTAAATAGATTGTTTATATAGTGTTATTATAACTTATTAATATTTTTATACAAATAAAATAAGAATTCAAAAAAAAATTCTTATTTAATCTCTTAAAAATATAGTAAAAAAATATTGAACTTTTTAAGTAAGAGAATTAATAAAAAGGTAAATTTAGAAAACATTTATAATTATTATTAATATGTACCAGTATCCAAGAAATGTAAATTTCTAACTATTTTTATTTAGACCAATAATTTTAAAAGTTTCAATTTAAGTAAAATATAAAAATAATTTATACTTACAAAAATAACAGTAAATCTTAATAAAAAAATAGTTTAGATTGTAGGAAGTTTTTTTTTATACGGATTTCAATTAATTGTAATTTAGACTAAATTGTATATTTTAATAGAATAATAAATTTGTGATTTTATTGCATTACTTAGGATTTATGATTAATTTTAAATAATTTAAAAGAAATGTTTTAAATAATTTTAAATAATTTTAGTAATATTTTTTATATTAAAATCAATTTAATTCAATTCATTCTAATTTTTTACCATCTTATTTCACAAGGGTTAATCAGTAATTTCATAAATATATCAATTAAAAAAATAAAAACAAATATATAACATCTATCAAATCATTCTCAAACTTTCATAATCAATCTCCTCAAATCCCTTCAAATCTTATCATTCATCCATTAATCCAAACAACTCTTTCATCCCCATACAATCTACTCAAATCCTTTCAATTCCACTCTCCTAACCAAACAAAGCCTTAGGCACAGAAAGAGGATGTTCTAGTGAGAGAGGTCAAAATAGTTATCTTATATAGAGTTAGGAAAATAATCTTTTGACAATTGTAACAACCACATTACAACTCACTTTTAAGGATATTATAGTCAATATAAAAAAAATTATATTTATGAAGAAACAAAAAGAATGAAGGATAAAATAATAGTTATAAAGTGATTGTAACATTTTATGAGTTGGAAAGTGCATATAAAATAAATATATGTGATGAAATTATATTATATACATGATGTTATATGTTGTGTGGTACCTAGGATGTTATCATGACTTATTCTTGTCATAATAATAAGTACAAGATTGATTTTGGCTAAAAAATAAACATAATTAATTTTAGTTTAAAAGAAACATTGGTCATTATCAACAGAAAAAATATTTGAAGCCAACAATCCCTTAACCATAGTCAAGTCAGACAACATATTAATCTTAATCAAATTAAATGTGCCTTAACTAAAATTTGGAGATAATATGAAAAGATACAAAAGAGATGAACCAATATAGATACTTTAAAAAAATAAATAAACTTTAAAATTATTTAATTTAAATTATTACTTTCACACATTTCTAAAATTTTAATTTTTGAAAATTTTATATCAAAATAATATATTTTGTCATAACTGGTAACATCCTATACTCAAGAAAAAAAAAAAAAAGAACGTCAAACTCATTTTTGAAGAACTCATACACATAATGAAATTTTTTTCATTTGTAATAGGTTTTCATGTAAACCTTATCCTTGACATCACATGCATCCACTATGATAAACTCAATCGTACTATTAGTGTGTATAATAAAACATAAAATGAATTCTTTTATGGGCTCTTTTGAAGAAAAACCAAAATAGTAAGTGATAACCTTTCCTAGAACCCAAAAGTACTCAGGGTTAAGGATTAGAAGAAATTTGTCTTTCCTTTTGCTCTTGGCTACATTCAGTTTAGCAATTTCTAACAGCTTGTGAGAGGAAACCCTTCTGTTTGGTCGCTCTAGAATAATCGACCACAACCATTCTAAACAACAATTTGGTGGTTAACATCTTGTTCATAGCCAAGGTAAGAAAGAAGAAGTTTCTTCTACAACATCCTCCTTTAGAGAAAAGGAGTTGGTATGACTCGAATCCAATTCCCTTCCAAATTCCAAATCGTAACAACCTTCCTACTTAGTAAAGTGTTATTTCATAGGAAAAATTAGAAAAAGAAGAGGAAGCCATTAAGAACACACCTAAATGAAAATGACAATGAATGGTAACTAAAAAGCTAAGTGCTTTCACAAAAGCTTCAAAGGCAAATGTAGAAGTTGGAAAGAAGAATGACAAAAGAAGTAATGTAAGGAAGAGTGATGTTTCAATATAAAACAATTCAAGAAAGTTCAAATGTCTCTTACCAAATAATAAGACTGTTGAAATGTCACATTGTAAGGCAACTTGTTGTTGCATTAGTTGAAAAGTTAAGGTATTAAGTGACACAAGACCTTAAGAAAAGAAACAACTCATAATTAATAATAACGTACATTGATACCCATTATAAAAAATATATGATCATATTAACTAAAAAAGCCAACTAAACTCCAATAAAAAGTATGGACATAATATGGTTGTGAGAATACAAGTTCAAAACTAATTACCTTTCCCAAACAAATCATATTAGCCCACTCAACTAGGATATATAACTTATATTTAAGTATTAAATAACTATACGTTCCTTGACAAGTTTTTATTATTCTTAAATATCTATAAATATAGGTTGATAAATAAAAAATATTTACTATTTAAGTATTAAATAACTAATTATATATCTTTTTGGTGACAAGCTTTTATTACCAAATTCTTAACAATCTATAAATAGAGATTGATAAATAAAAAATATTCACTCAATTATTTTACTTGCCTCAATACTTATATATTCTATAATTTCTTTAGCTCTTACTCATTTGAGCATAAAAAAAATCCTCTCCAAATAAATATTTCCTCAATTTCCATCAACAACTCAACAAACAATGCTCGTACATGTGCAAGTTCAACTTTTCAGAAATACCATTCTTTTCACGTAGAGAAAACCATGGAAAATAAATTCTTATATATATATATATATATATATATATATATATATATATATACTGATATGGAAAAATCAAATTGAAAAAATATTACAACCTAAACAATTTTATATAAAAAATGAATTTTATTAATCAAACTGCTAAATTGTAATTTTACACGATACCGATTATTTATTTCTATTGATATTAAGTATAATAATGAAATATAAAATATAAAATATATCTAAAAATATTATACGGAGAGGTTTAACGGACAATCTGGATTTAGACCTTGTCCTCTTAATTGTGTATTTTAGTTTAATGGGTACTAAAAACACATTATTTTTAATTTCTTTATTATTAGTTAAAATTTATTATAAATTGTAAAATTATGAGAGAATAATTAAATTAAAAGTGGAGTTTTTTTTTAATTCCTGCAATACTAAAGATTGTGTTAAAAAAAACGTTAAAACTATTAAGTTTATATTATTGTTTACTAATTTATAACATAAAAATGATAATAAAATAACATTTCTATCATTATTCTTGGACGAATTAACCTACTCCTTCTTTTTAGACATTCACTATAATGTTTTTAAGAACATTTGTACTCTTATAAATGTTGAATTTGTAATACTTTCACCTTCTTAGTTTATTTTCCTCTTTATTGATTCTATTGACTCATTATATCACATTTATTAGGTGACTATTGTTATAAAACCTATGTATTAAATAAATTATTTGTGTTTAAAATATAAAAATATTCTTTAAAATAATTTAACTGTTTGAATTAATTCAAATAAAATATAAATATATTTAAAAACAATTAAACTGGTATATTTTAAAATGTATAATTCGAAATATAAAATATATTTTGAAATATATAATCTGAAATATAAAAGATGTATTTTAAATTATACATTTCTAAACACAACTGCAAAAGAATAAAAATAAATTTTCAAATTGTATAAAGTAACATTTAAGAATATGGCTGTACATAACATAATTCCCTTGAACTGGAGAATCAAGACCACTACTGTTTTCCCTGATAGTAATATTGGGCTCAGTGGCCCAATTTCAGGGTACGGAGGTGTAGACTGCTTCTTCCTGCACCTACATAAAATCTTAGATTTTCAAAATACTCTTGTTGCACCTCCATAAAATCTTATATTTTCAAAATACTATTGTGGAAAAAATTTAAGTGTCTTTGGTAAATAGAGACAAAGTGGTTGAATTTATATTCTGGATTTTACAATTTGAAAAATTATCAGATTGTAATAATTTTTTTTAGTGGAAATTATAACTTTGGATTAATTTATTTTAAAATATATTGGTGACTTTTGGATTAGTCCAATCTAAAATAGAAAAATATATTTTAGATATTTTAGATTAAACTTCTTGAATTTCAATCTGAAAGCTATTTTTTATTCCGGAATAGGTTAATTTGAAAGATAATTTTATATTACAGAATAAACTCATCTGAAACTAATTTTCTATCTCATATGTAAGCTAATTGGAAAGTTAAAATAAAACATATTTTAGATTATACCATCTTAAAAGATATTTTCAAATCCAAAAATGACTTTTAGAATTAGAAATAATTTCAAAAATCCTAAAATGATTTCCAAATTTCGAAAGCTAGTTTTAAATCTGGAAACATCTTTTGAATTATACAATCACTTTTAGAGGTATAGAGGAAGTGACAGAAGGTAATAAGGTTATTTACTAGATTTATTTAAGAGCATTATAATCTTTTGAAATTCTATATGTACGGAGGTGTAGGAAAAATCGATGGAGGTGTAGGAAGAAGCAGTATGAACTTCTTAAGGGACTTCCACCCCTTAAACAAAAAATTTAAAGGCACTTTCACGCAATAAAAAAAAAATAGAGTACAAAAGCCGCTTCCACCCCAACAATCATGAAAAAAGCCACTTCCATTTGCAAGATAAATATTGTATTAGGAATAATAATGCAGTTTTAATGGAATGGGCACCAAGGAAGCATTATTTGGGTCTTAATAAATAAATCACATACTTTGATTTTGATCATAGTTTTTTAAGATAAACATCCACCACTCTCTCTATTATTATAATAAGAACACAAGGGACTATTAAGTGGATCCAAATTGATTTTAGCTCCAAATAAGAAGAACCAGCATGTGGGAAGGAACCTTTGTGTCCGACTCAAGTCATCATCCATCCACCTTCAACTTCAACTCAATCCACCCTTAATTATATTTACTAATTAATTAACAACTCTAACAATATTTTTTCTTTTTCTTAATATATCTCTCCAATTTTATTGTTGATGTTTCATATAAAGCATATGAAGGTACAATTAATTAGGATTTAAGGGAAAATCACTAACGCCCTTTGCTCTAAGCACTCACCTTGCTCTTTTAATTTATTATCTCCACTATATTATTTATGTGTGCATGAACACACTTGTAGACAAACTAGTATATAGCTGTTATTTTTTTAATTAATAATCAAATAATTTGGGCTTTAAGTTTTAAGTATGATGTTATATTACCTATCTAGAAACTTTCATAATCATAATAGTGTTCCTCGATTTAAATAAAACTTTCTGTCTCCTATAAAAATGCTGTAATTAATCTTTACTAAGAATAAATAAACTATATTTTATTTTTCATATTAGTTTTATGATTTGTTTATATCTTCCACCTTTACAAAAATCATTTCAGTTCTTCTTCATCTTTTAAACTTAAATAACTTGGTCGTTACTGATCGTTTTCATTCTCAGAACATGGTCTTGAATCATTGCTTTTATTATTTCTAAACATAAAACTTATTCTATAATATTAACCTTAAAAAAAAACTATGAAATCCAACTTATATTTGAACCGAACACATAGTTAGAATTATATAAAAAACAGTCATATATGAACAACAACAAAGAATTATATTAAATTGTTCCAAAACTTCACTTGCTTGTTAGATTCAGTTTTCATGCAATTCCCGTTATGTTTAAGGTCATTCTTTATCCAAATATCAGTTTGGATAATCAATTTTCACTAAGATTAATATTATATACACATTTCACGTCTCAAATCAATAAAAAAAATTAAAATCATGTTCAGAATTTGAAAGCGATAATGACACGATTAAAAAAATAAAGGGTCAACATGGATTTTCTTACAAATACAAAGGACCATGAATCTTAAAAATAAGATTAAAATAAGAAAACTCATCATGCCTTCTTCTTTAGAAAAAACAACCTTTTGTGTTGTTTCCTGTTATGTATTAATAAACTAGTCATTTAAGGGGTGTCTCTCCATGTTTGTGGAAGATCCCAATGCAAAAATCAAGACATGCAAGGATTCAAATATTATGTGTGGATTGGAACCCCCTAAAGGAAGAAGAATTAAGCAATTTAGATGAAATTATGTACAACCCTTAAAAGCAAGTTTCCATAATGATTAAACTAAATTTGATGGTTATAATGAGGTGCATCTTGGTCCCAAGTTTAGGGCATAGGCTAATAGGAGTACTCTATTGTACTGTGCCTTTTCAGAATATAAAAAAAACCCTAACTGAAAATGATAGTGGCTTTGTTTTAATATATGTTTGACAAAGACATATATGGATCATGGTGGTCAATTATTTGCATTTTTAGCACAAGGTTAGAGGAGGGAAAGTTAGGGCAAGAAAAACCGGAATGGTGTTTTCCACTATAGTTTATATATTCATTACATTAATTTCTTGCTCTTCAAAGTTCATAAATGTGTATACAATATGGTTGAGCTACCTCTCCTAGGTAGTAGTGGGTGGTAACCATTCTTATGCTTTGGTTTTGTTTAGGAAGTTTCAAGAATTCCAACCAAATCTTAAAATAAAGTTGAGGATGTAATCTCAGCAATGTAGATGATTCTTATTTTATATGACAATATAACCTATTTTTGTTTACTCATTTCTTTTGCTTACTTTGCCTTTTAATTGTAATGAATGGTGTAACTTTTTAATTTTATTCAACTTTCTCTTTTCTTATTGTAATGTTTTGGTCTAAAAATTTAAAATATAGACAAATGAACACAATAATGATTAAATAAAGATTATTTCATAGTCGATCTTAGTTATCACAGCAACAACAAAAAATATCACTTTACAATATTATAAGTGTGTTGTTAAAAACTTGAGTAAGTCGAATATAAATTGAGATACTTTAATTTAAAATAAATAAATAAAATTTATTAGTTCCTTACTACAATTTAGACATAGAATGTCTAACAACTCTACAAAACCAATTTGGGAAGAGAAATGAAAAACTCGTATTCATACCCATGTTAATTATATCAAGTATTCAAGTTTGTCATGTCTCCTACTTTTATTTGTCACTTGTTAATTTAATTATTAAAGCTCCTTAATTATTCCATTCATTGTTAAAAGTTCAACTTGTTTACTTCTATGCTTATACTTTTTATTTAAATTTGAATATTGCGTTTTCATTTAGTTGTTTTATTTGCATAAATAACTTTATTTCTATAAATATTTCTGTTATAATTTAATTTACGCATCTCACTAGTTTAATCAGAATTTAAACTTAATAAAAAATCATTAAAAATGTACAAGTTTTATGTTTATATATTTACTTATGAAAATATGTCTATCAAAGCCTGTTTTATTATGAGGTTAATTGTTGTATTGAATTTTACTATTCTGTAAAATATTATTTTATTATTTATTACATTTTATTTTATTTTATAAAATTTGAAATTTTCTTTAAAGACATAATTTTGAAATTGATAAATAATGAAAATTTCTATAAATAAATTATAACAATTCATTCTTTATTTCATTAAAAACTTATTTCTCTATAATTTTTATTTTTTTATTTTTTTTTAAATTCTGAAGTTATATGCTTTTTAAACCATCTATATCCTTGAAGAGATAATGATTAGTTGATCAAGACAGTTTGAAAAGATTATTAATCAAAGTCATGGTTCAATCTACTATGATTAATTCAACTCACTTTTCCTTTTTTTTTTTTAAGATTTTGATTAAGGGTAGTGTAGATTAAAACTTTGAGAATTTCATTAACAAAGTTTGAGCTTCTGGAGGTGTATAAGAACTCATTCATTAGTAGGCACATTCCTTGCAGGTAAAGATAATTAATTAAATTGTATCTATTTAGCTTTATATTGGGTTAGATGTATGATATGCATTCTTGGATTAGATTGAACTGGATATATTTGAAGTTAAAACATAATTGTATACAAATATGTTGTATTACTGTGAGATTAAAGAAATTGTAATACTAATGTATATTTGGTGTCTTAATCATTAAAATACAATATAATTAGTAGAAAGGTGATTAAAACCATATTAAAAACTTAAATGTTGTAATTTTAGGCTGTGATAAGTGATAGATATGTACCACTTAATTATGTTAGAGATCCTACCTTACAAGTAAGGTGAAATTTACATATACTTATAAATTATTAAAATGTCTCATCTCTAGTTGATGTGAAATCCCTAACATTAATATTGTTTAAGTGCTAACAAGATCACTTAAATGATAAAACATATTATTTAAGTAGACTTTCACTACTCAAGCGATTTATTAAAATATTGAGGAGTGATCGTTCAAGTGATGAGAAGATGTACATATAAGAAAATAGTTACATCTAATATTTAGAGATGATGCCACTCAAGTGACATGGTGTTGCTCAAGTAATAAAAAAAAAATTAATTTAAGAGAATAAGGTTGCTCAAGCGAAATAACTCAATAAGAAGATATTTATTTGATTGATATTGTAAGATGTCCATTATTTAGTTTTTAAAAATATGTCTTATAAGTTAATTAAAATAAATAATTATATTTAAAAGTAATTTAAATCAACCACATAGCAAGTGTTTGTGGAATATTTTATTTGAAGATAGTATCATTTATTTTAAAATTCTTAATTTTTTTAAAATAAGCTAAACTAAATAAATATTGAATTATTATTTTTATACACAAATTTTTTAAACTTATATTATGATATACAAATACTTTGTCTTAATATTTTGGAGAACGTATAAACGTAGACATTAGGCGTTTATTTTTCAACAAGTTTTTCAAAATAAATTGTGACAAAAGCAACATATTGTTTATATAAAAGAAACGTAACTCAAATTTCTCTCTGATTGTGAAATAAGTTATCATAAACATCTATGTACAAATAGTTATCTAAGAAGACTTAATTATTAAATTATTTATCCAAAGAGATAACTACTCGCTGGTCTTTTTCCACAATATGTTATTCCATTATTTAGTAGCATATACTAACTTGCCTTTATTTAATTAGGTCGGTGTAATTAAATAAAATTATTATAACCTTCAAATATTCTCATGTATATGGGATCCATGAAATACAAAGCTTCTCTCTTCCCTATATATCCCTAGATTAGAAAACCACACTGAAAACCTCATTACTTAGAAATTAATACATCACCTTTCAACAAGAGAAATTGGTAATATATTTTTAAAATTCAACTAAATTAAATTAATTGCTTTTATTAATTTATGTAATTATATTATAATTACCTCATATTAAGGGTAGAAAAGAGTATAAAATTCACCAACTTTTATCATTTTTAATAAATTTTATCAATACAAAATTATGTGTTTAAAAATATTAAAATATTTTATAAACTTACTCATATATATATATATATATGGGTGTGTGTCTATATATGTGTATAAAAAATAACCTAACCTAATTTCGAAACCTATTGAAAGGCAGTGTATCACGTTAACCCAAATATAACTTAATATATATAAGCAAATCCGCTTATTAAGGGTTTTGTCTAAAGCAACATACTTTGCTTCGAGCTGTTTGCACTTAATAGCTAATTACTCCTAGATATTTTTTCAATTAGTTATCTTTATATATTTTTTACGTATTTTTAATTAATTTGCACATATATTTATCATAGAGTGTAAAAAGAAAAATAGAAAATTTTATTGTACTTTTTTATTCATGTAAAACAACTTAAAGGACAAATAAAAAGAAATAGAAGAAATATAATTTTCAATAAACTGTATTCTTTTTTAACAGAAAACCAAATTAAAAATTGACTAAAATAGTATTAATAAGGATTTTTTATGATACAAATATAGGTAGCAACTAGAATGTGATTAGAAGCAAGAAGATAGAAGACAAATATATAAAGGGGGAATTTCAAAACTACAGGCTAAAAGTATTTTTTTTTTAAGACAAGTGTAAATATGAAAAACAAATTATCCACCATAGATCATATAAACAATGGTCCACCATAACCTCACTCTTAAAAGAATAACATAATCCAATCTGGTCTTTAAAGTGAACAAATAACATTAATTTGTCAAAGAAGGTACCATTGTGATTTCCCACGAATCATTTTTATTTTATATTTTTAATTTGTAAATTAATGTTTATTCTAAAAAAGTGTCACCCTTCCACGTTTCCATTCGTGTATCCCTGCTTCATAACAAATCTATGGCATCAATTGTTACAAATATCTCTGTTTCATTTTCCTGGTTATATATACTTGCTAATAACTACTGGAAATTACACATAAATTTGTAATTATTCGTCCATGTATATTTCTCTCTATATAAATTTTAGTTTAATTATACATTTTCACTATTCAACTGTCATTATAGTTTATACCGTTTATTCTTTTATATTTTATCATAAATTTTTAATTTTTGGGCATGATTTATTAATTTTTTAAATTTCGAACAAAGTACAGACATGTCACGCACAAAAAAAATAAAAAATCAGACCAAACCAACCTTATTTTATGAAAGGTAATAATAAAATAATGTGCTTTTTTTAAAAACTGTTTCACATACTATAATTTTGTTAATCATTTAATGATTTCTAAAATGCCAAAAAATTTTGATAGTAAAATGTGCAAAAAAGTAAAAAGAATTTAAGTGATAAATTTGTAAAATATCAATAGTTATAAATATAGCATTAAGACTATATATTTTTTTCATACATTTAACATATTTGAAAAATGCATAATTGTTTGTTGCAATGTACTTTAAGTTCCTCGAATCTTAAATAATCTAAATAAAATTCAACACAAATAATTGGTTTAGATATATACTCTCTGTTCACGTTGTAGCAACACTACAAGTAAAGAATCTATATGTAATTTTCACCATGTACAAAAACTCATCAGAAACAAAGTAAATTATACCAGTAAATGTTAATTAAAAATGGTAAACCCTTTTTCAATAATTTTCATGACTCTACAAATTTTGAGTACAGAAATAACTTGCTTAAAAAACCTTAAATAGCATGTATACCATTTTCCTTTTATGCATAAAGAAGCATTGGAACTTGTTTTGTGGATATTAATCATTCTAGACAGAAGGGATGATCGAATGTTATCTGGCATTTGGAATTAAATATTGACAGATGGAAAAGAAAGAAAAAACACATAACTGTACAAACCCTAACATATATATATATATATATATATATATATATATATATATATATATATATATATATATATATATATATAT
>Ga0099825_1008678_pt1 | contig 11910 bp, 4 predicted proteins | sample SiratroredBW_FD_76838 | JGI IMG/M metagenome (GOLD analysis project Ga0099825, IMG submission 76838) | Root nodule microbial communities of legume samples collected from California, USA - Siratro red BW | ecosystem: Host-associated > Plants > Roots > Nodule | place: USA: California | collected...
AATCTTATTTTTAAATTTTTTTTAAAAAAATAATATATAATAAAACATATATATATATATATATATATATATATATATATATATATATATATATATTTATGAGAATCATGTTTATTTTAAGAATGTGGAAACCGCACCATCTATAAAAAGATAAGAAAATCAAGTCTTATAACTAAAGATATGAATGTTAAAAGTTATAAGCTAATTTGATTAGATAACTGCTTAAAAACTTGTGTTGATTTATCTTTAAACTTTAACTAAATATATTCTAGCATATTTTGTCTACTGATAACAATTTTAGGATCATTTGGTTGCAGTTGAATATTATCACTTCCGATTTTATCTGCTAAAAACCAAAATATTCTTTTTCAAGAAAAACAATATTTTTAATATAAGAAATACAAAACAAACTTTGAAATAAATTAATTGTTGACTTATTTTAATATAAAATCAATTAATGAGAAATACACTCATTTCGCGTGATAGTGAATACATTATTGATTTATTAACAAAAACAAATCATGCCTATTACTTATTGATTGAAAAATTATGAGTAAATGCTATTAAATATAACAAAAATAATAATTATTTAATTTTATGACTAGTTTGAAATATAGTTTAATATTATAGTAATAATTAAAATTAACTATTTTGTATAAAGACATATGTCTCTTATATACCATAATATTAAAACTTAACCATTAGTTAAGTAATTTTGTTTTTGTACATATTCATTAATTAGGATAAAGGGCGATCAAACAACATTATTATGTGTTCCAATATAATCAGTTCTATCCGTTTAATTTTATAGAAATAATTATATTTAGTATTTAAGAAATTTATCCTATTAATATCAAATAGAAACTCTAAATCCAAAACAAAATTAATCCAATCAACTATTTTTAAATTATTTTTTTCTTAAATTTTCTACTTTTTTAAGTTTTCAGAAATATATTTTAAAATTTGTCTCATGCTTACTTTTAATTATAATTTGCAAAAATACTTTTTTAATTTCTAAAGAATGTTATTTGTACGGATGGATTGAATATCCATCAATATACAATTGCTAATAAATGGATTAAATTGTATTTTTATTACATGGATCAAATTTTTAATTGACTTTTTAATTAATCAAATTTATTTTTTCCGTCTAGTTTTTCACCCCCCAGTTACTTCAATTGTTATCATATCAACAATTAACACATGTTTAAATTTGAGTTTGCCAATTTACATTAGCATTCAAATTAATTTATAAACTGAGTTTAAAAAAAAAAACAACTCAAAACTTATGTTTATAAAATTGAATTTTCAAACTAAATATTAATATGCAAATGTACTTTTAGAAATGATCAAACATGTTTTCAAAGGAGTTAGTAATCTCAAACAGAAAATCAAACAAATATTTTAGTTATTAAATAGAGGTACTCAACTTGGACTTCTATAGTAAAAGAAAAACAGAAGTACTTATCATTGGAGAACAAAATTATTGTATAAGATGGTATTAAAGTTCAGTAATAGAGCTCTAATACATATCTTTCTTATCATGGCTACAATAACAAATTTTGTATCCATGATTTCAGTGGATCCTTTCAAGCTTTCATCACAAAGCAAAACTGGTTTTTCTTTGCAAAAACTTTAACATACTAAATTACTTCAAAGTAATGAAGTTTATGATATGTGCAACAATCTTGTTTATTTATGGATTAATTATGATTTCATTTTTAAAATGTGGAAGGACCTAAAGGATTGATAACGAATTGAAGATCAAGTATAAATTCTAAAATTACAATAAAAATGTATTTTTTTTTCATAAGGTCGAAGCCTCTATGGGAAGAATTTGGAGGTATATAGACTTATACTTCATTGTCCCTATGTGGTTGAAATCCATGAAGAAATAATGAATCTTGCAAAATGGGAGAACATTGAACAGAAAAAAAACAGAGGTAGTTGTAATGAACAAGTGGGAAGCTATTGTCGGAGAATGGGATACTCAATTGACATGTGTTATTGCAAACATGTTTTTCCACTGAGTTCCAAATGAAGAGTAATAGTTTCAGAACAAATTTTGAGGGGAATGAAATGGTTGTTTAAAGGTGATAACAAGCAACTATTCTCATGCATTCTAACACTTGTTTAAAGAAGATTATTTTTATATTATGTTGTGTTAGCTAAAATCATAATTTACATGTAACTAAGTATCAAATAACAAACACACAATGGATAAGATATAATTATAGTAAACTATACCTATTTTTAATTTAAACAACAAATTTATTAAAACAAGGCATGAGCAGCTCTTTCTGTCTGTTCACAATTACATCTCATTCCAGGCATATACAGAAATGCACTTGCATAAAGCAAATAGTTTCAGACGAGGTTTCTCCACGAGCTCTTTCAGGAGAAAAGAAATTAAATTAACTTTTACATAAGCTATATTTGTCTATCCACAATTTAAAAATAAAAATTTACGCAAATTATTTGAGAAAATTTCTATAAGTTAACTACTGCACGAGCTAAATTTAGTTTATGGAAAATGGTAGTTTAAAAGTGACAACCAACAACTATTCTCGTATGTTGCAACACTCATTTAGAAGGATTGTTATTCTTATATTTTGTTATGTTAGCCAAAACCATATTTTACCATTGACTAAGTACTAAGCGACAAACACGCAATGGATAAAATAAAGGATAAGACAAGTTATCGTTAAATTATATTTACTTTTAATTTAAATAAAAATAATAATTATTAAAGCTATACATGAACAGCACTTTGCATATATTCACAATTACATCACCTTTTTGGGCATACACAAAGATGCACTTAAAACTTATGGTTTATTAGGACAAGTTTTCCATAAACTCTTATGATAGAAAAAAAATAAACTTTCGTATATAAGCTAAAATTTGTTGATCCATAATTTAAAAATAAAAATGTACAAAAATTATGTAAGAAAACTTCTATAAGTTAACTACATAAGCTAAATTTAGTTTATAGAAAAGTTAATTTTAATTTTTCTCTTATTTAATTCTCCTAAAGGAGCTTATGAAAAAAAACCCATCCAACACTCTCTAAAGCTACAAACGCCTTCATATTTGCAAAACAACAAAATAAGTAATATATCATAAAATCTAATGCTTAAAGATATATAATGGGATCTCAACACTAATTGTTAAACCAGCATATGTGAAGCCACCATTTAGTGTAAATCACCTCCAAATAACAAGTTGAACTTGCTCAAATATTTCCTCTGCAAATTGATTTTTTAGAAACACCAATGTACTCTTCGTTTTCCAGTGACTAAAGCAATGATGTTTCATAAACTAATCAAAGCTAGTTTCTTAATTACTTTGAGGTCAAGAAAACTCAAGAACTATAAAATATTTTTATATTCTCACGTGGCACCATGAAAATTCTCCACTAACCCATCCATTTGTTCCAAATGTCTAACTCTGTTAACTATGCAAAAGAAAATCGAGTGGGACATACTTTCCATCTCACAACAATCGTAAGAATGGAATTCTGCATTGGAGTAAACGCCACACAAAATCCTACACTCTAAAAAGGAACACAAATTTATCATGCTAGGCATTAGAAAGAAGATTATATGATATCACGAAATTTCCCTCTTAACCTTAAACACACCAGTTCATCCTTAATTTCTTTAACCAATACCTACTTCTCCATTTTCTCTCTCACTTTCTACTTTATTAGAATTCCAACCTCTTCTATGCCACTTTATAGTTTTATTCTATGTCAAGGCAATTATATATTGTTTCAAACATTAACTTCTATGTATTCTTTAAATAAATCTTTTACTAACATAAGAGTTATTTAAATAAATCTTTTACTTTCCAAACCACAATGATGAGTTGGAGTAGGAAAAATAATTTAAAATTAAAAAAAAAACTATTAATTACACAAATAAATTAGTAGCATTATTTTACTCAATCTTATATTGTCTTTCAACCATAATTTAAGGAATGAGTGAAATAACTATTAGAATAATATTTTAATTTAAAAATTGTTACTTTTATAACAAAAATAGTGGATCCTTCGTATGATACAATCTCTTGAAAACATAATATTAAAATCTAAAACTAATAATTAAAAAAAATTAGGCCTTAAGTTTATTAAATTAAAAAATACATAACTTTTAAAGAAAATAGGACTTTCTTTCTATCAATTATTATTTTTTTACAACTTCATCTAATTTTGTAAAACTCTAATATTAATAAGATAAAATATAATAGATCATTTCTTTTCATTTTCTATTTTAATATCGCGCATACCACTATAAGATATGGACTCCTTTATTATTAAGAGACAATCCTCATTATTTTTCTCATATGTATAAAAACACAAACTCTATTTTAAGATATTAGACATTTTACTAAATATTTTGCAACAGGTTAAAATAATTTTCACCCTCACAAAACTTACTTTCATTTCTTCCTCTTACACTCATTTTCCCACACAATGAAGTTTTCTATAACAATAAAAAATATTTATTTTAAAACTCCTTAAAAATATTTACAAGTGCACAATTAAAATGAGTGTAATGCATTATAAAGAATAAAATTGTGCTAACATGAGATAATAAATGAAAACAAGCTAAAAAACCACAACTTAAGTACATGATACTATTATTACAATTTAAAGATACAACCAAGAGAACAAGTATAAGCTAATAATATATAAACATGTCAACATAAAAAAAAATTAAAAACAAATATGGCTACTATAACATAGATCAAAGTACCATAAATTATAAAATATAATAGTTCATAATAATTTCAGCATTAAGCACTAATCTCAATTATTACAATTTTACACATGAGTTCTTTCGTCACATAAAACCTAGATATGAACTTATTGTCTCAGAAGATTCATATTAAGTTGGCTACTAATAGAGACTAGCATCTAACCCAATATACAAGACTTAGATTACCAAAAAATTCTACCCAATACACAAGACTTAGATTACCAGAAAAATCTAAGAAAAAGGGTCAGGGTAGTTCACATATCCAAAACTGAGTGTCTGCAGTAGATCCTAGTGTGTATGAACTTCCTCGTTAACTTCTCACCACTTGATATCTTAATCTATGTGACTTATATCATCAGTGAAGATTGAGGATTTTTGTTAAAACATAAATGTCAAAACTTAATACACACAACAAGCCCCAAAAATCTATGAACTTAGAGCAGGTTACCAAAACAGAATCAAATTTTAATATGACTCTAATTAATTTGAGAGAAACAAGTTTCTTAATTGTCCCTACCAAGATAAATGACAAAAACTAAGAAAAATAAAAGAACAAAGCATCCTTAGGATAAATAGAAACTTACTCTGGTCAAAGTTTTGATTGGGGTAGAATCGTTTATTGATTTCTTAATTGTCGAGAGTGCGATCAAAATCTGAAATTGATGAATAATGGAGAGAAATTTCCTTTAAGAGAGAAAGGAAGAGAGTTTTGAAATTGAAAGAGAAATGTTTAGAAGGGAAAGAAAGTGAATCGTGCATGCAGGATTTTTTTTTCTTTTTTTTTTTTTTGAAAGAGGGGTTTCACATATTTCACCCACTAAATTTTAAGTACTTCTAAAAAACTCAATATTATATCAGGATACTTTTCTACATGAAACTCAAATCGATGTAGAATGTATATATAATAATTGTTATGTGGGGAATTGATGTTAGATGTAACTTTCTACACTAGTTCAAACCTTAATCCATGTAGAAAATATTACATCCATTTAGGTATAATTGAGGGAATTAAAAATACATTTTTGATGACATCCCTAAAATTTATCTCCTTAAAAAGTTATATACTTATCAAATAAATAAGAACTATAATTTATACATATATAACATATACACATCATATTTAGGAAGTAGTTCAAAATATATTCCTCTTTATAACAAAAGTCAAGCATTCAAAAGAAGATAAATACAATCTTCATTAACTCAACTCACTGAGAAATCCTAACACTGTCAGATCTTCTTCTCATGTGTAGCATACGTCTATCGCATATTTAAAACAAAACATAAACAAACAAAGAGTAGGATAAGCTAGGATTCAAAAGAAAAAAAAAATATAAATATAAATCTTTGTTTCAAACAACTATAAATTCACATCCTTACATACTTCAATCTTATATGACATACTATAATCATCACATATCTATATTATCAAATTCAATATCATAACATAACTCCACTAACTCTCACATATAGACATTTGACTCTAATTTTGGAATATCATGCATTGAATCAGACTTAGAGGTCGCACAATCACAATACATTGGGTTCATCAATCTCTATCATTCTTCATATAACAAGGTTAATTCATATGTCTTATTTTGATCAACTCATATTTCAAACCTTGGACATGACTATATGAATCTCCTTCGACTCTCATTACCTGCTAATTTTCATCTATAAGATCTCAATCTATCAATAGAGTCAGAATACTACCTTATTGATCAAATATCCAAACAATGCACACTTAAACAATCTCAACACGAGGTGTCTGATTTCCTAAAGATACTATGTCTATATTACAACACATATTTCAACATCATATAATTATTCAAGATAAATATTCAATATATATATATATATATATATATATATATATATATATATATATATATGTGTGTGTGTGTGTGTGTGTGTGTGTGTGTGTGTGTGTATGTATGTGTATGTGTATATATATAGACATTTTCATTTGAGTTAGAATATTTTCGCTTAAGCTATAATCTCTTCGCTTGAGCCAAAATACTATTTTTGTTTGAGGTAGGATCTCTTTGCTTGAGTTATACTTTATCAAAGATTTAACTTTTTTCTTTTTCATCAAAACAAAATGCAAATAACCAATCAAAACCTGCAAGAAAGTTGGAACATGATGACCACGTCACCCCACATACATGTCTTCTAACCTAGGATTCTATTGAAAAATAAAACTAATTTCCCATATCTGAGTTCACAAAGAGTTTCAAAAATCTTCAAAACCACTGAGATAGCCTAAACTGCACCATGGAGTTCTGATCAACGATCTGAACACATCACTAAGATCATGAGCTAACAGAAACCAATCTTGAAATCTCAAAGGTCACATACAACCATCTAAACACAGGTAACTAGATAAGCTTGAAAACTGACCTAAGGAAAAAGAGGCAGAATGTAACTTACTCAAATTAAACTTCTAATTGGACAGTTATGTTTTAAAAACTGCCACGAGTCCGAGTCCAATGGTGAGTTATGATTATTGTCTGACGACAGGTGAAATCAAAGATATAGAGAAAAGTCAGAGAAGAAAAAAGAAAATCGTATCTTAAAAGAGATGATCGTTTTATAAAAAGATAAAACCTAAATAATTAAATTTTTTATTTTAATAATAAAATATTCATATATTATTTTGCTTATACCACTTATGCTTTATAATATTTTCTAAGATCTTATAATAATAACTCTTAAGTTTTTGTTTATAATATTTTCTAAGATTTATAGATAAAAACATCACATATGAAAAATTGATAGATATTACTATCACTTATATGTTTAGATGAGAGAGACATGACATTAGTTCTTGATAAGTGATAATAAACTTTCTTTTGTCACATAAATTTCTAATTGGATAATGGTAACCATGAACCCAATAACTACTTAAAATATTAAGTTTATGCATTAATTTTAAATGTTCAAATTCATTATAATTTTTTCTAAAGTCATTTATTTAACTATGAATATTGTTTACTTGATAAATGAAGTAAATGATTGTTGTTGATTAAATTTTGGAATGATTAATTTCTTCTGTACATTCTATTGAGATTGTTTATATTATGTGATATTTCTGTTATATTTTGATTTGATGTGACTGCGAATAGAGAAGACATTACTAGATCAAAAAACAGAAACATATAGATCATTTATCAATATATCTATGTTATTAATGTTTTCTGTTATTTTAAATATAATACATTTGAATGATTATGTAAATAACAATTTTTTATAGTTTTTCTTTAATAATAATGTTTTTAAGAATTTTTTTTTTAACATTTTATATCGTTTAGTCAACCCGTTTATAACATTTTAATTTACACTGATAATAAATAAACATTTTTGAACATGCAAAAAATATTTTAGATTATAATAAATAACTTATATTGTGTTATAAAATTATTTATAACTATTTATAATTTTAAAAAAATTGATGAAATTGAATTTTAAAAAATGAAAAAGATAGATGAAAGGAAGGTGGTTAAGAAAATTGTGTAAATGTATAAGTTTAATAAGAGAGATAATAAGTTTTAAAAGCACACTACCATTTCAGAAAAATTCTTGAAAGTATGGTCATGAGTCTTAAAACCTTTGACCTTAGGTACCATTCTGAAATAAGAAATTCATGTGACTGAAAAGATTCCTAATTATTGCATCTCTTTTGAAACATTGTTACACTCAAACCACAAATTTCTCCTCCCCTCTAGTCCCACACTCTCCACATTTTGTTTTTCTTCTCTGCCTTCTTCTGTCCATACATTTGAGGTCGGTATATTATATATTTATTACACACATATATATCCCACCAATCCCTCTAAACGATTTGAAAAGAAAAAAACAAAAAACTAGTTTTATGGAAAACTGAGTGCAAAATTTAACTGAGTAATATTAAAACATAAAATTTATGTAAACTTTTAACTAATATAAATCTAAGTATTATGAAGTATGGACATCATAATATATTTAATTTTATAGTTAAGATTTACTTTTTATTTTTAAATAAATTATTATTATATTTTATATAATATATTTAATTTTATAGTTTTTATTTTATAAGTTTTGCGCGAAAAATTCAAGTGATTGGAGTTAAATGTTCTATGTTAGATGAAAATGAACAACGAAATATATAATATATAATGGAAAAAACTTACACATTCACTATTTTATAGTTTTGGGGTTGAAAATGAAATTAGATGCCTTATATAGATTAATTTGTTGGATTTAAATATTTTTAGTTACATATTAACTTTCTTTTATGTATAATTCGAAAAACCTAACATTTTAATTAAAAAAATTAAGTAAAATAAAAAATAAATTATCTTAATGGATTATGAGAGAATGCTATATATATATATATATATATAATAAGTAATTTATCTAAATTAATTATTATCTTAGATAAAGCTAAGTTTGTAGATATAATATAAATATTCAATTACTTAAAAGATAACTATAAAATTCTATATTGATATTAATAATCATAATCAAATAGATAAATTTTATGGAAATTATAATTCATAAGTATCGTCTAGATAAATTTATTATTATTTAAAATAAAATTACTTATTTTAATAATAGTATAAAAATTACTCCAATACGTGCTAAACTTTAATTGCTAGTCTGTTTTTTATGGAATACATATTTAGTTTGTTAATCCATTGATATAAAACATGTTTTTACTTCTCTAACATCAATATATCATATTAAAACCACTAAATACTTATTGCGTTTAAATCTAATTCCTTTATTACAAGAGTATAAATTGAATAGTATATGAGTTGTTTTAATTTTGAATATCCATGTTTAATTTACAGGAATAAAAAAAAATGACACATTTGATTTCTGAAATAATTAAATAATTTTGGTAAGCATGTTGGTTATGTTGCGGTTGGGCTATATCACAATCAACGACCAACTTGTAAGCGAAGACAACCAAATCCGTTGAAGTTGCTTATGTTGTACCCCTGTTTCAATCCAACTCCACCTCCAACGCATTTCTTCTTCCGGAATCCAGCTTCTTAAGACTTCATTTCTTTTCATCACTACATTTATAAGGAAAGAACAAAAGCTATATATATATATATTCATTTTAATGCTGCTTAAGCCTACTTACTCATCAAGCTACATCCAACCACACTTTCCTTCTAATTGGGACAACCAAACAACCTTGGTATGCATTTCTTTCTGACCCAAATTTCACTTTTGGGTTTATTTATGAAATATAAGGTTTAGTAAGTAGCATATGTTGCTATCTTATGTTATTTTAAAGTCAAGTGCATGTTTAACAAAAGTGTACTTTTAAAAGAAAATGAAAAACTAAAAAAAGTAGAAATATAATTAGGCCCCTCTTGGCATATGAATAATATGGTTGTGGTTCAACTTCAATTATAGTTATGATTTTGCGTCCAATGTTATGCACAAGCTACTTCACAGAGCTTCCATCTTTTTAAGTCTAAAACATTAGTCGCTTGAATAAAATACCCATAAAATTGGAGTTTTAAAGCTTTAGGAATTAAAAGTATACTACTCTCTCCCTTCATTTTTATAGGTCTTAATTTGAAAAAAAAAAAAAATATCTGTCTCAATTTTTTTCTTTGAAATTTTTTTTAAGTGACAATAATCTTAAACTGGACTCTCCCTCACACCTTATAAATATATATATTTTTTTAAGATTATTCAGCAGGTTTCTTTTAATTTGGAGACTTGTGTATAAATATTGGTCTAGGAATATCTCAGAATATATAAATATCGGCTTGAGAACATCTCAATCTAACACAAACGGTTGGTATTTATAAGAAGAGTTTCTAATTGTATATTTGCCACTAACATTGCTATTTATATGATCAGATAAATGAGAAATTCTTGAAATCTAAATAATATAATTATTAGTGTCCCAAATGTATATTAGCACATGCTTAAACCAATAATTTCATTAGAAAATTATTAAACTAAGATTAAAAACGATATAAATTCCTCTTCAAGGTGAATATAAATAGTGAAACTTCAAAAATTTACTATCACATTTATGATCTACTACCAATATAAGTCTCAGAATGTTTCTTCATACACATTCCCTTATTATAAATTAGACAAAAAAAAGTTTACCTTTAAATCATTAAAAATTAAGGAGAACATAAAGTTATAAGATAGAAAAGAATATAATCTTATGAAAATAATATCAGTTTTTGAAAAATATTTAATAAAAAATAGTGTAATTCGCCTTATTTATTTCGTTCATAAAAATCAATAGACAACAGTCACCTTATTTTCCAAAATTCTCTGCACTCAAAATCAATTATGAAAAGCAACTACTAATATTCTTGCATCATCAAAATACTTCCTTATCTTGGTACATGATTATCTTTGTTTGCTTAATGGACTACTACAAAAGCAATCAATTATCTTTAAATTATTTATCTTAAATAAAAAATCACTAAATTTATCCACTTTTTAACATATTCATATTTATGTAACAATATATTATTATATAGTCGATTAACTTTGATTAATTAATTTGGTCTGCGGTTGAATGTTTATGAGTTATTTTTTATTATTGAAAGAATCTTGGTATCTATGTTTTTGAAAGAAGATCTGTAAATATTTCGACGTTTAAATTAGTAATTTTATTGAGTCAAGAGCTAGAGTTTTAATATTGGTGTTTTAACGTTCTCCTTCTACTTATACGCTTGTCACTCAACTTTTTACTAATTAATCTAAGGTTCAATTTCTTGTGAGTCCTAATTACCTTGATGATTATAATTTAGACAATAATTATAACATGTTTATTGTCATTAATTTATGTTTTGAATCATGTGACAACTATAGACAAAATATAACCATAACTCAATGGTCGGTCACATATTCTAATTATACACAATTCATTTGTTTCAAAAGGTGAAAAAGTATAACACCCCAAAAATTATTTTTAACATCTAATCTATTCAAAATAGTAGTTAAAACATAATGCAATATATATACATATATATATATATATATATGCACTCGGGGGTATCTCTCCAGTTATGTATACCAACCTCACCAGTCATGTATAACTACTCCTAACAATCATGCATACTTTCACGGCTTACCGGTACTTCTTCGGCCTCTTGCCTACTCCTTTCCCAGCCTAACC
>Ga0099825_1008681_pt1 | contig 11905 bp, 20 predicted proteins | sample SiratroredBW_FD_76838 | JGI IMG/M metagenome (GOLD analysis project Ga0099825, IMG submission 76838) | Root nodule microbial communities of legume samples collected from California, USA - Siratro red BW | ecosystem: Host-associated > Plants > Roots > Nodule | place: USA: California | collected...
ATTTGGATTTGGCAATCATATCGTCGACATATACTTCAATCTCTTTGTGTATCATATCATGGAATAAGGTTACCATAGCCCTTTGATATGTTGCCCCGACATTTTTAAGTCCAAAAGACATTATCTTATAACAAAACGTACCCCATGGTTGTGATGAATGTTATCTTTTCTATATCTTCAGGTGTCATTTTGATCTGATTGTAACCAGAGAATCCATCCATAAATGAGAACAATGAAAACTTAACAGTATTATCCACCAAGATATCAATGTGTGGTGGTAATGGGAAATCATCCTTCGGACTGGCACGATTCAGATCTTGATAATCTACACACATTCGAACCTTTTCATCCTTCTTTGGTACTAGAACCACATTGGCCACCCATTGAGGGTATTTTGCTACTGCCAAAAATCCAGCATTGAATTGTTTTTCAACTTCGTCCTTTATTTTCAACAATACCTCTGTTTTCATTATCCTCAGTTTCTGCTTGATCGGAAGGCATTCTGGCTTTAGTGGTAATTTATGTTGCACTATGTCAGGGTCTAATCCAGGCATATCTTAGTAAGACCAAGCAAAAATATCCTTGAATTCTCTTAACAAAGCACACAATTGTCCCTGTATTTCTTTTGTCATTCATGTACCTATCTTGACCTCTTTTTTCTCATTTTCATCTCCTAAATTGATTATCTCTATCTCCTCTTGATGTGTTTTTATCTCCCTTGCTTCTTGTCGACTACTCTCAACAATTCAGGAAGGGGTTCCCAGTCTTCTTCATAATCATCTTCCGTGTTATTGACGGGAAGTGTAAAATTAGTGTATGAGATATTGACATTGTTATTTTCAAAAGACTCATCAACATATATTTCATTCCCATTAAACACCCTGGACACATTCACAGACACTCAGTTGTTGAGTTGCACGTGGGGAGAACAAGGGTGCACAAAATTCAGACTTTCTTCTTCAGACTCTTCCACAATTGCTGCCACTTCATTTATATTTATCCAACCAGCACTATGGAAGCTTTGATTAATATCGCACAAGGTGATTCTTCCCATCTTCAGCTCGTGGCTCTCTAGTCTTGCCATGTTCTTTTCTTTTCTTTCTTTAAATACCCTCTTCTTATCAGTTTGGGTCGGTTTGTAACCCAACCCATATATTCCTTTGTTTCCAACCAATTTCAATGGGAATACAGGTCTCGTTCCCTTCTTACCAAGTCCATTTCCATACTTGTATCCCTTTCTTAGCATAGTTTTTGCCATCATAAGTGATGCATCAGACAAGTAAGGATTTACTTGAAAGGGCTCGACATACGTATTATTCACAATCTCTAGAGCTTGAAAAGATGTTTCTAGGGCTTCTTCAGCAGTCTCAATGTATCTAGAGGACAGTGGTCCACTCACTATGAAATCTTCCTCTCCAAAAACTATTATCAACTTGTCATCTATTACAAACTTCAGTTTTTGATGTAGCGTGGACGGTACAACACCAGCAAAATAAATCCAAGGACGTCTCATTAGACAACTGTAAGCTGTGAGTATATCCATTACTTGAAATGTTATTTGGAAAGTACAGGGTCCAATTTGCACTGGTAGCTCTATCTCTCCAATCACTTCCCTTCTACTTCCGTCGAAAGCCCTTATGATGGTAGCACTTGATCACATATGAACTCCTCCACCTGGTAATCGGTTTAATGTGGCTTTCAACATCATATTTAAGGAAGAGCCATTATTGATAAGCAAATGTGTTATAACATAATCCATGCATGTCACAGATATATGTAAAGCTTTGTTGTGCCCCCTTCCTTCCATTGGAATTTCTTCGTCAGTAAAAGTCAGATAATTATTAGCTGAGGTGGTTAACAATCCGTTCAAACTTGTCCAACGATATGTCTTGCTCCACATGAGCCCTACTTAAAATTTTCATTAGCAGCTTCTTGTGGGCCTCTGAGTGCATCAGCAATTCTAATAATGAAACTGGCATGCGATTCAACTGGTCTACCACTTTATATTCACTCTGCTAAATGAATTTCAAGAATTCACATGCCTCTTCGTCAGACACATCCCTCTTTTCTCTTCTCTCACTCCCTCTGGATTCTTCATCCACCTGCGGGGCTTTTCCTTTCAAGAATGCCCTTGCTTTGTCTGCTATCACTTCATCTTTGGATCTTTCTCTATAATTCTTTTCACTCCTTAACTCTGGTGGTGCAAAAAGGAGATCAGTTCTTGTTATTCCTCCTATACCGGCGATGTTGTTGATAACCTCATTGTTATCAGGGTTCTTATCTTTTTCTTCACCTTTCTCTTCAACTCTTAACACGTTAACTCCATATTTCCACGAGACTGCCTTCTCACTTTTATAGGTAAAAGGGGAGGGAGTCTGTATCACAACAGGTTGTCACCCTGGTGGTATGCTGGAAGACTTAGTGAAGTGTATCACTAGGGGCTTTGGCCTGGGTGAAATAGGCTCCTCTCCCATTTGTGCAAACACCTCTTCTTCCTTTTTACGGTAACATTGTATGAGGTGTCTATCAATCAAATCATGCAAAAACTACTTGAATTCAGTACATTCTTCAATAGAATGTTGAGTAGTTGAGTGAAAACCACACATGTCTTCTTGATTGTAACTAAGCTTCATCAAACCAACTCGAAAAAGTGTCACGAATATGCTTCTCATGGAACTTTGAATCCCATCAACCGTTCTTACCAAATGATGTTCTTCCTTTGGTATAATAGCATTTGTTGAAGCACCTGTATGCCCTGACAAAGGATTTTTTTCTACACTTGGTTTTTCTTGAAAGGTCAATCGTTTAGAGTCAATTAAAGCTTGTACATTGTGTTTTAATGCCATACATTTTTCAGTGGAATGGCCTGGAGCCCCACCATGATAATCGCATTTAGCATTTTCATCATAATTTTTGGGATATGGTGGTTGTAAGGGCTTCGGAGGGCATGATGCAACTAAACCACTCTGAAGGAGTCTTGGCAAAAGTTTTGTGTATGTCATAGGGATGGGAGTGAAATTAACAAAATTCCTCTCTTGTTTGAAGTTTCCCTTTGGGGCCACACCCTGATTCTGAGCTTGAACTTGATTGGAATTATTTTGCAAAACTGGTGCTTGATATGAGACTTGTTGCTGAGATGGACCTTGTTGGTATGATGGCATTGCATTGGCCACATGTGGGAATTGTGCCGAAGATGACTGGTAATTCTGCTTATAATAAGGAGGGGTACGACTTCCCCAATGAGGAACAGTTGATGCGGTCTGAATTTCACCTTCTTTTTTCTTGTTAGGATTGAACCCAGGTTTTCTGGCATTAGTGATTGCAGACGAGCCTTGTGCTATTTTCCCACTTTTCAATCCATGTTCAATCCTTTCTCCAATAGTGACAATATTAGAGAAATTGAAAGGAATACTTCCGAGCACATGCTCATAGAAAGGAGATTGTAATGTTTCTATGAACATGGTAGTCATCTCCTTCTCGTACAATGGAGGTTCGACTTGGGCAGCAAGCTCTCTCGATCTTTGTGCATACTCTTTGAAGGTTTCAAAGCTTTTCTTCATCATGCCTTGCAATTGCATTCTATCAAGAGCCATATCCATATTGTACTTGTTCTGCTTCAAAAAAGCATCTATAAGATCTTTCCAGGAGCGAACCCTAGCTGGTTCCAGATGCATATACTAGTTCAAAGCCATGCCTGCTAGGTTATCTTGAAAAATATGCATCAGTAGTTTTTCATCGTGAGCATGAGTGGCCATCATTCGGCAATACATGGTTAGATGGCTCTTTGGACAAGTTGCTCCCTTATATTTTTCGAACTCTGGCACTTTAAATTTGGGAGGGATCACCACATCAGGGACTAAGCATAATCCAACGGCATCTCCAAATTCACGGGCACTGGCTCCTTCAATCGCTCTGAGCCTTTCCTCTAAGATTTCCAGCTTATCCTTGGTCTTGTCAGCACTAATCAATGCGTTTTGAATATCTTCAGGAATATTGACCTATGCCGAAGATGGTTCACCAATAAGAATCTGTAAGACTTGTGGCTGGGTAGTTGTGTGGGGCACAGTAGTTATACTAATCACATTTTCACCTAAGTCCTAAGTGTTCAGGGTTATTTGGTCAGGAGATTCCTCAGTGGGTGGAATGTAACCTAGAGGAAGCTATAATGAGGAAAAGGGGTAGTGGTCCCTTGAGTGTTGACATGCTGAGTCTGAGACATTGCAGGGTGGGAAGAGATCAGTCCTTCATGCCTAGTAGTAGCATCACATTTGCCATCTAAGATTGTCAGAGCTTCGAGAATCTGACTCAACTGATCCTTTAGACCATGAATCTGACTCATTTTATCCTTTAGATCATTAACATCATTTTTCATTGTTTTCAATGTTTCTTGTGTTGTCTCCCTTTTTATGTCTTCATATAAGTTCTTCCATTGGTGTTCCGCTGATAGGGTCATATTTCGGTCCTCTGCTCTCATTGTTAACTCCTTATTGGTTGCATACAAATCCTGCTTAATTCTATGTGTATAATCTCTTTCTGTTTTCTGTTTTCTAACCAGCCCTTCATATGCTTCTCTCTTTTCCTCGTACTTTCTTTTGAGATCTGCATAACTATGTCGTAGGCCTAGGAAGTCATCATCTATCTTGGCATTTCTCTCTTTCAATCTTGTAACCTCCTCTTTTAGCTGTTTTACTTCCTCTAATTCCACATTATACATTTGTTCTTCGTTTGTTAAGCAGGTGGAGATTTATTCAAAAGGCAACTTGACTTTTTCGACTCTCTTTGTAATCCATTATCAATAAGGGATTTCTCTGTTCACTGTCCAGGCTCTTGAATCCCTTTCCATATGAATCACATTTCTCCATGCATTTCTGATATCACGGAGAACTTCAGTAGCACCCCCATCCTCATAGGAAATCAGCAACGTGGTAAGAGCATCGAGTGTTGGTGACCCTCTTATGGGATACCCAAATTGCCTCTGAGCCAGCACTGGGTTATAATTAATACAACCCCTGTTACCTATAAGCGGCACATTTGGGTAGTTTCCACAATGATATATGATGAGTGATCTTTGTTGCCATGATGGTTGCAATTTGATTTTTCTCTCGGTCAGACCCACCAAGAATTGTGACCAATCTTTTGATTCTTTCATCTCAGGCCCGTGTTGTAACACCTCCTTGACGGGACATTTGATGTTGATCACTTTATCACTAACACGGGATGTAAGCCAAACATATAACGCAGGTAGGCAACATGACACCTTTTGCTTCATTTTATAACACGAATCGAGAGTTTCGTAGATATCAGCTAAAATGGCTGTGACTGGATTCTCAGATCTAGTTTTCATTGCAACAAACACATTGATAGCAGCATAGTTCACAAAGCCTTCCAAGTTGGGAAATAACATGATGTCGTAAAGAGTTAGAGCTAAGACATCCATAAATGTACCCCAATTTTCCTTCCCGGCTAACCGATATAGATAATTCTCTAAGAATTTTTGTGGAAAACCTCTTGTGTTTTTTCTTTCTACCAGCTTGCTTTCCAACTCCTTAGGGTGTATTTTTAGGATTTCAGCCAATGTTGGGATAGAACTGTGTTGTTCAAAATATTTGTACGGAATCTTTCTTTCCATCGGCAAGTCAAGGATCTACTCAAATTCTTCGATAGTCCATACTAGCTGAAAATATTGGAATGTAAAACATCTGAGAGGCAGATCACAATATTGTGCTAAAGCTGTGATTGCAGATATCTGAACCTCTACCTCCAATAGACTCAGTAGATTCCCATACTTTATTCTCAAGGCATCCCTTTGTATTGTTTTGAGCTTCCATCCCAATGCTCTAAGATTGGTCAAATTGTTTTCCTTTATCTTGAAAAATAACTTTTTCTTCAATGAACTTGAATCAAATTCCTTCTCAAATCCAGACCCCATATTAATTTCTATTTCCACAACTTTATAATTTCTAACCTTCGATGAATAAAAGTAAGGTTAAATGAGAAATTACATGCAATGCATTGGTAAAAAAGAATAGGAGTTAAATTTCTTATATCTCATATCGTTTTTCTTCAATTATGACATGATAAAAAAAATATGCAATGGATGCTTGTATAAGAAAAAAAATTTATTTATTTACAAAACACTCTTTATTTTTTATTTTTTTAAAAAAAAGAAAAGTATGGTGAGAGGTAAAGACGTGCAAAATATCTCCCTTTGTGCCTTAAACCAGGTTCAACATACCTAAGGGTCTATGGCATTAAATGCAGACTCATATAGGTTGGCTCCTAATTCTTAAGGATATAAGGTCACTAGAGCTATGACTCACTCCATCGCATACCCATAGCAGTTAGTAAATAACTTTTATGGACATACAAATGAAGCAAACAGACTCTAGTTGGGGTTCTCACAAAAGCCAGAAAAGGAAGTACATCCTTGTGACATTGCTACACAACCCCTTCTACTTCTAAGCTTTCTCAGACTCGGGTATAGGGCGTCACTCATGATATGCTAAAGTAAACGTGTGTGTGAAGGGAGAATCATGCATCCAACCCCTCACCTGCAAAACAGCCAGAAAAGTTACCAAACAGATATAGCAGATATAACGTGTCTTCTATCCTAGGGTTCAATTATTCCAACAAGAACAAACAAGCATACATATATACAAAAAGAAAGGAAAATACAAACATTTAGAAAATCACACTCATATTTTTTATTTAATTAAAACTGACTTGACTCTCAAGTATTCAGTCTTCAGTGGAGTTGTCATCTGTCGAAACAGGTGTCACGACGGGGACGACGAACAAAATAAAATTATTTTTTTAAAACAGAGGTATTAGCACTATGGAAACACTATGGAAAACCAAAAAAATTGATAAAGCAAGTCTGTGAAAACCGAATTTTGAGTCCGGGAGTCGGTTACGTGTGGGGAAGGTATTAGCACCCCACAAACCTTTGGTCACTAAAACTTTGATAGCTAATGTTAGATACCAATTATTTGACTTAATTGGTCACTAAATTCAATCATTACTTCTATTTTGTAGTTAATTAGCAACCGGAGTTTAATTTGGTGACTATTTTGATCACAATTAGTAATCATTTCATTTGATAGCTAAAAATTGGTCTCTAAATAACTTTTTCTTGTAGTACCAACACTGCATTCCAAGAAATAAACCGCAATGTGATGAGAGATGCACCCTGCACTATTGGAATTTTTGTTGACCGTGGACTAGAGTCGTTGTTCAAAGTGAACTTATGAGTGGTTATGGTTTTTGTTGGTCGCCCTGATGACCGTCAAGCCTTGGCTGTTGCATGGAGGATGTCAAAGCATCAAGGGGTGCAACTATCTGTGGTGAGGATCCTTATGTTTGGTGAGGGTGCAGAAGTTGATGTTACGTCACAGGTTGAGTTTTATGATTATTATGTGTGGTGCTAGACACTGAGAAGCAAAAGGGTTTGGATGATGAGTATGTTAGCCCATCTTACAAAATTTTAAAGAAATATAATATTTTATTTGAATAAACTGAGGAACAACTATCAACTTCAAGATTAAAAATATTAGACGTAGGATTATTAGCCACTTATGGTCAAAAAGAAAATTTGACTGCAATTTTTACAAAAATTAGAACTTTTTGATACATTGTACGAACATTCTTAAATTTGAATCGAACAAATACAGGAGACTCTATTGCAAATATTTGTGTCAACACCTAATTTTGTCCGGATAAATAAAATTTATTTTTAAAAATATATTTTCAATTAACTTCTAAAGAAAATTCAAAAGAAAGGTTATTTAATCATATTGTAAAAAATGTGTAAAAAAAAAAATCAACCAAAAATCCATCTTTAACATTTTGTTCTTCTCTTTTTCGAAAAAAATGAATGCAAAAAATATGGTTTGTTTGGCATTATCCCTCATTTTGAAAAAAAAATGTTTCAAATTTTTGTCTTGTTGAAAGAATAAAACAAGTTTTGTTTTGATTTCATCTTGTTGAAAATATAAAGGGAAAGAAGAAGTGAAAATTTAGTTTCTATATGCTTTCGTTTTATATCTCTATGAAATAACAAATTGCAAAGAAAAAAAGAGAACTAATAATAAGTGAATAAGACAAAAAAATGATGGATTCAAAAAGCACAGGTATGTTTTTTAAAGAATCAAGGAAGATCCTCTCTCGTACACGACCTCCGCTACGGATAAAAAAAAAAGCTGCTGTGTCTCCTGCAATGAACATGGCTACACCAGGCAAAATGCAGAAATTTGTTGTTGTTCCCCTGCAATAATGATCCCAAGTCTGAAGAAAGCAGGGATGTCTCCTAACAAATGAAAAAGTTGTTAACAAGGCGGAGCATTTTTTTTTTCTTTTCTCGATTATATATGGGTTGGCCTGCTAGGGTAAAGGGGGGCCTTTTTGCTAGTTTTCATTGGGGGAGAGAGATATTGTTTGGCGGGAATTTGGAAAAAGGAGTTGAACGTTGGCAGAGGGAGATCTCGGAGAAAAAAGCATTCGCCACATAAACAGAGCATCGTAGAGAGAAACATTGATTGAAGAAAGTTTCAAACAGTAGATTTGTGCGTCAACAAGTAGGTACTCATTTTTTCACTTCCATGGATGAATGTTTCATGATATAAAATTATTATTTGTCATGTTCTCCACTGATGATTGTGTAATCGGTGTCTTCCTTTTCTTTCTCTGTCAATTTGTGCCCTGAAATGTGATCGTTAGATGTCCTGGATATTTGTGTGATGATGTTGGTGTATTTTTAGATGTTAGTATCTAATAATTTCTTTTGGGTCTATACGTTCATCAAAATCCCAAATCATGCATTGGCTGAATACTGAGAACCAAAAGCACGTCTCCAAACAAAATCACAGAACCGATTTTGAAAACTTGTTCAAAAAAAACCTATAATATCCTTCTGGTGACTTCACAACTTGAATGAGATTCCACATGACTCTGCCATGGGTCTCATTGATAGCGTACTGAAAATGGGAGTGCTTCTAATTTAGGGATATATAGATACGGTCAAAGATTCAGGGGCAAATATGAAATGAACTTTCCATCCATCAAGTTTGTGATTGCAAGGAAGGCTGATAGCCTTTATCCTGTTGTTAATGGGGGCAAGCAGCGCCTCAAGTTCCAACATGATCCCTCCAATCATGTGCTCAACTTTGATGATGGCTTTTGCATGGCTAAGGAATCCTTTGAAGATGCACGAATCATGGAGCTCACCGACGTCAACACCACCACCACCAAATCCAAAGAAAACACCTTGAAATTGCCACTATGTTGGCTGTCTAGAACCCACACTCTCAAACCCAAACTACCTTCTCTTCCAATAAGCCCTTTGACCGTCGTTGCTGCCCCAATGCCATCCTCCACATCACGTTAGGTCACCTTAGCGTCATGTTGCCCAGAACCTCATCACTATACCCCCTACGTAGCCACTTCCCACTACACTCACGAGCCTCCACCTCTCTTCAGCATGCCACCACGCCTCACCTACCAGTCGCAACACCTCCCTCTAACCTTGCCCACAAACATCTCCCCACCACGCTGCTAGGAGCCACCTCCACTTCATCCCCAAGCCTAACCACCATTACCACCATGCCTTCCAATATCAACCACATCCTCCTCCTCCTCTTGTGCATCACAACCCTCCAACATGGCCTCACCACATTCACCATTCTCGGCCACCACTATGCATCCTCACATAAGGCGCCAACGCCACCTTCCTAACCTTGCCCACAAACATCTCCCCGCCACCGTGAGTGCCACCAAACATTATCCACCCTCCATCCTCAACCTCCAAAGCTTTCCAACATCCATGGCTGCCCTGAGGTCCCCCTTCACGTTGTATTCCCCATACTCCAAACCACCACGCCCTTCAACCCTAGCTCTCTCATTACTCCTCACAAACCGCTCCTCCATCACCTCTATATGCGTCAACTCCATACACCCACAACGTCTTCCTCCATCATCACTGTTCCCACCAATGCCCATTGCTGCCAACGCTGCCCCCCATGCCATCACCTCCAAACTGCCATGCAGTTACCATTCCTCCCACATACCTCCAAACCACCATGCCTTCCAACCTTAACAACCATCGCATCCTCCTCTATACCTCCAGTTTCACGTTCCTGTACCACGAAGCCACTAGGTTACGTCTCCATACCCACGTAACTCCCACCCCAACCTCTTTCGTCCTTCCCTACGCTGCCAGGAGCCACCACCACTTCGTCCCTAACCTCCAAAGCTTCCCAACAGCCACGGCTGCCCCGAAGTCTCCCTCCATATCATGTTGGGTCACCGTAGCACCGCAACAGCGCTTCCATGTCTTGCCATGTAGCCACCAAGCGCCAAAAACCACGCGCAAACCCTAAACCCACCCATGTTCGCTTCCGTTTGGCGTCGTCGTCGGCCCCGTCTCCTCCAGTCGCCGCCTACGCCGGCCACGCCTTCCCCTGCCTCGAGGCAAGCTATGCCCTTCACAGCACGTCGTCAACCCTAATGTGTTAGTGGGGGGTGCTCCCTGCACCCCCTGTATTCCAAGCCTGCACCTTTGCACCCCCTGTTGCCCAAATTCCCAGAATGCCCTAAGCTCAGTTGGGTTTCGGATGGTTTGGGTTTACTGCCTGCACCTCCACTAATTAGAATTTGCATCTCCAAACGCTTGAATCCCGAAAATGCCCCTGGTTTTGGTTTTTTTCTAAATTTTTCGCTTTTTACTAAAAATATTAATGCTTTAAAAGTTTAATATTTGGTTACACCTCTTAAAAGCGTTCTTCTTAACGGAATGAAACTTTCGATTAATTTCTTAATTGACTGCACGCGTCATATGGGAATTAATTCGAAAAATTTTAATTTTATTTAGAATATCAAAGGGTCATACGCGTCAAGCGATATCCAAAATGATATTTAATTTCAAAAGGTAATAATAAATACAAACTTTTCTAAAATTCCAAAAAATATCAAAAAAGTCTTCAAAACTAAAAATCACCAATCGACAAACAGTTTTCTATTCATAGAACTACGTAACTCTGATTCTCCATCCGATGAAGATACGTAGGAGCGAGGTTAAACATTGTCGGACTCTTTTCAAAATTAAAAATTGTTTTATTTGCTTCTATTTCTATTTCTCGCGAAAAGTAAATATTTCAAAAATTACACTCATTTCATTCTATTCGGTTAAAGGTACCATCTCAGGACGGGCGGCTAATACCTTTCCCACGCATAACCGACTCCCAGACTCGCAATCCGATTTTCGTAGACTAGCTTTATTTTTGTTTTTCATAGTTTTCTATGAAAACTATGGTGGCGACTCCCCTCTTTTAAAGTTAAAATTAATCTTCTTTCGAATCGCCGTCCGGTCGTGATCTGGTTGCGACAATTTTATAATAGATATCTATTTATTTAAAAGAGCAAAATTTTTTATTTTGTTGAGTGTGATTTAAGTTGGAACAGTAGACAAAACAAGACAAATGCTTGAAAAACTCAGCATATACCATATGTTAAATAGAGATCATACTCAATTGATTTCAGGTAGAAAGCATTATGAAAAATAGTCTACTTATTCCATGCATATAAATTCTTATTTAATTTATACGCTAAGTTATATGTACCATATTTGCTACTTGTGTTTCTTTTTATCTCCATGAATCAGCTTCATCTAATTATACATACTATATAGCAAATCGTTATCCATAGTAAAAACAAGGTTTAGATGCCAATTTATTAAAGTAAAAAGTGTACGTATAAAGAAATAAATTATATATTATATATTTAAGGAATTTTAAGAAAACAAAATACACTTTTAAATCATAAAATAAAAAATTATTTATATATTATATTTTTTTAAGAAACTTTACTCTTTGAATTATAAAAGTAAGGTATGATTATATTGCCAGCTGTTAAA
>Ga0099825_1008684_pt1 | contig 11901 bp, 3 predicted proteins | sample SiratroredBW_FD_76838 | JGI IMG/M metagenome (GOLD analysis project Ga0099825, IMG submission 76838) | Root nodule microbial communities of legume samples collected from California, USA - Siratro red BW | ecosystem: Host-associated > Plants > Roots > Nodule | place: USA: California | collected...
AGATCAGAAAAAATAGAGGGCTAATTGGTTCATTATTATATCTAACAGCTAGTCATCCTGATATCATGTTTAGTGTTTGTATGTGTGCCAGGTTTCAATCTAACCTAAAGGAATCACACTTTAAAGCTAGGAAGAGGATCTTAAAGTACTTGAAGGGAACTATCAATGTGGGATTGTGGTATCCTAGAGGAGCCCCATTGAGCTTGACTGGCTATTCAGACTCAGACTTTGCCAGATGTAAGCTAGATCGCAAGAGTACCAGTGGGAGTGTCATCTACTAGGTGCTAGCTTGATTTCATGACATAACAAAAAAAAGCTTGTGTTGCCCCTTCAACAGCCGAAGCGGAGTATATAGCAGTTGGGAGTTGTTGTGCACAAATATTGTGGCTCAAATAACAGCTAAGTGACTTCGGCCTAAGTCTTTCTAAAATACCTCTTAAGTGTGATAATAAAAGTGCTATTCACCTAACTAAAAATCTTGTGCAGCACTATAGGACAAAGCACATTCAGATTCAACATCATTTCATTTGTGACCATGTGAGCAATAGAGATTATGAAGTTCAGTTTATTGAAACGGATAAGTAACTTGTTGATTTCTTCACAAAACCATTGGCAAGAGATAGGTTTAATCTTCTAAGAACCGAATTAGGTATCTTAGATGTTTCAAATGTGTTAAATTGATATTGCCTCTCTAATTATATGCTTTTGAGTGTTATTGAATAATTGTATGCATTGAAACTGTTTTAGCATGCTCAAACTAGTAGTAGTGAAATAGGAACTTTTAATCTGCTGTTTACTTTAATAACCTGCTGAAAATCTGCTGCAACATGTATTCCAATAACTTTTAACATGTTATCGTCAAAATCAACATGTTTTTCTTGCCAGTTTGTTAATTACTTGAATTTCAACAATTTGAACATGTTGTCTGCAAATTTAACCTGTTGAATCTAGTACTGCAGAGTTGACAGCTTGCTATTTTTAGTGTTTAGTGAATAAATTGCAAAAATAGGCTTGAGAGGCATCTGCAGCATTGATTCAATAGGATATACACAACGCCTTAGGACCCGTGACCCATTGGGAATGACCAATTGAGACAATTCAAGGCACAACTGGACAGAAGTGGTTTAAATGATCAAAAAGTATTCTGCAGAATTCAGATTCTGTTGTACAATGGAATCTTGGACTGGTCAGGTTTGAATGCAGGTTTGAAAAAGTTGGTTTTTCTGTTGCACACTCACATGGGCTATGTCATCCTCACATGCCACACAGTACTATGCATTTTTGCTTGAAAAACTTGCTTTTAAAACTAAACCAAAATCGTAGGATAGTATCATACAGCTCTTGCATTTTGCATAACCATACACTACATTGCCATTCTGCATATTTTTCTTTCAAAGACAGCAACCATGTCTTCATCCACACCCACCAAACGAACCAGGACCTCATCCTCAAGCCAAGAAGAGGAAGATCAGGGTCACCAAGAGAGCTGGTTCAATGGAGATGCTGAGCAGATGCAAACCTATATTCACAGCTGCAACCGAAAGAGCCTAATAGCACCAAAGTTTGTGACCTTAAAGTGGCTAAAGGAGCAGCAACTAGATGAGATCATTGGCATCCTCAATCACCAAAACTTGAGAAAATTTCTTGGAATGAATGGGTGCATCTATCCGGATCTTGTGAAGGTGTTTTAAACAAATTGAAAGGAAAGCTTTGGAAGACTTCAACAAAACTCAATTCTTCAAGATATGAATGAGGAATCTGAATGAAAAGGTGAAATCCTTTGGAGTTGGGAAGTTAGCAATAACTCCGAGGATCTTAAAATTGCTAATTGTGTGGATTCTTACACCTAGGGCCAACAACCATGCTACCCTCACGGAAGAAGACTTGATGTTTCTCTATTGCTTGATAAATAAGGTGAAAGTTGATTGGATATTCATAATGAAGGATCATATGTTCAAGGCACAAAAGTTAAATGATTAAAAGCTGCCATATGCTATCCTTATCTCTAAAATGTTAGAATTTTTTGAAGTGGACTTAGTAGATGAATTGGCTGAAAATTTGAAAGCTACAAGTGAGATCAACCAATCCATGCTCAATCGAATTGGTCTCCAAAAACTGAATGGAACTTGGACATACAAAGGAGGAGATGGTAAAGGAGCGAGATCTAGTGGAGTGGCTGGCCAAGAAGATGCAGAACTTCCTGATACTACAACAACACATATGCTTCCATTTGTGTCTCCAGCACCACATCAGGAGCCAATTACCAGCTTTGAGAAGTTGATGATTTCCAGGATGGACAACATCACAGAGGAACAAAGAGTTCATCATGAATACTGTGTTACACATTTCACACAGCTGCACCAGCAGATTGATGATATTCATGACACCCTGAACAACTTCAACCTCTAATCTGTTGCATCATGTATCATATTACTTGCTGCATTTCCATAATGAACTCTTTGTGTGCTTGTTTTTTTTTCTTTTGTTGATGTTTTTATTCTCTTCCCAACTTGATAAACTCATTTGGGGGAGAAATATGTGTGGTTTGTAACCTTAATTAACACTTTTACATGCTTTCCCTAAACTGTTGGACTGAACTAAAACTGCTGAACTACTGGTTATGATTTTAACATGTTATTTTCTATTTTTAACCTGCTGAATTTTATTGCAGTTCTGGTATGTTGTGGAAATTGTGTTAAAAAGTTTTGCAGGGCTTATAGTATGGGGGAGAAGAAGCATGAGCATGACTAATGCATCAACCACCAAACCACAAGAATTGTCTTCATCAAATTGGGGAAGATTGTTGGAGCTAGTGAAGATCCTTCAAAAAGTGTTAATTTGATGAAGAAATTCCTTGAAGACACTAGATTTTAGGTTTGGGGTAGTTCTTACTTGGATTAGGACTTTCATGCATTAGTTTGTGTCAATCTATCAAGTACTAGCATTGCTCTTATTATAGTTAAGTAAAAATAGCATTTCAAAAACGTTTTAGAAAAATTAGTGCTATAGACCTAGATTTAACATGTTAAATTTCTGACAGTTTAAGTTGTCACATGTTTAAAAGGGTGTTGTGCGAGTTTTGTAAATAGAATTTGATTTCAAAAAAGGTTTGAAAAGAGTTTTAAGAATTTTCAAGACAGTTTCTTGGAGGGAAAACCAATAGTGAGAACAAATTGCTTTTGATTTCAAAATTCATCATGATGTCTAATACTTGAAGAAGAGCTTTGCTTGGATTTGATTTGATTCAATTGGCATGGTAGCAGCTTTCTTGTGAAGATAAGTATTCTTCCTTGGGTTTTTTTACTGTACTTGGTTGCTGCCTAATTGAATTTTCAAGTTTTATTGTGCTCTTGATAAGTTTCTTGATTGATTAGTGTTTAATAGGCGTTTTTAAGCATTGCTATTGAGAGAATTGTATAATTGAATTGTTGTATTGGTGTGTTTGCATTCAAATCTGCATTGGTGTACTGCTTTGACACTGTGGGTGTTCATCTTGTGCGGTGGGGGCTGCACAAGAGGGTAGAAGGCCTTCTTGTAAGGTTCAAGAAGGGTTCTTGTGTGATTTGATTGTAAATTTTGATTGAATTAGTGGAAATCCTTGCTAGTGGTAGCAAGGGACTAGACGTAGCCCAAGTGGTTAGGTGAACCAGTATAAAAATATCTGTGTAATCTTCTTCTCTCTCTTTTAATTTTTGAATTGCATTTGTGTCATATTCAATTCTACAGTCAAGAACAACCTGTTAAATTCTTAACAGATTTAAAATACTCTCTTCTACAGCGTTTTAATTGATCAAAGAACTATTCTATTGTGTTGAATTCCTTTATATTTTACTGCAGTATTAATCACTTAGGTTCTTAACTAGTTTGCCTTGAAGATATTGGATTTATTGGATGTTTCTGTGAATAAAGGCTGCTAAAATTTCTTTTAACAGTTTGACTGGGAATTATTGAATCAAGTGGAGTTGTTCTTAGTCTATGGTTATACTGTTCTGTAAATTTGAATCAATTTTTTTCTGAATCTGTGTGTGTTATAATGTTGCTGTGATTAAACATTTGTTGCATCTTGAGTGTGCTCTGCTATATTCATTCTTCTCATAACTGATTCTTCACTTTAGATTTTCACTACTGCTGCATCATTCAATTTCCTAAATCAGCTCTTATACTGGTTTTAATTTTCTAATGTAGTGCTTTATATCACATACTACTTCGATTGATGTTTTCAATTTTACATAAAGCTTTGTAATTTGCAGTGCTCTGTATAATTCTTCTTAGTAATAACAAAAATGTTCTGGTACATACTTTGAAAATCTGTAACATTCATTTTGTTCAAAAACTGATTTTTACATATTTAATTTCATTGTTGTAGTACTGTAAATTCAATCTGTTGAATTCTGTTTTAGCATGTTAAATTCTGATATTGACTAAAATTTGTCTAAGTGTTGAAAGGATTTTCAACAAATTGCTTTTAATTTCAACCTGTTAAAAACTACTTTTCCAGAACTGCCATAATTGTTTTAACAAGCTGTTTCTGATTTTAACAAGTTGTTTTTCTGGTCTGAACATACTTAGTCATATTCGTAACAAGCTGTTTGTGAATTCAACTTGTTGTTTTGTGTGGCATTCTCATTGTAATCATAGATTCAGCAAAGATCTCATTCAAACTTTCAAGTTTTCAAAAAGGTTTAAATTGTTCAATTCACCCCCCTCTTGAACATTGGCCATCATATTTTTCAACAGGAACAATTTCAATACAGACAAATACAACAAAGAAGTTAGAGCATTGAGGAGAGCAAAATATAAAAATCTTGCTCAATTTTTTCTTTATCAAAATCTTTAGCTAAAATAGAAAAGTCTTAGTAGAGTTATATCGTCCAACAAACACAATACTTGCATCTTTCATGATATGTTGTTGAAATTAATTATCTTATAAACGATGAATGGTTTATGTTTTATGCTATGTGATTTTCAGTACTTAATCAAAATTAAAGGATGTTGGATTTTTCCTTAATAATAATTAATTAAACATGCACATATTATCTTCTAATTTATATTTTCAAAAATTTCATTAATTTTTTTCATATCCTTTTATTTAAAATTATTTTTTATTTTCGAACGGACATTTATTTCCTATACATTAATAGATATTTCAAACATTTAGAAATGTTTTATTTTAAGTATATTAAAAACTACAAATATGAAAAAAATTATATGATAAGTATCTAAATGTTAACAATTAAATTGTGAGTGAATAATTGATAATGTCAAATATCAATTGTTGGTTGTTTACCATCAGACCAAAAGTTATAACTTAGTGAATGTACAACTTTTTTTACTTAAAAATGTAATAATTCAAATACTACCATTCAATTGAGAATTGACTCATCTTTATCACGGAACAATTAATGTCACCTACAATATATAAATACTCTTATCCATTACAATCCAAAAAAAAAGAAATCTAAAATAAAAATATACACATACATTGTACTACCTAGCACATTTATTTGTTCATGTGTCAACATATAATAATCATGATTACAAAGACAACCACAAACAAAACTAAGCAAGCTAACTATTTAAAACATGTCACATCAATTATATCAAATAAACATTCAATTCAAATTCTACTTTGTCTTCCACATGCTTAAAAAAATTAAATCAATATATTTATCTATTTATATATATATATTCTATTAAGTGTTAAATTTAGAAACTAGTACATTTCATATTTATTTGATTTGTCTACTATAGATTTCATTTGGTGACTCTCATATAATAAGGTGATTCACTTGCATAGTAATAAATATTTTCACCTCTGACTAAATTTTAAAAAACCTTCATCCTCACCACTTAATACCTTCATTTATCTAATTTAAGTTATTAGTAGAACTTGGATATCTCATATCACTCCACCAACTTAATACTTAAATTATATTTCACCAACAAAATGTTATCTCTCTAGTAACTACTAGTTTTCACATGATATCATAATCAATTCATCACTATCAATCACATTTAAACACAAAAAATCAACAATACTTAACGCATTAAACTTATACAATATATTCTTTAAATACAAGATAAATGAAGAGATTGAAGTTTAGTTTACATAGGATTTTCACTTAAACCTTGACCAATATTCTTCAATATAAGAAATAATCTATACAACTTCTTTCTAAGATGAATAGTTGCTTAAGAAATAAAACTAGTCACCTTAAGCAACATGGTTTCCATAACAGAAATAATTGATATTATTCTTTCTTTACTTTAATAAGGAGTTATTACTTAGATAATAAGATTTATTAGTTAAGTAATATTTTATTACTTTAAAGAGAAAGTATTAAAACATATCTTAATTATGACGGTCATATAATCACACAAGAAATATTCTAAAAGAAATTTAAACCAAATTTTCATTCAGTTTCTTAAGAAAAAAACTATAAAGAGAATGCACCCAGTTGGAGAGAAATACAAGAATTCAAGTTGTAAAAGAATAAAAGTTTCAGATAAATATAAAGAATGAATTGCTTAGTTTTCTATTTTACAATTTAATATAACTTAATACAATTATCATTTTTCATTAAATTCAAACCTATTCATCTAATATCTATAAAATCAAGTCCGTACAAATAATTAGGGATGAATATATCGGAAAATAAATTTACTTCTTTTACAAGTTCGGAAGCCATATACAATCTCGAAGCTCGCGGATAACTAGACTGGTTTTTGGGATTATCAAACTTTTTAAAAAAATATATTTTATAAAATTATATGATTTTTTTAAATACTATTTTTTGTTAATATGAGCCAATATTTATATTTATATTTTTAAATGATATATTTTTCAAAAACCATATTAAGGGGGAAACGGATTACCGCGAAAATTGAGTAAAATTTGCAGAATAAGCAAATCAAACTTAAAAGTCTCATGTATATTGAAAATAAGTTTGAAATCGAAGTAGTCCCAAAACCGGCCAGTTCCCGGAGGTGGGTATGTATACCCATCAGTATGTACAAAAAGTAAAACCAATTACAAGCGAAAAATAAAGTTTTAAAATTTCCTGAAAAAATGAAATCTAGAAAGATTTCGCTAATTATATCATTTTATTCAAAGTGCTACTTTTGGAAAAAGGTCATGAAGCTTTGGCCTCTGGGCATGCAGATTCTTCTTTATTTTTTCCTGTTGACTTTATTAATCGCTTCCCTGTTTTTCTTCGAACCTATGATGTAAAACAAACACTTTTGATGGTTTAAATTTGATCCAAGAGAATCTCCAATTCAAACTACAAAATTTTGGTATTACTAGTCCACATAATTAAATCCGCAAATCAAAATACGAAATGTTGGTATTACAAGTCCACAAAAATATTGATTATAAAAAATTAATAAGTATTTCATATACTATGTGATTTTTTTAAAAAAATACATGCAAAACTTAAATATGTGAAAAATATGTATAACTAAATTATATAAATATATATATGCTTTTAAGTATAAGAGAAAAAGATGCATAGTTAAATTTGAAAATTACTATTATTTTAAACTCAATAGTACGTGGAATTCGTTAAAAAGAGATTAAAATCATGTCATTCTTGAAATAATTGAACTTAAATATACAATAAAGGTGATAGTGGGGGAATCTTGGAATTTCATCCAACCGAATCCATGTCTTAGTTTTCCACGAGTTGTGGGCACGGAAACTGAGTCCACCCAACGTTGAAACTCGTTTAAAAATTTAAGCTCAGACCTTAATTTATATATATTATTCATACATGTATTTTTTTATTTTAAGTATTCATGAAATAAATAAAATAAAATAACGAGAGTTTTTACGAATTTATTTATAAAAAAAATATTTAAAAAATATTTTTTAAATTATAAATAAACTAATTTTAACTTGTCAATTAATATTTTTTTAAATGGCTTACAGATCACTCTCTCTTTAAGTGTCAAAATAATAAAAAAATCAAAACAAACGAAGAGACATAATCAAAAGGAAGGAAGTATATTTGCGAAATTTCAACTCTATTAGATAGACATGTGTAAATTTCATTTTTTATAAAATATTAAAGAGATGTTTCAATTCTAATAAAAATAATAAATGCAGAGTTTGAATCTTTGTAACCATATATCTCTTTTTACTATGTACACAGCATCCTTTATAGATAAAGAACCAAAGTCAGACCACACATGTATTAATATCCAATCTTTACATAAGGGGATTATTTTTATTTTTCAAAGTTTCCAACTCATAAATAAATAAATTTTTTAAATAAATATTTCAATCCACTTCACATAATAAAAATGAGTAATGACATCATCAATATCCATCAACTATTAATTGAATTAAGTTTGAAATAAAGACTATAGAAGCAAACAAGTCTACACAACTTGAATTAAACAACTTTATATGACAATTATTCGTTTATTAAAGTAATCTTGGTAGACTAACTATAATTGAATTTATTTAAGAAAATTATTTAACTAAAATCACTTTTGAGAAATAAATACTTCTGAATTAATCTTAAACTCTTAAATTCAATTTGATACATTCTATTAACTTTCAATCCATTTTTATATTATTTTATTCACATCACCCCTTCAAATATCCATTCATCTCAATAAACAAAATCCTAAAATTATATTCAAGACTAAAGTGTCCAATTATACAAAAATAAAAACAAAAGCTCTCAACAACATCTTATCCTAACTAAATACTTTATAAAATTATTTTTTATTCCCTGACAGTTGCTTAGTGCATTAAAGATCTCTAAAAACTTAAAAAAAAAATAAAAAAACTACTTAAACAACCAAGACACTAACCTATAGCTAAAATTACCTGGTTGAAACTTTGTAAATTTAAAACATTTATATAAAGAGTATGAGAATAAACAATATAAAGAATTTTAGAGTAAAATGAAACTTATTTTAAAAAAAATTGTGATTGATTAAAATTATTATTTACTCCATCACTTTAATCTATTTTAGAGAAAAATTAGAAACGCTTAAAAAATACTAGAGAAGAAAATAAAGGAAGAAAAACAAAAAAAAAACTAGAAAGAAAGACTTGGTTAAAAAAGGAAGAAGAAAGGGGCACAGGGTTTACAAAATGAAGGCTAGAATTTTCCAAAAGTTGGAAGCAATATACAAAGTGCAAATCAAATCAGTCTGATCAAAATCAATTCAAAGCCACAATACTAAAAGCATTGTTTCTCTTACATGTTATTTGGGTACAGAGAGGATACAAAATATATGGTCCATGCACTTCTGTCAATAAATATACATAAAATTTTTCACAATTCTTCTCAATGATAATAGGCATACAAGCTACCTTATAGATTCCCTCCAAGGATCCACAGAATCCAGAATCCTGGGTTTTTCTGGACCCAAATACTTCCAATTGTTTTTCAAGAATCACACCACTTTAATGATCACAGTAGAAACTGATAAGTTGAACCTCAAGCTTCTTCCTGGACTTAAATGTATATATTTTTAATGAATTTTAGTTTGGATTTACTCAAAGCCCTCAATTTTAGAGTATAGTATCACTAGATTTTATTCATTAGATAGTCCTTAAAAGAATCCTGATATATTGATAGCACTGTTTTTTTTTTTTTCCTTCGTTTACTCTACAACTATATATTATTATTTAATGAATAATGGTGTCAAGAGATATTTTTCCTTCTTAAAATTATGCAATGAAAAAGAGAAACGTCTCTAATTCTGATATAGTTTTTTTTTACACTCCTAAAAGAGTAAGACTATGATATTTGTTTTTGTTACTCGCGTAGAATATGACTTATTAGGTTTTATTTGATGTAACATTTCCTAAAGCTAATTTATTTTAAGAACTTTCATGAAAATTAAGAAAAATTTAATTATGTTTGTAGTTTATGAAAATTTGAATGATTATAGTTTTAGTTCCCAAATTGAAGATTTTTTTTAATCCTTCAATGTTAAAAATAATATATATCCAAATATAATTTTATTTTTTAAACACTAAATTTGATTGTGAAAAAAAAGGAAACCCTAGTTCTTAAATTCCAAATCTCAAACTTTTGTTTCTTTAAAGTAAACCTTAAAACCTCATTTCTATATCAAAATTAGTGTTAAGGAACTAAGATCATTTATTTTTATTTTTTATCTTTTAGGGACTAAAGACACTTTTTAAAATTTGGGGATCAGAATCATAATTATCCAAAAAAAAATCAAGTATTAAATATATAATTAAATTAAAAAAACTATGTGTTTGTTTAATTTAAGTAATCAAAATTTAAATTACAAAATCTGGTTTTTAGACTTTTCAAACTTAAGAGGGGAGTAGGTAGTCCTTCCCATTAAAATATTATAGAAGAATATGATAAAGAAAGCGCACAAATATATTTCATTTTTTTTTCTAAGAAAAGCAACATGTGCCAAGCAATGAAGAAAATTCTAAAAATGCTGAAATCGGTTACGAAGTATGGGATAGAATCCAAACCACCAACCTACCATGGTATTAGAACCAAGTATTAGAAGTGAAGTGTGAATTTGGCAATGGAGTCAAATAGAGATCATGGGAAGAAAAGAGGGATTAGCATAGTAATGGGATTGGTGGATTTTCAAAACGTATAGAGAATCGTGATATTTTAAACTTCTTAACGAGCAGCCCCACATCGAGGAATTTATTTTACACTCGACTAGTGCATCTTAAAAATCCAAAACAATTGAACATTATTTGCTACTACGGTGACATCCAGAGGTTTGCAAGAAATGTTGCCCTAGTGTGGCAAACATTGCAGCATATTACAAGGCTTATTGGTAGAGAATAAAGAGAAAGGATATGTTAGAAATGAGAAGAAAGTTAACAATAAATAAAACGTATGCACTAATAAATAGTTGAGAAGAAAAATGTCCATAAACGGATTAAAACTCTTTTCAATAAATTTTTTAGGATTGTTTATGAAAGCAACATGCAATTTATATAAAAATAGTTTAATACAATTTTGTTCAATTCTAGAAATAAAGTATGCATATGTACTTACACAATAAAGACATGTTTAGTAAATGTTTAATTTAGGTGTTTGCATAAATATGTAAAGTTTCTAAATAAAGCACCAACCAAATTTGTTCCCAGTGTTCAAAATCAAACATTTTAAAAATAAATAAATGAAAATCAATTTATAAAACCGATAGTGAAACTTTTTGGATTTATTTGAAATTTTTTTAGAAATGAGGGATTTGGTTTATTTTGTGATTTTATATTTTTGAAATCAATTCAAATTGAATGAAATTAAAATTAATTATTTAAATATTATTATATTACATATATACACTATAATACATGGGTGAGAGAAAATTTTAATACGTCTAATTTTGTTTATGCTTGTAAATTTATAGAAAAGGAATATACATAATATGTTTAATACATGAATAAGGTGGAAAAAGAGTTATTTTAACAGTGAAAACGTTACTTTAATAATCATTAGAAAACACTGATTTTGGTGTTTATTTTTTGAATTTCATGTAATGTTGAGAAAACTCACGCTATAAATATAGGAATGAACGAAAAAGAACGAAGATGAAGAAAATAGAGAACACAAGATTTAACGAGGTTCGACAATTTGTCTACGTCTTTGGGATCGTTTGAGCGGCTGTGTTTTGTTATTAGAGATCAACCACTAGGGTTACAATTACAGATGATTATATGAATAATCGTAAACAAGGTACAATAACCAAAATACCCTCGCACTCCTGGCCCAGCCCACAAAGCCTATAACTTCCCCTATTGGTATTATGAGTCGTACCTAACAAATCTTCACCTTAGCGAATATACGCCCCCTTAGAAGATATACATGTCGGAAGTATCAAACACATAGTGGGTTGGACTACCATGCTTCTCTAGCAACTATAAACATTCAA
>Ga0099825_1008685_pt1 | contig 11900 bp, 5 predicted proteins | sample SiratroredBW_FD_76838 | JGI IMG/M metagenome (GOLD analysis project Ga0099825, IMG submission 76838) | Root nodule microbial communities of legume samples collected from California, USA - Siratro red BW | ecosystem: Host-associated > Plants > Roots > Nodule | place: USA: California | collected...
AAATGAGACTTGACTACTTACTTTTTCTATAAATACGCGTTTTTAGTTTAATAATATAATAATCAAGTGCTCATTCCACTTCTACCATTTCACTCAAATGACAGATTTTCTAAGTTGTTACATTTAGCATGTATTTTGGATTTTCTATATATTAGATAAAATTGTGATAAGATGTTTGAACTGTATTAGTTTATTTTATATACAGAACCAAAATATCTACAATTAAATAAAAGTTTGTATTTAAACAAACCAGTGTTTGGATATTGTTTAAGTTTGAATAATTAAAAAGGGAAATAGTAAAGAAAGTAAAACTTAGTAGAAGAAAACTTCCACGTATATCAAAACACTTTCTACTTAATACAACTAGATTCTAAGTGTTTAGATGTTTGAGTTTATGTGATTAAACTTTTTATTATAATATAACTCTAATACAATACCGTTTTCGATGAAATTATAGAAATTGACTAGTAAATTTTTTAAAGAAAAAATAAAATATTTTTGGAGTTCTTTTTATTTAGACTGAGAATTTCTTAAATGTATTATATTATATTATAGATAAGTATTTCTGTGACATAAATTGTTTCCATTAATATAGTTCCTATTAATACAGTTATAAAAATATGAGTTTTCATATACATGAAAAATACAAACTTCATATATAACGTGGACACATTTTTTTTTTTTTTTTGATTTTTTTTAAACATATTGAAAAATCGATGTTTTTGGATAAATAAAATAAAATAAATCTTGAAAAAAGAAAGCTTTTAAATGTGTGAAATTTTTTTAAATCAAAGATAAATAAAAAGATGACACTAAAAATAGTTAAAACAATATCTTTTTTCATATATTGATATTAATATAATAAATATAATTAAAAAATTAATATTATAATAATTATTATGAAAATAAAAATTAAAAAGTAAATAGTTTTTGTTAATTTTATAATGTTATAATTGTATAGTGTTTTGATTATAATTTTTATTATAGGTACTTTTATAGATAATAAAATCAATAAAAGAAGTTATATTGATAAAATTAAAATTGGTACCAAACCATGTATACTAAACAGTCTTATAAAAAAATATTCTTCTTATTAATAGTTATATATTATTATTATCATTACTAAATATTATTTGAAACACACATTCGTATATAAGTATGTATGGTAATACTTCATATTATATAGTGAAATTAATAAAAAAATTATATTTCAAAATACATTTTATAAATACCTAAAACTTATATATAAATACAATGTTTATAGAATGAAATATGATAAAAAAAGTTTATGATCTTTCCTATATTCCTCTATTTACATTCGTATTTGTTGATGTATATTACAATTCATAATATAAAAAAAAAAAGATAAACTAGTGAAAAAAAAATTACATTCATAAGAAAATTAAAGACTTACATATAAAATTCCAATACCAAATATATCATTTATATATAGACCACACAATGACTTATTTTCAATCGTAATTTTTTTCATTTCAATTCAATCATACCGATTTCATTTCAATCATACTGAATGCACATAGATCCATATTCAATTTCTATACCTTGATTTCCTTTCAACTCCTAATACTTTGATTTTATTTCAATGGTATGAATTATATTTGGATCTATAATCTTTAGGAAGACTATTCATCATTAAGTTAGTCTCTACCAAAGACTAACATCTAATCCATACATCAAAGATTAGGGTATGTAAACATATCTTAGTATACATAGTCTACTTGACTCACATTATGAGTGAAGTTAAAGATCTCTTTTAAAACATAGGGTTTCCATACTTAATGTACAATCACTAACAACCCATATATTATCTCAATTTCATTTACATTTCATCATTCTCATCAATACACACCTTTCAATTCACAATTCATAACAGTCAAGAATCTTTCCAACTTAAAAAATAATATTTTAGTGCTAAATTAAAAGAATCAATATGTTTATCATAATATGATCATCAAACATTTCATTATAAACATCCATCCAAGACAAATTGAAACTCTAGGACAAACTACATTCTTATCACATCTAGATCTTCTAACCTAGGACATTATTGAAAAATTTAAAACTAACTTTCCTTGTGTAAAAAGTTCGATCTCTAGACAATTTCAAAGTCAAATAGTATTATAACTCAAAAATTTGGAAATATAGAGAAAATTATCCAAGCATAATCAAAATTTAGCATATTGTAAAATAAGTTGAGAGAATCACTTTTCTCAATTAATCCCTAAAAGATTAATAACCAAAATCTAAATAATAATAATAATAATAATAAAATATTTAAAATAAATAAAAACTTACACTTGAATATCTGATCACTATAAATGATTCGACTCCTTAATTATTACAGGATGTGATTAGAGTTTGTAAAAAATATCAAGTATTGAGAAAATGTATGAGAGAGAAGGGAGATAATTTTGTGTTTTACATGTGTATCTATTTTTCTTATTTTAGAATGATAAAAAAAATTAATTATTGTTATAATTATTTAAATAAAAATGTATTATTAAATTTATAAAAAGTATGTTTATATATAGAAAACTATAAGATAAATTATTCTTATAATTTAACCAGTTTTATTGTGGATAATTCAATTTACAAAACATTTATAAAACATAAAGACGGAAATAATAAAATAAATTATATTAATAAAGATAAAATTGGTAATTAAAGTTATACATATTAATTTCTAAAATACTTTATTTTTGTTATTGTGCATGAGAGTTGTGCATGAGAATTACTCAAGAAAGTAATTAAAGTGACTCTCCAATTTGAATCACCTCCGATCCAAACACTTCTTCTCTCCCGAAATTAAAGTAAACAAAAAAAATGAGAAAATACAATTTAGATTTATTTATAAACTCTATCACTTGTAATGAAGCTTATACTTAATAGAAAGGTTATTATCATATAGAGTTGACGAATGAGTGAAGTTGAGTTCTTGAAAGACGGAAAAATGAAAAAAAAATAGCATTTTCCTTCTATATCTTACATCTATAATTTTTTTGGCCTGTTGTATCTCTTTCACATTTAAGAAAAGTCTGAAATCTTAGTTTATTAATTGGTAGAATACTAGCCTTGTTGATTTATTAATTGGTGGAATACTAGTCAAGTGGGTATGGAAAAGAGAGAAAATATTGAAATATTTATTATATATGTAATATGTTTTTAAAGTCATAATATTATATTTTTTACAATTGATTATGATACTTTTATTATAATAATAAATATTTTTCCTCTTATTTTCTCTTATATAATATAAATAATTTATATTGTACTTATCTTTACTATTTTTTTCGTTTTTACTTAAATTTTCCTGAAGCGCAATATATCACTCTTTTAGCAGAACCCTTCATAAAAGTATTTGTAACAATTAAATTTTAACAAATGTTATGAGATAAATGTGTGTGTGTTGGGAGTAAAAGAATTAGAAATAAAACTTCGATTTGTAATATTAAAAACAAACTTGGTTTCCATTATTATTATTATTATATGATAATTTAAACAATTCTGGAATTATTTCACTTTGTTCTTGCAAGTTGTACTTAAACAATTCTCCAAATTCTAGGGTGAGTTTAGTACGAAGGCAAGCTAACAAAGTTGCCCATTTTCTTTCAAGGACATATGGATTTTATGGTGGCATTTATTACTACGAGCATATACCCAATTGTATTTAGTATGAAAGAAATGTAATAATGATATTTAATTTCAAAAGATTCAATTAATTTAGTCCCTTACTTTGATTATCATGGTCACCTTTGTCTTTAGTTTTGACGACTATCAGTCAATTTTGTTTATTTAAGAACTAATTTACTTATAATGTGGTTATATTTAAACAACAATTTGCTTATAATTCTACATGAGAAAGAACTATCTTTACGAATGGTAAAACTTTTTTCTTTGAATATAGCAATTTTGTGTTAATCTCAATCCGCATGTTCGATAATAGATAAAATAAAAAGCAAAATAATTAATAGTTGCTAAAACTAAACATTAATATGTTGAGAAATTATAATCTGAGAATAATTTTTAATTTCAAAGTTTTATTTTCGAAGTAGGAAGAAAATAAAATTGTTTGATGGTTATAATTTTGGTATACAGATTTTAGGTTTGACCGATCATAAGGAAATATATATTGTCTAAAAAATTATCACTATGGAAAATATACATTTTTATCACTAGTTGGAAGACTATGTTTAGTTAATTTGACTGTTGTCATTGTCATATTTTACTTATTCTTCTACACAATTTCTAATATTGTTGTTAATCCGACTGAATTCTATGCAAAAACAATTTTTTGTAGATGAAAAATAAGACACAAGATTGAGTTAACTAAAAAAATGTGTGAATATGATGGTTTGGACACTAAGGATATTAAATGATTTAAAGATTGGTGAGCATGATCTAAAGTGTTATCATTAAAGTATGGTTGATTAGATGAAATTGATTTAGGAGATGGAAAATTAAAAGAACTTAATTTTAGTAAGGGATTTTAGAAAAAATATGTGGTGTACCAAACAAGAGAAAGTAGTTTGATAATATGATGTATATAAGGATAGAAATTGTAAAAGTATTAAGATATCATCATATCAATGACTTGAGGATGACAAATTAATCATAACATAGTACACATTTTTCTCAATTTGAAATCAACTATTAGAGATGGTGAGCAGTATGAGACTGTGAGAAGTGGAAAAGAGAATTGTTTTGATGAAAAACAAAATAATTATTAAAAGTTTTGCTTAATCAAATAAAAACCAAATAATAAGGAAAGATAGTTGGAAATTAATAAAGAAAAAGTAACATGTAATCTATAAAGCCATCATATAAATATATAGAAAAGGAAAAAATTGGAACGCTACTATATATTCAAGTTAATGTGGACGAGCAAGACGAATATCCTTCATTTGGAGATTGTTATGGAACAAACTACCAACCAAAGACAATTTGGGAATAGAGGAGATTATCCAAGCACCAAAAGATTTGGTATATGCCCAATCTTGCAAACAATTGCAGGAATCTACCAAAAATTTTCATGTTTTTGCAGCTTACAATATTTGACAAACATATTATAAGTGGATTAACATTTATGATGTTCTATTGTGTGGCCGAGAATGCATTTCTACCACCACTTTTCTAGACAAAACAAGTTTAAGAAAATAGAATGGGACATATTATGATTTGCTGTTAGGTGGATCTGGTAGAAACAATATATGTATTTTTCAAGGTGAAGAGTTTCATGAAGACAAAATCACTTAAATATTAATTTTTTTTTTTTATCTTCATAGTATAGTATAATAAGCTAGACCTATATAATGGTTCACCTTTTATCCAATGAAACTTCTTTTCTAGGTCATGTTTAAGTAGATAATGTGATTCACGTGGAAATCAACGAGTTTATGTATGTGCATGTGAAGAATCTAAACGTAAACAATTTTTTTCTTTTCTTATACTCTTTTGAAAAAAAAAATGCTTTGCTCACTAATTATTTGTATATTTGGAGTGTGTAAATAAGTTGTAATGAAAGGGAAGTCTTTCTTTGACATGTATTGGAGAGCTTGTAACCTTTCTACCAAATTTATGTATAATTTGTTCTTTTGCTGAAACAAAATTATTATATACAAAAACAAATAAATTCTAAAGATTTACTTTTTAAAGTGTTTTTTTTTTTTTTGGTAAACTTTACATGTTAAAATTTTATTTTGTAGGGATATATTATGCTCTATTTAAATAGTATGTATAAATTATTTATTCAATTCAATGATTCATTATAAAAGAGATTTCTTCTTCACGAATACCCAAGAACTTTTTTTTTTAAAAAATCTTCAAGTCGTTTTCTAGAAACAATGTTATGTAATTAATGTGAAAATCAGTTTGATACTTCTCCAAAATCGAGATGATCCGCAACTGTTTATGAATGCTTGAGCTTGTCCCTGCACTTAAATTAAAGTTCATCTTGGTAGAATGAACATACACTAACCTTCTTTTTCTTATTAGAGTGTTCTTTTAGATTTTTTTTTAATTCCCAAACTAGATATTTTGTTGCTTGTAAATAAGCCCACTTATTTATGACAAAGCTGTTTTCAGTAGGTAACACCTCATATAAAATAACTTATTTGACCTCGAGATCAGTGCAATCTATTCTTTCTTAATACTTTGTTTATTAGGTAGTTAACCTTTCACGCACATGAAAATTAACCCCACAAACAACCGCCACTAACGCACAACTTCTCTTTTCTTATCTATCTTTTTATTCAATTTTTAAATAAAATTAACTAAAATTGTATTCAACTCAACTAATCCTCCATAAATAATAGGTATCACAATTCACTCTATCATATACCACTATCTTTTTTTTTTTCTATTAACTAAACATTATTGTTACTGGAAATAACCCAAGATGTGGTACTACAATACTTTTCAAATCGCAAAAAGTATAAATAAAATCAAACACAGACTCACCAACCAGTTTAAACTATATACAAGAAAAATCTATATTTGATCCCTACCTAAAAAACCCTATCTTGTATTATCCCATGTATTCAATTAGAAAGCTGCCATTTTAACTATTCCTTCTTAGCACATTGTCCCAGAAATATATTACTTTAGTGGCTTGTAAATTGATCACGATTATTTTATTATGGTGTGTATCTAAATTCACACTTGCAGACCTAAGTGCAATAATTTTATCCTTCACGACTTCAATTTTATAATATATCATTGATTACGTATTTATCTAATTTAATTTATAATACTACAATTGTACAACACTAATCCATTGAGTTAATAACATAATTTAATCACAAGAGAAACTAAAGAGCATAAAGTCCTCTTCGTAACATCAACTTGGTGTAGCAACTACCTGAATCATGATTAATCCTGCATGTGACTGTGATTCTTATAATATGTTCCTTTTGTCCCTCTTACAAGTTCTTACTATTCCCTTTGTCCATACAAATTGGTTCAATTCATGATTCCAATGATGTGCTACAGAGACGGCCACCAACAATTTGATTCCATATATCTCTTTTTATTATTTTATTCTATTTTAGTCAACTGAAAATGAGAAAATGAAAAAAAAAAAAACATTGTAATTACCTAACCTAACGAAAACACAAGTGGAAAGAAATCTTATTGCCTCGTTAATTTATGACTGAAGGACTCAAGCTGAAAGCTGCAAGTTGGAAATAAGAAGAGAAAGAGTAATCATAACTTGAGCAACATGTTCAACGATGAGCAATATTCCCTAAACCAATATGACAACAAAAATCTTTGTCCGGAAACATTAGCAATTTGAGATGGATGCTTAAACAAAGTCAAGATGGGCAATTTTTTTCTTATGATTATTGTACCGTGATATTGAATGATGGTTATTAGAACAACACCAAATCTTGGATCTTACATCTCCCATAGGAACTTCTGTGTAGTATATTTAGTGTACTATCAGATTGGTTTCCTCCAACATCATTAAGCATAAGTTAAGTGCATGAATTTTGATAAACTAGTATTTTGGTCTTTCAAGCTTGAAAGTAGATTGTTATCTAATTTGGATTTTATCGACTTCGAACATATATAACCTAATAAATTGAATATCAACAAATGACTTGGTATATATCTAGGTAGACCTTCTTGTACATGAGGTTTAGGACTAATCCTTGAGTTCAGTAATTAGGCTGCCTAATGAAATTTATTGAATGATCACAGTCTTGAACGTCATGCAAAATCTAAAAGATCACCAATACCTGTTTTTTTCATGAGTGATAAAAAAATTTATAAATAATAAAATTAAAGATATGGTCTCAATCCATATACAATAACAGATAAAATCACCCACATAGTAAGGAAATGTGCCTTATTTAGCACAATTTCACTCTTATGAAGCTAACTTGGAATTCAAACTCCATCCTCATGTAGTGCTTTATTAAGCAAGGGTCATTACTCTTAGAGGAAACAAGACATAATATAGATTCTTGCTATTGTTATTTAAATTATCTCACTTTAAATGCTTTGCTTAAGACATTAAAGTCCAATAAAAGCTTTTACTATAACATTTTGATGTGAATTGTGAGGTACTTAACTCATATTTTATATTCTTTCAATGAACTAAAACACGATTCTGAGAGGATAACGAACAGATTTCCAACATAATATGAGTTGGAGGATCCTCTTAGTTTACAGCAGGTCATGCATTAACCTTATTTGTTTAAGAACAAAAAGTGGTCGCAGAAAAACATAACCATGAACAATACTAAACTAATATGATAAAAAAAATTAGGAATTATTTTTTATGAGATTGAAAAGTATCCTTGAAAAAAAGAAGTCAAGACGAGATTTTTTAAGATTATTAATTATGATAATTACACTGGTCACCTTCCAAATTTAGAAATAATTAAGCTTGCATATATAATTGTTGATAGATAAATTACACCTCAACTCTTGTGATTTTTTTAAGAAAAATAGTTATTCACATTTAACATTTCTGTATCCCAAGGAGTATGTAAAATAATTGGTTTGAACCGAAATATTTTAAATTGCATTAAAGTAAACCATGTTTATGATCAAATAGGTTAAAAATAAATAAACTGGATTGTGTTTAGAAACAAAATTATTTTTTCTAAACAACCTTGATGTACTTTTATAGGAAACTTGCTTCTGCTTACAACATTAAACTAAAAAATTTGTGGTGCCATCGAATTTGGACATCTACAAACGTGCAATTGACATTTCTATGCAAACATGTTCATCTTGGGTTGTACAATAGATATAAATTGAGAAATTCAACAACTTCTTTAGTGCATTTTATAAATTTGTCGGGATATTTCATAGTTTCAACAACCTTGCAGCCTCTATTCTCCAGTCACTAGTGCATTTTATAAATTGAGAAATTCAACAACTTCTTTAGTGCATTTTATAAATTTGTTGGGACGTGGAAAAATTCGAAGAAAAAAATACCGGAGAGCCAAATAAGAATGAGACAAGTGCCTGACCCACATAAGGAAATGATACCACTTTCAACTCAAAACCTCAAGACTTTGGATTTGTGGGTCTTCTTTCTTATATGTTGCTCAACTTTCTCATTTCTACTCAATGTGAAAGTTAAACTCATATTTGGATACCTAACAATCTCCCCTTCAAGTGAGTCTGAGCTGATCACCACCATAGACCATCGGTTCTGATACCACTTGTTGGGAAAATCAAGGAGATAAACACCGAGGAGATCACAAGAATGAGAATAAGAGCCCAACACACAAGGGAATGACACCACCTTCAACCCAACATTAAGACATTAGGTTTGTGGGTCTTCTTTTTCATATGTTGCTCAATTTTCTCATTTTTACTCAATGTGGTACTTAGACTCACACTTAGATTCCTAACACATATCTATGTTTTCACATTACTCAGTTGTCAAAGTTAAAGGACATTTAAACAACCATTGTTGAGGTACATTGACATCGTTGTACAACTTTAACATGTCATGCAAATTTCACCAAGGCACAACATATGTATTTTGTCACTATTATACATATGGTAACTCTCATCAACATTAAGGATTTACAAAATGTGAAGCCTAACTAGTATAGACAAGGGTTTTTACAACAGTTAAAAAGGTTGTTAACAATGGTTTTATAATCATTGTTAACAAAGATATGTTGTAAATTATACACCAATGATTCAGCTATCATTACTTCTAACAGTTATTAGTTATTAATTTTAGGAGTTACAAAGACGATTTGAAGGAAAACATCATTGTATTATGTAACATCCTGAAAATTTTGAATATAAATATTATTATTATAATATGGATTTTAGCAATATGATTTTTTGCATCATTCTTAGAATAGTATCTGCATTACCTTTAAGCTTTTCCGCAGCATCAATAAGCCTTAGGACTATGCTTCATCTGTATCACTTTTATGCTGCATCAGTAATTTGAAAGGACAAAACGGTAAAGGGATCTAAGGAACAAATTGGTAATTTGGACAAAAAGAAGGCTCACAGTAAAACATAATACACGTAAAAGAAAAAAAACACAAAACTTCAATTCAGAACCAAAAGTCACTATTGGCATTAAATACCTAGATAAGAACTCACCTTTAATTACTGTGCCAACTCACCTGCACTTATGTCATTTACTATGACATTTCAACCTGATTAATAACATTCCAAACATTCCCTATATAAGGAAAAAGGATGGATCCAGAATCATACCAAAGAACTGAACTTTCTCTCAGGACAATTCACTAAACTCTTCATCAGATCTTTCAATCCTCCAAAACAAAAGTAAGGAAAAAGAGATATGCATATTATTTTTATTTCCAAACATATTCTTTTAGTGAGGTATCCCTAAGCCTCACATTTATCCTTCTCTATCAATTTTTTTTAATATAAATAGTGGTTTTAACACATGATTTTCTATATTATGATTGTTTTGTTTATTTCCACTCATGCGATTATGGGATGCGGTTTATATGATAGTTTATTGGGACTTATTTTTATTCCTTTTTAGTAAAGTTGATAATATTAATAGACTTTAAAATTTTATGATTAGAATTTCTTAAAAACAATTCTTTAAAAAAGTATGTATATCTCACTCACTTTTCCCTCTGGCTCTCTCTTTTTGTTAAATATGAATGTATGATAGAGCAACAATAATGGATGCACCAAATCCTACACTATCTTTCTCTGCAAACATTTTAACTTTCTTTCGTGGAAATGATTGGAAGATGAATGTAACAGAGAATTCTGTTATATTCAAGGGCATAGCCTATATAGTTTTTGCCTTCACAAATTTTGAAGATGTAGCTTTAACACTAGAAAGGCTTGCTGTGGTGACATTATGCATGCCACCTATGATCCACAACAACCCAATAATAAACTTATTTGTATCACCCATGTGATGAGGCCGCATATGCTTAATAATTTGTATGATTTTTTGTAAGATTAATATATATATAGATCAGTATTAGGAACAATTAATTATATATTGAAAAAATTTTATGTAACAAAATGTAGTAAGAACTTTATAATTCAAAATAGTCCATCTTCACTATCTATAACCAAATTAAATTAATCCTAAATTATTTTATGATGTATCCCGAATTGAAACAACCATGTATACTCCGTGCCTGTTGTTGGATATAAACCTAATTAATGAAGGTCATGTATTTTGTTTCTTCAAATTCATGGTTGTTTTTCTTTTATTAAATACTCTTTAAATTCACAACAGATTTATGGTTTTCGGAGAGTAATCATATAAGAAATTTCATTTTTCCAAGTTAGAATTTTAACATGCATATATCATCTCTCCACTGCTAATTTTTCCATAAGAAGGGCGTATGATTTTTCGGAATTGGATTTCACAAAAAAAATTTATATATATTACCAACAAAATTGGTTACAAGAAAGGTAAGTATATTTTAAATTTCAAATAATAAATAACTCTGGGTGCAATCTCCCATCTAAGGTAAATTTGATATATTGTTATTTATAATAATAAATCAATAAGATTTGATGGAATTATGGATTTTATTTAATACGGTTACATAAAAAAATCATATATATATATATAGATATCTATATCTATATATATTCTACTACGTTACGTAAAGAAAATCCCTGATAATTTGGAAAACCTAAATACTTCTTATAGCAATTAGTGATAACCGTTTCTAGATTCTATAAATTTCATATAATTTTACACTTGATTGGGAACTAATTTATGTTAAGTTCATCTTTTTAAAATTCTCACTCAACCGGGTAATAAAGTCATTAAATTATATTCTATATATATATATATATATATATATATATATATATATATATATATATATATATATATATATATATATATATATATATATATATATATATATATTTAATATTAA
>Ga0099825_1008686_pt1 | contig 11900 bp, 6 predicted proteins | sample SiratroredBW_FD_76838 | JGI IMG/M metagenome (GOLD analysis project Ga0099825, IMG submission 76838) | Root nodule microbial communities of legume samples collected from California, USA - Siratro red BW | ecosystem: Host-associated > Plants > Roots > Nodule | place: USA: California | collected...
ACACCATTTTCTGAAGAAACCATTCGAATATATAGGTCTTGCCCGGGAACTGAAGCCACCCTTAAATCAAGCAAAGCTCCATACCAAATAATACATCCTTTACCATCACCCCTGACATCTAAATTTGAATATGCAGTGCAAGAACAACTTAGCAAGCATTTTGCCTTGCAATTCTCGAGTGTCAAATTTCCATCAACCCAAGAACTTGTAGTATCTGGCATTTTCAATCCACTGAATTTTTTAAAACCATCTTTGTTTTTTACTCCACAACTCCACGCTTCACTATGAACACATCCTTGGCTCCAATCCAATGCCTCATAATTTTGAACTGATTTTGGCTTGAACCCCGTTAAACACTGGCACGGTGGTGACTCATTCACAATACAGTTCCCATAGGGACCACAAAGATTGTAGGTGTCACAAATGTCTCTTGGAACTGATGAGTAGAGCTTCCAAGTTTGGTTCTCTACATTCAAATTATAGCGCTGGCGAGAATAAACAGATTGGTTCAAAACAACTCTTGTAATCAAGGACTTATTCCCAATGTTGTATGTGTAATACACTTCATCAGCAGTGGACTCTAACTCTAAGTTAAAAAGGGGTGTCGTTTTGCCATTGAATCTAACACCATTCCAAGGGCCACTCCTATAATACTCACTTGAACCTTTCCACATAACCAATTCAGTAGTGTTACCTAGCACCATACCCCAAATGAAGTCGCCTGGAGAAGGGTCATCCCAGTTCTTCCATGATGTTAAACGCCGGTTAAGACCCGTCTTAAGGTTCCATCCGATCTTCATTCCTGGCAGGAAAGTATCAGAAGGGTAGTCAAAGCTTTGCCACAAGTATTTCTGTGGGTTCGAATCCTTCTCATCTCTTAGTACCAAGTTCCCTGAGTCAAACAGCTGAACAATTAGACTCCGTGCTTTCGTTTCTTCAGTTGAGTTTGCTGACCAAACAAGCGTAGTGTTATTGCTGAGTATAACCAGTTTTCCGTCTGTGTTTATGCTGAGCTTGCTAGAATTATCCTTAACTGGGTTTTCACGGTTGGCAACCCAAACGACGGTTCTAACTGGGATACTTCTGTACCATATTCCAAGGTAGCGTTTTGTGGTAGTGTTGGTGCTAGTTTTTGGACTAAAGAAACCCATTTCAAAAGTTCCTTCTTTGGACACCAAGGTACTGCCATCAAGAAGCGGCTGCGACACATTCATGGTGTCAGTTGCAGATGAAATTATAGGCAACAAATTGAGTAGATAAGAGAAAAGAGAGAGAAAGGTGAAAGAGGCCATTGCTTTGTTAAATTATTGGTAGACAGTGAACGAATTACATTGTTTGTGGCCGCCTTGATACTTTATGCGAACCATTAAAAGAGAATTGTAAACACTGCTTGATGTGAACTTCTCAAAAGAGAATAGGAGAAGAAAAAGATCAAGTTTGTGATTTAGCACAGTTTCATAGCGGGTTGGTAAGATCTTCCAATCTGGTTGCTTAGACCTACCTGGTATGAAAGGTTTGACATTATGTTTTTCTTTGGTTTGACCCGCTCTATAAACAAAAGGATAATAAATATACACTTATCTCTACTTTAGTTATACATATACATATATATACATATATATACATATTATATCATATATCTTATAAATTCATATTATTCTCTCTTTCTTTAGGTGTAGATGAGATAAAGATCTTCATTTAGAGTATTAATGAAACATTTTCCTCAACAAATTGCTTAGTGAAAACGAATTATTGGATTTCAGAAGAATGGATATACAAAATTAATGTACGATTCAAAATATTTCAGAAAAGTAAGATATCTGCTTCATCGATTAATATATTAGATTATTTCAGTAGGAGATTTGACTTTGAGTTTAGGTGATTCTTAACTAATAATTACTGCTATTAGGTCGTTTTTAAAGAAAAAAGGATGTATAATTATGAATACATTTTCCACTTAAAAATTGTGAAATAGATTTGCGTGAAAAAAGAAAAAAACTAAAGCTTAAGAAAACGTCGAGTTTTTACATCAATCGTTAAATGATCAATGTAGGACCCCGAGAAAAAAATATAAAATTCAATGCATAATTATCCAAATTTGAATTCCTTCAAGTTTATTTAAATCAATTTATCTCAAATTTTTATTTATATTTTTTGATATTAAGTCAATTATTTAATTGGATTTGGATTACATATATTGGATAACTTTTTGGATTTCAAAAAATTCAAAATTAAGGTATGTTTAGGTTATATCTAGTTACGAAGTTAACATTAGGTCAGGATTATACAAGGTCGAGTCGATCAGACCAAAGTCATGTAAGGTTAGGTTGGGTTAGCTAAAAAAAAGTTAGATTGGGTCACACAAAAATCTAGATAGTCTAGATCAAGTTAAGTTGGATTGAGTCCACGATGGGATCAAGTTCAGTCTCGGTATCTCCTTGTATAACATTGTGCCATAGGTTTACAGTTGGTAAAACGAGATAAAAACCTTACACAAAATGTATCTAACAAATTTACAACATTTTTGGGTAGAGAATAATACTATTTTAAGATCAAGCTTGCCAAGGTAGTTGAAAAGTACCTATAATGCATTCCCAATTCCTTTGAGAAAAGATTAGCTTTAGTGAGTTATGCCTTCTCATAAGCCTTTAGATCCACCGTCCCACAATATTTCTTGACACTCGCACTTCCACTTTTGAGGAAGTTTAGTCTTCATGACATTTGGTGCGAGAGGATGGAAAATTGTAAGATTTGCCTTCGTGAACTCATTTAGAAGGGGAGTTGGTATTACCTTGTTATTTATCATATCCTTGTGATTCCCCTCTTATAGATGGTTTCTAAACCTAAGTTTATGGGTGCATGGTACTATTAGTTCAAGATTAACCTTTATTTTGAAATTGTTGAGTTTGTGCCCCTGTTGGTATTTTAAGGACCAAGAATCATGGGGTGGTAATCTCCTTTGTAGCAAGCTCAGAAGCAGGGGTTTGTGAGATTTCATGACTTGTTCAATTAGGTCTTGTATATTTTGCTCGAGTTACTCATGGATAACCTACAACACGTTTTTAATCCTAACTCAACCTTACAAAATCGGCTTGTAAGGTGAGGCTTGCACCCACTTTATAAACTATTGAAATGCCTCATCTCTAGTTGATGTGGGATCTCTAACACCCCCCTCACGTCGAGACTCCTCAACTCGAGCGTGAAACTTATATGTATGGGTGGTCTGATAGCGGCCCGATAGCGGGTGGTCCGATAGGCCCAACAACCTGGCTAGGATAGACTCTGATACCATATCAAGAAGTTGACTTTAAGCCTAACTCAACCTTACAAAACCAACTTGTAAGGTGAGGTTTGCATCCACTTTATAAACTATTGAAAGGCCTCATCTCTAGTCGATGTGGGATCTCCAACAGTTCCAATGTTGAGTCAGCTCGGATCGGTGTTGCTCTTTTAAAAACTCCATGTCTTTATCAAACTTATTTTGCATTTAAATTACTGCATTATGGAGATTCTCTTGATTTTTTGGAAGAAGAACCTTGATTTGTGCTGACAGGGTTCCATCAGTCGATAGATTCATCTCGGTGATGATATTAAAATTCTACTTCTAGTTAGTACCCCAAGATGGATTACATGAGAGAACAAATTTATATGATGTTATTGATACATTTTAGGTCAAAATCAATTCTTTCCTCACTTAAAACTTGTTTAATTATCAATTTAAGTAGTTTTTATTAATAATTGATTGTAAGAGTGAAGATAAGGATATGATACTAATTCAATTTATTTTTAGTAAAATTTATGAGAAAAATATTGGTTGAGAAGAACTAGGATTGAAGTCTTGAAGAAATGAGTAAATGATATGGATTCTTGAAGGTGTTTAGGATCTAGATCAACTTGAAAGATGAAGAACAAAATCCAACAATGAAAGGAATGAAATAGGCGCAACAATGGAAAACAATGGTTAGCATATGATGCGGCAATGTAGAAAAATAATAGAACAAGTATCTATCAATGTAAAATGAAATAAAAAAAAATGGAATAAGGAAGAGGATGAAAAGTAGAACACGCGACCTATGGAAAGAATTCCAAGGATAAGTGCTAGAGGAGCCACCACATGAGAATGCTTCTCAAGATAAAAACTCAAACAAGAAAAGAAAGGAAAAACTCAACTTTCAAGAAACACCTTCAAAGGTATATTCATTCACTCTCTAATTCATGTGCTTTGTACAAAAGGTTGGAGTCTTATTTGTAATAGTTCATGGAAACCCAAAGGCGAAAAAATTAACAAAGTTAACTAGGATTAAAAGTAACTCATCTCATAGAAGTACATGAAGTAGTTAGGAAGGTTATGAATGAGCAAGTGGTGGTTCTGAAGATTCATGGAGGTGTATGGGATAGTTTAGATGTATTAATGGAAGTTGTAATTGGTTTGATGATGTGACAATCCTTGTGCTTTCATTTGATTAGTGGAGAGCTATAAAAGTTAAACTGCTTCTCTCTCTCAAGTTATTGTCATCCTCTTTCTGCTTTCTTTCAAAATGCTTCAAAAACTTGATTTATTCTTTTAATCTCCTTATCCAAAGCTCTAATTTTTCTATCATCATTCTTCCTTCAAACTTCTTTCATTATTCTTTTTCTTTTCTTCTAACCATGCTCCTATTTTAATTCCTTGTTGTTCATCCTCCTCTTGTTTTGTAGGTGCCTCATCCTTACATGTATTAGAAAAAAGAAACAAATAAATCCAAGCTCAATTCAACCATGTGTGAGTCCACTTGGGAGAAAATCGAGAAGGAAGGAAGCAATAGTAATACCCAACGTAGAAATATGGACCGACGCAGGTTCGGCCCAGTACTAGAATAGTAACAAAATCTAGTGGCACCCAACACTATATTCTATGACGGGCTTGAACATTATTTTTTGTAGTTTATTTAAAAGACTTCCAGGATTAGGGTTAGGTATCTTTGGCTATAATAGATAACAAAATTGACTCTTGAAGATGTCTTTAGACTTTGTTTGGAGTAATCTTTTTATTCCATCATTCTTCTTGTAATGTTTGGTTTCCTAATGCCTATGAGGAGCTAAATTGCTCATTGTTGGGGTTAAGTTAAATCCTTTTTGCAATCTCATGTAATCATATTCATGCTCATATTTGTCTTATCATAAATGTTTTTCTTTTAATATATCAATTTATTAATTCCGTGCTTATGCTTGTTGTGCAGATCTATAACTCGATTATTGATTCTTAAGAGTATTGAAAATATATTTTGAATCTAAAACTGAATTAAATTACCAAATGATAGCTCATGTTTAGGAATACAATGTGATTCAATTGTTGTCATTAAGATTCCTTAGTTTATGCAAGAGTCATCTATATAATCGATCAAGAAATTAACAGTTAATAAATAATGCCCAGGCTCATCCGTTGACGAATCAGGGTTGAGTAATTTCATGGATTGACATTGATTATTATTAGAATAGAAGATAAATTCTTTTCATACATGAGAATGAGGATCGGTGAGATCCAACCCTAGCAAGATCATCATATTATTATTAGACCTTTTTTTTGTCTTTGATTGTTGATAAAAATACAACAATATTTTTTCATTTTTTTTCATCTATTATCGAACTTTGAATTTGTTTTGAATCTGAATTTTTTTATAATTGCTGGAATCATTCTATATTAAACAAATCCTTTGAAGAAAAATATAATTTTATTACTTACTACATTGCACTTGCCATCATTGTACATTTTTGCTAAAAATTCATTTTGAGGATTGTTGCTGATGAGGCAACAATTCTACTTCTAGTTAGTACCACAACACTTGTGGTAGGGAATGGTTTTATCCAGGCCCCAGAGTGGATGTCAAATGTTCTTACCTAAATAGAGCGCAAATCTCTCGAGATAAAGAAATGTTGTTTGCCTAACAAGCGAGTTGTGACTTTGAGATATGATCACCAAGATCATCAAAGATGATGAGAGGAGATTCATCTCTAGAAAATTATCTTATGCTTAAGTAAGAAAAGAGTAAATAATGAGTATATGGGTGAATAGTTCTTGTGAAATTGATATGTATTTGTAGACTTTTTTAAACTTAAGTTGAAGTATTAAAAAAATATTTTCAAATAAATAAGAGATACAATTATACAATTGATAATTAAATATTTATATTCAATCAATTATATATATATATATATAAACGTTATATGTTTGCGTCTATTTGATTTGATTGAATTCAATTTAATTGAACTACATTATTATGCGTATATTCCAGTATCTTTAATAGGAGTAAGTACAAATTTCAATTTCAATATGACTAATGTTATAATAATCGCTATTGTAATAATCACTCTTATAAAATATCAACATTGAAAAGGATTTTCATATCGTTATTGAAAACATATAATTTTTCAATGATGCTATGATTAACATTAGTTTTAAAGCTATAATACTGAAAGGTTCACAATGTAAAAGAGATTACGGTAGTAATGTGAACTAAATTTTAAAAAATTGATAAAGCTAAGTTTATTTATATAATTGTTTACATGAACTTAATCGATATTATAATTTGAGTGAATTGGAATCGACTTATCTTTCAACTTTTGATTATCTGGATTGTTTGAATTATTACTCAGGACCAATTTATACTACAATTTGAGTGAATTAAATTAAACTAAATTACCATGAATTGTTTTTCAACTTTTAAATTATGTCAATTGTGTGAATTATTATCAATGAACATAGTTTAAAACATATTTTCCAATCTTAAATGTTATAAATCTTTATCGTTTAAATAATTTTATTTAAGAATGATTTATTTTTTTAAAAAACTAATTAAAATAAGAATATAATTCAAATATTTTATGCAATTTAGTTTGATACCAATTTGGTTGACTTTTAAATTTTTTCAAAACATCTCTAAAGATGGGGAAACCGACCTAATTTATTATAGCTTTAATTTTGAGCCTGTTTAAAATCTTGAATCTCTCTTTTCCAAAATATTTATATACAAGTCTTCAGTGTATCTGACAAAAATATTCCAAAGACTTTGAGTTTATAGTCTAAATTCTTTATCATTTATTTCAGATATTTTAGTCTATGAAACACGTAATAATTTATTTTAGTTGGGTCCGGACCACAAATTATAAGATTTAAAAAATAAAATATTTTAAATTTACGTTATTTTGATTTAAATTTTTATAATTTTTTAACCTTTTAATTGAAAAAGTTTATGTTTTCAAATTTTGAATTCATAGTATGAATATGATTATTTAATTAATTATATATATATATATATATATATATATATATATATATAAAGTACTTAATTACAAATTCTGACTTTCAACTAATAAGACAAAAGTACTGCTTGACCAAGTCAAATCTTCAACAAAAATATGATGGTAAGGGAAGGCTTAATATGTCTAAGAACTGTGAATTACATTGCTTTAACCATTATTTCGACCAAGTGTATATATATATATATATATATATATATATATATATATGAAGTTTTGTTATGAAACATAATGGGCTACACTGCTATAAAAAATCAACTTTAACTTATGAAGACACTAAATAGAAACTGCTCTGGCATGACACCAAACTATACTAAAGAATTTCTCTACCTTGCCTGTGGCAGGGTTATAGTTAATTCATTAGTGGATGTCTTAATTGCATTGCTAGTTGAACATTCGCCAGAAGTTTTCATCCTTTCAATACGAAAACCAGGTTCCTTAGGTTGTGGCAAAATATTTTCACCACTCAACATAAAAATCACTGATGCCATGTTTGGCCTATTCTCTGGATGTAGTTGCACACAGAGAAGACCAACATGAATGCAGCGTAATGCTTCCGATATGGTAAAGGCGTCACCCAAAGAAGTATCAACTAATTTCATAGGAGTGTCCTCTTTCCACAATCTCCAAGCCTACAACATTGAAAATGCAGTTATGGTCCCTGAAATTTGTAATAGGAAAATAAAGCAAATTTATGGTCTGTCTTACATGTCCCAATAAATTAAGTCCGTGATCTGGAAAGAAAATTCCTCCATTTTTCTTCCCACTTACTATCTCTAGTAGTAGTACTCCAAAGCTGTATACATCAGATTTGATAGAGAACAGTCCATTAATAGCATATTCTGGTGTCATGTATCCACTTCATGAAATTGCATAAACTAGTTAGTTTTGTGTACAATTTCAAGAAAATTCAAATACTAACATATAATTTTAGTCCATAACTACTTACTATGTTCCAACAACATTTTTGGTATTCCCTTCTGTTTGATTTCCACTAAACATTCGTGCAGTACCAAAATCTGAAATTTTAGGATTTAACTCATTGTCTAAGAGGATATTACTCGCTTTCATATCTCTATGAATGATTCTTAATCTAGAATCTTGATGAAGATATAGAAGTCCCCGAGCAATGCCGTGTATAATGTTCAACCGCTTTGACCAGTTTAGGAGACCTCTTTTGGAAGAATCTGCCAAGCTTCCTTGTTCAGTTAGTCCAAACAACAACCAAATGAAGTTCTATAATCTAAATAAAACTTGTTGAGTCATACCAAAGAGAAAGAAATCTAAGCTTTTATTAGGCATGTATTCATAGACCAAAATTTTTTCCTCTCCTTGGATGGAACAACCGAGAAGCTTTACAAGATTCCGATGCTGAAGTTTGGCACACAATATAACTTCATTTTTGAATTCTTTCATTCCTTGTCCAGTATTACTACAAAGCCTCTTGGCAGCAATCTCTTGTCCATCTGCGAGTGTACCCTAAAAAATTGAATCAAAGTTATTCAATAATTGAAGGAATGATCGAAGTAAATGGAAGACTACTTTTCTCCTGTTTATGTTAATGTTAACAGAAAGGTTGCATATTTTGGTTATTTACCCTATACACAGGTCCAAAACCTCCTTGGCCAAGCATGTTGTCACTTAAGAAATCTCTGGTGGCACGAACTATTGTAGCAAAATCAAAGAAAGGAAGCTCTAAGTCTGCTTCACAACCTTTATTTTCATTTTCTTCTGAGGTTTTCTCTGTTTCCATCCATGTAAACCAGTTAGCTTAACATCATAAAACAAGAGAACAGAAAGTTCTTTCTTATCAAGGCATTATTACAATGCAAGTTTATCATCCAAAAGTAAAAGTCTATGACATGCTTCTCTATCATGATACTGATACGTAATCAGAAATGTCATACAGTGTAAGCAACAGCTTGACTAGTTAAAAGTACTTGCAGTAATAAAGTTCAATGGAGATCAGGTAATGGTAGTTTACCTCTAAGCTTTCTTTTCCGCCAATAACTACATGTGAATACGAAAACAATCACTAAAGTTAGGAGAATAACTGGAATCAGCACTGCTACCAATTTCTTATATCTTCTCTTTTCTTCTTCACGGATAGTTAGTCACAGAAATTAACCAATGGTCACTACCAAAAACAATATGAACGGAGAAAAATCAAGGAAATTCAACATAGAATTTAGAACCACACCTATTTCCGAAGCAGTAAGTCGAATATATAGATCTAGCCCCGGGACTGAAGCCACCCTTAAATCAACCAAAGCTTCAGTCCAAATGATACAACCACTACCATCTCTGATATCTAAGTTTGCATATGCAATGCAAGAACAATTTTGCAAGCATTTAGCCTTGCAGTTCTCAAGTGTCAAATTTGGATCAATCCAAGACCTTGTAGTATCTGGCAATTTCAACCCACTAAATTTTTGAAAACCTTTGTCGTTTGCTCCACAGCTCCACGGTTCACTAATCACACATCCTTGACTCCAATCCAATTCCTCATAATTTTGAACTGATTTCGGTTTGGATCCCATTAAACACTGGCAGTCCAATGGTTCACCTCCATTACAATTCCCATAGGGACCACAAACATTGTAGTTGTCACATTTGTCTCTAGGAACCACTGAATAAAGACTCCAAATTTGGTTCTCATTAATCCAATTATAGCGTTGTCGAGAATATAGGGACTGGTTCAAAACAACCCTAGTAATAAATGAATTGCTGACAAAGTTGTATGTATAATAAACTTCATCTGGAGTGGACTTAAATTCTAAGTTGTAACGAGGAGTGTATTTGCCACTGAATCTGACACCATTCCAAGGACCACTTCTATAATACTCACTAGAACCTTTCCACATAACCAGTTCACGAGTGTTACCAAGCTCCATACCCCAACTGAAGTTCCCTGGAGAAGGGTCATCCCAGTTCTTCCACGCGGTTAATCGCCAGCTAAGACCCTTCTTAAGGTTCCATCCAATCTTCATTCCTGGGAGAAAAGTATCACAAGGATAGTCAAAGCTTTGCCACAAGAAGTTCCGTGGATTTGAATCTTTCTCATCTCTTAGTACCAAGTTCCCTGAGTCCAAAAGCTGAACAATTGGACTCTGGGCTTTTGTTTCTTCAGTCGTGTCTGCTGACCACACAAGAGTGTTGCTCTTGCTGAGGATCACAAGTTTTCCTTGTGTGCTTATGGTTAACTTGCTGGAGTTATCCTTAACTGGGTTTTCACGGTTGGCAACCCAAACAACGGTTCTAACTGGGATACTTTTGTACCATATTCCAAGGTAGCGATTTGTAGTTGTGTTATTGTTGCTTGGACTGAAGAAACCCATTTCAAAAGTTCCATCTTTAGACACCAAGGTTGTGCCATCAGGAAGGGACTGCGATCCGTTAAAGGTATCAGTTGCAGACGAAATTGAAGGGAACAACATGATTAGTTGGGCAAAAAGAAACAGAAAAGTGTAACAGACCATGGCTTTGGTATATTGTTGATACACAGTTAATTGCATATTTTGTGGCTACGACATGGTTTCAATATCTACGAGCTTAACTATGTGTGGTGTGATGTGACTGGCTTGACTTTTATGCATTCCCACGACCTATAAACAATGATCAAATGAATTAAAAGAATACATGTCCAAAAAATAGTTGAATTAATAAAACTTTTGAAGAGTAAGATCTGTCTTTATTCTATCACTTAATATATTAGTTTTACACTAGTAGAAAATCAGTCTTTATGGTCGGTTCTGAGAGACTTTTATTATCGGATCTCGAACCAACGTTGACCAAGGCGACGTTGAACATAACGTCGAACCGACATCATGTAATCCACCACCATGTCGGTTTAAACGAGACACTGACGTCAATGATACACAACACAACATTGGTTGAGACCAGAAAACCGACATAATGTTTCGCTGAAAATTGAAAAATGGATGGGCACCACAACGTCGGTTGGTGTCCATAACCGACGTGGTACATGTAATAAACTAATATAAAGCAATGAAAAAGGCCCCAGCTTAAGCTGTCCCAAATTGGCTGGCCTAATGATAAAGAATACATCTAGATTTGACAGCTCGAGTTTAGAGACTTTGGTTTCAAACTCAAAGCAGTGAGGAAGTACATTTCACCTATAATTTGGAAAGATAGTCCCTAAGAGACATCTTCATTCACTTCCAACTTCATTAGAATCATTTTTAACCCAATCTACTAACGAACTGAACTTTAACAAATCTATTTGTTTGGCTTCCGCCACCTTCGATTATTAACAAAAGTTGGGACATAAATTTAGTTTTTTTTGTCAAACCATTCTTTCTAAGTAAATTACAAATATATTGTGGGCACTTCGTATGTCAAACCATTCTTTCTAAGTAGTAAACCTATTTTTATCCAATCAATAGTAATAGACTGAGTGTCTTTGAGCAAACCAGAATAAAGAGAGAGGGTATTCTAAGTTAAATATATTAGCTCGTACATAATACAAAACATAGAGAAAAAACGTCTATTACCATTATATAAAGCAATGAATGAATCTTCACAATTAAAATTAATCAATAAACTAAGACAATAGAAAAAGGCCAACCTTGTATAAAGAAACA
>Ga0099825_1008695_pt1 | contig 11893 bp, 3 predicted proteins | sample SiratroredBW_FD_76838 | JGI IMG/M metagenome (GOLD analysis project Ga0099825, IMG submission 76838) | Root nodule microbial communities of legume samples collected from California, USA - Siratro red BW | ecosystem: Host-associated > Plants > Roots > Nodule | place: USA: California | collected...
ATATATATATATATATATATATATATATATATATATATATATATATATATATATATATATATATTAATCAAAACAAAAGTGAATCAATTCTTAAATTAATCAACAATCGTCAATTAATTTATTAAGTTTCTTACCAACATCTAAGTATACACGTATGAGAATTTTAGTTTTTTATTTTTTGAATTAATTATTAAAATTAAAATAAATTAAACAAAAATTCTAATTAAAGAATAAAATTGAAATAAAATAAACAACCCAAAAAAAGTAGTCTTTTAAAGAGAGGTAAAACGAATAAACTTATAAAAAAGAAAATAAAAAATGGTATAATTAGATTAACATGTCTTCTAATATAGAGTGTCTAGTGTAAAATGATGTCTTCCTCCTTATAGTTTCTATTCATTTATAAGATTCTTTCAAATTTAATTTCAAATATTGTTTTCAATATTTCTTTTTATCGTATATAAATGTTTCTGGGTATAAGAGAACTGGAGATATTTTCCTTTTCTGTTAATTTTCTACTAAAGGTCGGTGCAAAATCGTCTAAGGTCAAGCTCTTCAACTAAAGATTTGGAGAGGTCCCGTCCTTATAAAAATTCACAAGTTAAAAAATCAAGGATGAAATTATTCTTTTTCTCTTTTATAAATTAAATTTCAAAACCAAAATAGGATAATATACTTTGCGGCAAAAATTTGTTTTCATACAATATTTTTACATCTTTTACCAAAATTTTGTTTGCTTATTTACAATTAATTCGTAATAAAATGGTTTATTTATTAATTCGTTTTGAAATTTCGTAATACATAAAACAATATAAAATATTTGTTTTTTAATTGTACTATACTTGCTTTGTGTGTCATTTCATGTTCCCCAACGATATCTTACAATATCTTACAATTTGTTCTCATTGAGACACGTCAGTTTCTACAATCATGAATGCTTTTGGGTGGTGGATTTCTAGACATAGGAGATTTTTCACTAGATTCTCAATATTGGTGCGTTCTTCAGTGCATGGGTTAGGATTTTTTTTAATGACTTGAAGAGAGATTTAACCATAATTATAATATTTGAAATATAATCTGATATGTCATTTAAACATCTCGAAAATCTTTGTAATTATTTTTTATATTTTATTTCATTTTGATAGCAATTTTGTCTAAATTATTTTAATATTCTCTTAAGATAATCAACAATAAAAAATCATTCTTGTCTGCATAACAATTTTTAATTCTATCTTAATTTATTGTTATTATTAACATTTATTACTTCTAAATAAGGTTTAAACACTAATTAATTAAATTTATTATATTTAGATGTGTTGAGAGTTGTAAAACAACAGTTATAGTCGACCCAATCTGTTTTTAATCCTGTAAGTCAAGTTTTAAAAAATTTGACAACCCAACACCAATATTTTAAAACAAGATATAATTTTTAATCTATAATTACCTTATAGGCCATGTTTTACTTAATTGAAAAAAAAAAAAAAAAATATATATATATATATATATATATATATATATATATATATAATTTACCTATCAGAAAGATTCGTGATACATCATTGTAAAAGAATGTAAAGGTTAATGTTCTACAAGATGTATTATTAACAATATCATTCATTATCGGTATAAATATTATTGAAACAATTTTATTAACATTTTCTACATTCATTACATGTATAATTAAAATAAATAAAAATTAATAAATACAGACAAAAAATTATATTACCACGAAATTAGTAAAGCTAGTCAAAATACCACAAAAAATCAACTAAGAATTTTTAAGACGGTTAAACACTTTCAATAGTTTAATACTTGTTTTCCTATAAGAAGATAATACCCATTTTGACAACCTTAGAGGAGAGAGAGATGTTATTTCTTTCTTCCTATGATAATATAACAATTAAGAACTTGAATATATAAAAATAAACGTGTCAGCTCATTAGCTTATGGATCAATCTGACTTTAGTTCATAGAGACTTATACCAGGTTAAAAATATTATTTTTATGTAAGCCATAGACCCATATTAAAACTCTTAACAAAGACAATGTAAAAGAAATGTAACTTATATAAAATGCCGATAGACATTCTTATTAAAAAGATGAACATCATTTATGTAGACCTTTTAATCCCAGGTTCCATTCAATTAGATGATTAACATGAGAAGAATAACAATCTATAATTACTCATTTATCATAAGAATGTAAAAGGATAAATATTCATAATAATTTTTCTATTATTAAATATTCAAATGCTATTTAAAAAGTTATAAAAATAATACTTTAATGCTCTCTTAAACTAAAATTATCCATTTAACAATTATTTTCAATAACATAATAATGTATATTAATACTTTAAATTAAAAATAAAAGATATTAACTAAAAACATTGAGTTGTTTTTACTATATCAAAATATCACCAAACTACTTAAAGTTTAGAACGTGAAACTCAACCGCAAAACAGTTATTGGTGATACAACTTAGTTACATTTAAATAAAAGAAAACAATTACAGAAGGAATTTATATTACAATCTTAGATTTATGAACAGCAGTGACAGGAACCTATTGCAGAAGAAGAAAGGGCGAGAAGCAGAAATCGAGGGTGGTGTGAGAGAGGAAGCATGGCAACGTGTCTTCGCCTCAGGGGATTTGTGAGTATCGATTCGCGCGCTCTCTTCGCTTCCACGGCCAGATTCTCCTCATCCTCCTCTTCTTCGTCGTCACCGTCTTCTGGTAAGTCTAAAACGGGGAAGAAGCTAATGGATCGTCTTTCGGCCGTTATCGACGCCGTTCACGATCGCCAACTACCGCCGGAGCTACGCGGCCAGCGCAACAGTGTCAGGTAATAATAATAACGCGCGCGCACATATGTGAAAAGGTCGTTGTTCCTGGAATCGAATTTCAGTAAACTTTTCGAAATTCCTGACGAGTGAGCGCGCTCGCGTGCATTCGTGAGATTAAAATTTTATGTTCTGAATCGCTTACGGTGGCGCAAGCAACGAAACGAAGTTCAGGTTTATCTTTATTGGATATGTCTCTATATCTCGGCACTTTCATTGCCTTAGGTTTAGAATGTCAGTGAATGTGAAATTGATATATTCGGCTGGCTCTACAATGCCTTGTGAAATTTAAGAATTTCAACAAGTTTTTTGTCTGATGGTGCAGTATTTAAGAACTGGAAACTGGTTCTACAATTGTCTCGCCATTCTTAAGAGCAATTAAGAATCGATGATGATATGAATAGCTGTTCTTTAGTTCTTATGTCAAAACGATCATGTCAATTGTTATAATGGTGAGACTTGCATAAGAATTGGTTCTTTAGTCTAAGAATGCTATAAACAACTTGTATTGCAGATGTTGTAAAAAAAAAAATAATTCTGGCCTATTTTTTCCTAACGAGTGAAATTTGTGCAGTTCTCACTAAATATGGGATTCTCATTTCCAAAATTGTGAAATTTGTACAATTCTCACTAAATATGTGATTCTCATTTCCAAAATTAGTGGAGTACTTGTGATTTTTCAACCAATAAGAGAGAAAGTATTAGAAAGTGTTACAAAGTTTGTTAGTAGCATTCCTTTGTATAGTATATGTATCATTGGTTTTAACATCTCCCAATGGCCAGTTAAGTTGCCCTCACGACTAGAGGCACCGGTGCATTAGTGGTAACATTGATACTGCTACCAATATTGATTTTGAATCCAATACTTTTGGCGACATTATGTTGGTTTACTCCTTATCTAATGTTTAACACAAATCGGGTGATGGACAGGTCAGAAACTGATATTATTAACGTTGTTGAGCAAAGGATATGGCATTCCATGGAAGAGGGACAGTTTGAGAACTTGCCAGGCAAAGGCAAGCCCCTTAAGCTTGACACAAATCCTCACGCAGATCCAGCTGAAGACACCCTGTACCGAATCTTGTCAAAAAATGGATGTGCACCAGAGTGGGTTGAGCTTAACAAAGAAATAAGATCTAAAATATCTGAATGGAGGATGTCCTTAAAGAAAGCTTGGGCTACTAAATGTAGAGGAGATCACTCTGAGTGGATTGAAAGTTCAGAGAATTTGAAACTGCAGTTACGAGAAATCAATGATAAGGTGAGCTAGGTCATTTGCCATAATATTTCCTGGGAAATGGAATTGAATTCTTGGTCCTTTTAAATCTTTAATTCCAGCAATAATTGTAATGCTCATGTGATGGTTCTACATTTTCTTGGCAGGTTTTCCGGTATAACCTCATTGTGCCTTTTGGTCGGCAAATGTTTGGCCTTAAGTGGGACAAAGAGCTAGGTTACTTGGAAGAAAAATGAGACTCGTCGGGGTTACATAAATTTGATCCAGTTGGTTCACATAGTATAAGATAAAAATCTTATTTATTTTCGTGAGGGCAGTCGTGCCAGGTAATAATCAACTAGTTGAAATTATTCTGTTCGACTATTGTTGATTACTTCAATTTGGTAGCAGTGGTTTTAGTCCGGCCAGCCCTCGATACTGTTAGTTTAGTTGTTCCGATGCCTCTATCAGGCTTATAGCTAATATTTATACGGTTCATAACCCCCGATCTGTGTTCCTACTTCCTATGTTTTCCATGTACAACCTAAAGAAACAAGAACAAAAATAGTGAAATGTATGAGACAACGATTCTTGTTGTTCCCGCTTCAATATACTGGATATTTGTTGTACCTTATAGATGACTGGAATAGAGCTTTTCCAATGGCAGTGCAATATTGTGCTTTTGCCTTTTTTCTCTCGGCCCTGATCATAAAGTTCACGTACCCAAATCCTTGTTCGTCTTTTAGAGGGAGATTAACATTATAGAACCTTCATTAGGTGACTGCTGATGATGTGGACTTTAATTTAAAGTTTAAAAAATGCAATATTGAGGATATTATCTGGACCATTTTTTGCAGAGAGATGAAATTTGACCTTTTTTTATGACAAAGCACAACGCATAATTTTCACATGTCCAAACACTTAAAACAGAACATGGATCCTATAATAGCGATGATAATTACAAGACAACACATAGCCTTAGAAAAATCTTATTGATGAAATAACTTAGTAGCCAAATAACAGGAGATTGTGTACTACTTTTCAGATGGTGTGAAACTATTTAAATATTGACAGATGGCTGCTATATTGGCAAGAACGAACAGAATCAATTACTGGCTCTACAAACAAGTTACATTCCTAATTCTCGATTTCCGTATGCGATGCTCGTATGTTCGATGTTTTAGCTGCAAGACATATTAGACTTTTCCGGTGGTAAGCTGTACGTAGCTTTTTGTATTTCTGCATAAAGGCTCCAAGGTCAATTTCTCTGTCCAGGACTTGATGGTGCAGATTTTCAGATTCCTCATCTGTCTTATTCATAGCCTCTGCAAAATCATTATAAGATATTACGAAACCAAGCAGGTCATAAAGAAAATTTTCGTGATTATAGTAATTAGGTGTATATCAGATAAAGTCAGCATGTCAATTCATACCTAGAATCCTTTGGAGAAGATAGAGTGGGGAATCCAACTTGGTCATTTTCTCTTTCTGCCTGTAAAGCTCATTTAGCTTCTCTTGAGCAGCAGCTAACTCAGTCGTACAAATTATTCTATACTGTTTCCGTATGAGAAGGGGTCAAATTCATACTCACTTCTGAATATAGAAAATCAAACAAATCATAGGATTATGATCATACCTGGTTCCTGAGTTCCTCAATGCGAGGTTCTTTTCGTAGATTTTCTTCTGAATTTAAAATAAAGTATTTGAGATTATTAAAATATTCAGCTGGCAGCTAGCCATCTCATGGCATTGTCACAATGAAAAGAATTCAATAACTCACCAGCAAGCTGCAGATTCTCCTTGCAAAGTTCATCATTCACCTGATCAAATAATATAGGGTAAAAATGTGTTAAAATACAAGCACTAGAACAAGAGAATTTTCGACATTTACTTTGTAGTGGTGGCGTGGGGTGGGGACATTAACATCGAGTAAGGTCCATATAAAAACATCCGTGGACAACAACATTTAGAAACTTCTACAGAAGTGACTATCTGAATTTTGGGTCTCACCAAAAGCCCGATGGGAACCCCTAGTGAGTTTATGAAACGTGCAACTTAAAAACATGCCAATTGTTTGGATACTTAGATTGTAGCACAAATGCAGAAATCTGATATTGACACTTCAATATTGCAACTATGCAAATTGAAAAACTAGTAAATGACAGCTAGCAGAAACCATTCTATGCTAGCTTAAGTAGGCTATTGAGGATGCAACTTCCATTTCCTCATTTTGATTCGTTGAGCTGGATCGAACAACGAGGTTTTGCACCCAATATAAGCACTACGGATTGGGACTTTGGACATTAAACTCAAGAATCTTAAAATTGAGGTTAGCATAATTACGCTAACAATCTTCCCACTGTAACAAGAGGGATTTAAACTCCCAACCTTGCTTTGATAAACCATTTGTAGGATCAACCACCTGCCACTACCAAAAATAGCTTATGCTAATAGTGAGACTTCTATACTCATCGCTTCTTGGAGCCATATTGATTACCAAGGGGCGAGTCCACAATAGGAATCATGATACCGATGTTGAGCTCAATTTCCTAAAGGTGAAGTTACCAGATTAGGCCTAACACTGTTCCTCCCTCTTAATCGTCAAACTTTTTTATAAGCCAAAATTAGCTTTTGCACATATCAACAATTTCATCTATAAAGTATAACAGCTCAGGAAATAAGGTCAACTAGGAGAAATTCTGATGGATAATTTGCACATCCCCCAATGCTTTCATTGTATCCAACTCGATACCAGAAAAAAAAAAATGCATACTCTATTACTTCAAAAGACTATAGCAAAATAGTACAAGCAACACGATGAAATTAATATGAAAAAGGTATCAAAAAGGGAACTCTAGAATGGATCACACCACCAGAAATTCTCAGAATCACCATCATAACTGCATATCTTACATTATTTAGAATCTTGACCTCCTCAAGTGAATGTAGAAACTGCTGATATGAGTCTGTGTTAGATAAAAGCTTCCGCAACTCATCAACACTGCCAATTTCATACAAGAGAATAAGGAATCATTAATATTGATATTATTTAAAAGACAAGGAATAGCGTGATCTAATTTTAAGTTCGTAAACTTTTATAATAAATACCTTGAAAATCATTAAAAAAATGTGATTTTTATGTAAAATTGCATGTCTATTAAAGTCTCATTGAATAAGACAAACAAAATAATTCTAACATAAGACTGCAGTATAAAGTCAATGCACTGTTACATAACCACAATCAAAATTTCAAAAACAGAAAAAATCATATGACGTTTGTTGAAGACCTTTTATCCTTCAAAGTAGCAACAATTCCAGCAGCTTGGGAATTTCTGTGGGTGGTGGAAGAAGAACCATGTTGGTGTTCTTGTGATCCCCTGCACGTAAACAAACCTTTAAGCTATGGTAGTTTTTTATTCAAACTACATATTATTTCCAAACTATAAAAAGGAAGAGAACAAATATATAATGAATGCTTCGCTGGCATGGCTGCTTAAAACATGACATGAATGATGAATCCATCAAAAGAAAACGATGAAAGGAAGGAATCATATCTGAAAAGAAAGAGGGTTACCGAAATCTAGCGGACATGGTTCTGTTTCTAGCTTCGGAACCAACAAGGTCGCACTGTGTTTGATTGAGAGCTCTCAATTTATTCTCTTTCTTATGACTTCCGCTACGCTTTGCGCATTCTATCTGTCACTAACGTGGGACAAAGATTTATTCTTTTATTCTTCTCCTCTTTCTTATAATACTTTTAAATTTCATTTAATTTTTCTTTCCAATTTTTGTTAATAATTTTAAATCCTTTAGTTAATAATTTTCCATTTTATCCGGAAGAGAATAATACTATTGTTGGGTTTTTAAAGAGGATTTATTTTATCAAATCAACTATTTTATAACAGCAAGATCTCATTCAAACCGACCTAAATTATTAATATTGATTCTAAATAAAAACCTTATTCTCATCAGTTTTTTGAATTTTTTTATAGCTCAACTTTTTAATGTACAAATTAGATTCATACTTAAACTTTTAACCATTATTACTATCTAATTAGAGTCAAAATAAAAATAAATACTTTTTAGATTAAAATAAAATGTTTGAAAGAATTGGAAAGAAATCATATTTTTAGATTGAAATAAAATGTTTGAAAATCTATTTGACTTTTTTTTTTAATTTAAAATATCGATATGGTCCATAGGTACAATTTTAGAGATTTTTGGATAGCACATATTTGAGATTTTTTAGTTCTATTATTTAATAAACTAATATTTTGACATGTGAATTGAAAAGATTACATTGCTTGTAAATGTGTATTAAAATAGTTTGTTGATAAGTTGCTTTTTTTTTTTAGTAAAATTATACATATATGTTTTAATATAATAAAAGAAATTGATTATTTTTTAATTAAAAGTTAGAGACTATATTAGGATTAGACCATTTAAGGTCTCCACATTTTTCAAAAACAATAGATTCTCTTGGTTCACCTAAACTCTTGTATTATATCAAATTCTTTCTTAAGTCATTTTTTTAAGAAATTTCACTAATTAATTACTGATTACAGTAAATGTACAAATCACTTTTTCTTATTTTGTTTTAATCTTTCTCTTAAACTAAGACTTCAAAACAAGTAAACAAAAAAACTTTTAAAGAGATAACAATTTAGATTAGTGGAGATCACAATGTAAAAAATGTAAAGGTTTATAGCTTTTACACTAAAACTTAAAACATTATCAATTATGAAAACTTAAATATTATGTATAACTCTTGTGTTTTGATGTATTGCAACTTAATGTCGTTTTATAGATTACATGAATATTGATGATAGTTGCATTTCAATTTCATTGGAATAGCTTTGTCAATCTTGTAAAGTCAATATTATATTTCTGATTGGGGATGATCGAATACTAAACTAAAAGGAATTAAATTATATTTGATTCTTCATTTTTTATTTGAATATATATAATTAAAGCATGATATGATTATTTGATAATTTGCCATATGTTTCTTTTATTTATTATTTATTATTATTAAAAATTTTATAAAAATTAGATTGTCTGAATCTCAACCTGTTTTAGTTGTCAAGATCTTGCCTCTTCTGATAACTTCATCCAATTAACATTAAAATTTTCAACAAACAAACATTCACAATTTTATTTTACACATAATACAATTCATAATTAAACCACAATGACCATTTGTAAAAGTAATGTAAATTTCAAAATATAAAAGAGTTACATTTTAAAAAATTGAAGAACTTGATTAAAGTTATATTATTGCACTTGAAAGCTTGATTAAATATTTTATTAATAGATGGACTAAATTAAACAAAATAAATAAACAATCAAATAAATGAATTTTCTCTTTCACCCTTTTTATTTGTATTGGATTTCAGTGATTGAATAATGTTCTTGAAGTTCGTAATGGGAAATGTGTCATGCTTAACAAAAGGTTATATGCATGAAACTAAGAATAGGAAGTAAAGCATGTTTTGACAGCAAGGCCATTGAACTAAATCTTTATTGGGAATATTTTATAAGACCATTCAAAAGAATATCAACCACTTTTCTTTCTTAACTCTTTCTTTGGATTCCAAACTTTGCCTTCATACCTTAGCCGCGTAATTCGCATTCCTTTCACATAATCAGCTATGTTTGGTCCATCAACTGCTCCTTAATTTTATTTTATTTTTCTTAATCAATATAGAAAAAAAAATATATATATATATATATATATTATAAATTAATCTTATTAAGTGATGATATATTATTATATTATTATTTTTGTTTTATTTTCCTTTTAAATTTATCATTGATGCAAGGTTGAAAGCTGAAAGTAGAATGCTAAGAGGAGAAGGAGGGATTCTTCTCATGAGTCATGTGACTGTCTCAGATCATTTATGTTTTCTCTAGTTCTCTAAATTTTAAATCCCTTTAATTGACTACTAAATTCATACTTTAAAAAAAAAAAAAAAACATATATCATTTCAAAACATTTACATAGATATCTTAATGGGTTGGATAAAAACTATAAATGGGTTACAGAAACTCAATCTAATCCATTTTGCATATAAGTGACAGGTTAATTGAGTTTGGTGAGATTAACTACAGGAAATTATAAAAATATATTAAAAGAAATGAAAAAGTATGGTTAAAATAATTATTCATAATTAATCCATAGAATAAATAAAAAGTAAAAATATAAAAAAATTAAACCATTATTGTATATGTTAATAAATTATATTAATAGAATAATAAATTATCCAAATATTTTAATTTGAAATTGTACAAAACAAATTTCAACCCAATAAATCATCCAAAATGTTTAAATTATGAGTTTAATCATGCAATCAAATTTAATGCATTTACACGGATTAAAGGATTGATATGTTAGGTTTAATTTGTTTTGACCATCTTTTCCAATAAAGAACAAGTAGATATGTATATAGATTAATAGAAATATAGGTAAAATGAATTTTTATTGTTCTATAGTTTTCATTAATTAGTTTCTGAAGAAGGAAAGATGTTTGACCTGATGTTTCATATTTTTATTATTCTTACCACCACAATTGTTGGTGTTAAGTGATGGTGTAATTTTTTTTGAAAGAGTCTCTAGTCTACTATGATTAAGACGAAGTAATAGATGTATAATTTTAGTTTTCTAAAAGATGCTACAAAATTTTCTAGCGTGTGCATTAATAAATTTTTAATGTTATTTCAAATTTAAAATACAATGTCTTTCTATTGATAAAATTCTTGACTAAATTCTTGACTACGGTTCACTTGTGTGTTGATTTTGGAAAACCTAGTGAGTAGACTCGACGTGAATTTGTTTTGTAAAATTTCTATTTGTTGAGACAAGTGAAAAATGAAAAATGAAAAAATAAAATATAATAAATATTGAAACATTTTTTTGAGTAAAACAAGTAAAAGAAATAATTTTATTATAGTAAGCTCAATTTCATTATTTTCTTAATTTTATTAAAGATTTTGTTTAAACGTGTAGGGAAAGTACTTTACTAAAATATAATTCATATAAACAATATTATATTTTTATTTTGTAAATTTTAAATATAATTAAATATCATTTTATGAATCAAACATTGACATTGAAGGATTTTGAAAAAAAAAATGAAACAATATTGAACAACAAAGATTACTAATTTTATATGAAGAACTTTTTTATGGTCTAACGATTGAAGTTAAAAGAAAAATCTACTTGTTGTCAAAAATAATTACTTAATTCTATTTTACTTTTTGACTACTTATTTTAGAAATTCAATTTTTTTATTTTTTAGATAGAGTTGGGATTGGTATGAAATTGTTTTCATAGAATTAGTTAGAGTGGTACAATTAGTTTGTTAAATTTATATTATTTTGTATATTCATTAGAGTTATTTGATTGAGGATTCTTTTGTGACTTAATTAAGATTTGTGAATAATAATTTTTAATTATAGTTTTAAATTGAGATTTTTTTAATAATTATTAATTTGATGGTTTACATTTATATGTTTGTTATTATTTTAATTTAAGATAAAAAACTTATAATAGAAAAATACATGTGATGTCGATAAAGTGAAGAAGTGTAATAAAGATAAATAGTTTCTTTTAAAAGTGATAAACATTATAAAGAAGCTTAAGTATCACTAGAATGAGTTTATGTTGTGATAGAAAGAAAATGATACGTACTTAACACACGAGTTCAAGGAATTTAACAATTATATATATATATATATATATATATATATATATATATATATATATATATATATATTTTATATAAATATATATATACATAATAAAAAAAAAAATATAAATTATTTTTTTTTATATATTTA
>Ga0099825_1008700_pt1 | contig 11884 bp, 5 predicted proteins | sample SiratroredBW_FD_76838 | JGI IMG/M metagenome (GOLD analysis project Ga0099825, IMG submission 76838) | Root nodule microbial communities of legume samples collected from California, USA - Siratro red BW | ecosystem: Host-associated > Plants > Roots > Nodule | place: USA: California | collected...
AATAAAAAAGTGTGTTAATATATAAAAAAAAATATATTTAATAGATAAAAAAAATATAAAATAAAACATATATATATATATATATATATATATATATATATATATAAAATTTGCCTCTAATTAAAATATTGTTACAAGATCCATGACCTCAATATAAAAAAAATACGAATTATTTACATCGTATCTATCTTTAACTAATTATTGAAATAAATTTTAATAAAATTGAATTATTTTTTAATAGAAATAATTATAAAAAAATTAATCAAAATTTAAAGTTTAATAAAATAAATAAAAATTAATATAAAATTCAATACCTAATAACTTAAAAAATATTAAATATATGATAACTAATAATAAGTTATTTATATATCTTATCCACGTTTCATTAAAGTATCCGTAAGTGAGTTTACTGAAAAAAAATTACGAATTATCTACTAGTATATTTAAAAATGTTTGAAATTTTTTCATAAAATAAAATAAAATAAAATAATTATTTTTAATATTATTATTATATTTATTATTTATGAATTTATTAATATTTTAAGAAACATATATTATTATATTTTATAAATTTACTTTGAATATCATTATCATTTATGATTTTCTAATTACTACTATTATTATTTTATAAATTTATTTTGATTATTACTGTTTTAAGATTTTATTATTATTATTATTATTATTATTATTAGTTTTATTATATTTAGACTATCATTATTATCTTAAATTTTTTTATTATTATTTTATTCTTTCATAAAGTTATTATTACTATTATTATTATTATTATTATCTTAAGATTTTTTTTTATTATTATGATTTTCTAATTTTTACTATTATTATTTTATAAATTTATTTAGTTATTATTATTACTAAGTTTTTATTAACAATATTAAAAAACTATTATTATTATTATATATTATCTAAAATATTGTTATTATATTATTATAATCAATATGTTATATTTGTGTAATATTATATTTATAACATATAACATATTCGACGTATAGCAAATTGATTATCTATTATAATTCATTATTTTCTCTTTCGTTATTGCATATTTTTGTTTTAGTATAACAATTTTAGCAATTTGAAGTATAATTGATTATTCTTTAATACAGTCACTTATTTCCTCCATCCAAACTTTTAGCAATTACCATCCTTTACGAGTCTACACAAAAACATCTCTACAACACTATTAAACAAAATTTCACCAAATTTCAGCTTACCTTTACTTCATACATACTACAAATTCAGTTCGTACGAAACAATCACCATCATAACCATTTCAAATCTCTATAAAAAAAAAGTATAAAAGTAAAAAAACCTTTTTACAGCGAAAAATAAATAGAATAAAATGGAACACTTGGGGTGTTTCAACCCGTTTATAGAAAAATGTACTGGGCAAGAGTGGCTAGAGCCCAAATAGGGACCAATACACAGTCAAACCAGAGAAAGCAGAATATATATTGAAAAAATGTCACTTACACTACTCTACTCCCTCCTTCTACCACCATAAAGTAGTACACACCCAAAGTAAGCAACTTCTTGATTTTCTATCCCGGTACATCGTTCTCAGAAAAACAAGAACTTCCTTCCTTGTAAAAACACCTGCATGTATCCCCTCAAACCTCTCATGGTCAAATTGTTGTATTACCCCAAGGACTTCAGACATTTAGTAGGTGAAAAGTATCAATCTAAGTATGAAGAAGTACACCCCTTAAACTTGTGCTTAAACCAAAACCAACTCCTAAGTTGAGCTAGAGTAAATATTCCCATTGCATCCACTATCCCTCTATTAAACACCACTTTGTTTCTTTGGTTCCAAATCTCTGTCACGATAGCCATCCACATTCCTTTCCATGCTACATTAATACTATGTCGTCGAAACAACAAGCAGAAACTCAGGAAGTGCGCTTCAATAGTTTCATGTCTGACGCTAGCAATCCCAACCCACCTTTCACATTGATCCCAAACGTTCTGAGCTACCTTACACATGACGAACAAATGTTGGTCGGATTCTACACTTTCTAGACACAATGGACAAAACAAGCTCGTTAGCTGCAAACCTCTTAAAGATAAATTAGATCTGGTAGGTAATCTATCCACCATTAGCCTCCAAGAACACACCGCCACCGATGGAGTGATCTTAAGGCCCCATAAAATCTTAAGAGCCTTTGAAGCTTGCATTGATCCTCCATATTCAGCACACTATACCCAGATTTAATCATATACTCTTTTTGTCCATCTCTTACCCACACCAGTCTGTCCTAACCTTCAACGCGTCAATGTACTTATGAAATCATAGCCAACATTGTTTCTTCTTCTTTCTTTTCCCATACAAACCTTTCCCTTCTCCAACCTAACTTCCAAGTTGAGCACCCTTCCCTCGTAATATGCTCCCTATGAACAAGGTTGCCTATCTACTATCTAAACACTGCTTAATCGTGAACAATCTTGGAAACTTTTCTTTCAGCATCTGACCATTCACCCATCTATCTTCTCAGAATTTAATGCTCCACCCATCCCCTAGAGACCATTGACATCTACGATCGAACCAGTTGCCTAATTCTACCTTATCAAAGATCCTACACAGATCCTACCACCATGTATATTGCCTCTATGGGTTAGGGTGGCATCCAAATTCCTCCGGTTATCGTACCTAGCATTAAGGACTTTAGCCCACAAACCCTTCTCCATCAATCTATACCTTCATTTCCACTTAGCTAATAAAGCGTCATTAAAACACTCGATGTCCGTAATTTCCAATCTTCCTGCTTCTATTAGATAACACACCTAATTTTCTATTATTTCTTCACATATAAGTAATCTATCCATACAAATAGTTATCACCGAGATAGAAACAAATATATAGTAAAAGTTAGGTTGTTTTACGAATGATTGGCCCTACATTAGTTTTTATAATAACAACACAATTTTTAATTTTTAGGCTCACTCGATAAAAGAATCTACACATTCATACAAAACTGTTTCGCACCGAGATTCAATTGTAATTTATTGATTTTATAAACAAGATTCTTAGAAATTATTAATTGACAACGAAAAAACTTGTCATAAACTCGGACGAACTTTCATTTTGACTTGACCACGAATCTAAATGAGAATAGTTTTCGTACCACCTCTTCGTTTTCAAATATGTTGGATGTTATCTGAACTTGCAAGGTAAGATAACATCGCGTTATTTAAAAGATCCGTGTATATGTAGAATTTGATGACTACGCGCTTCATTTTAATCACATATTACATTTAATCATTAACCATTTTTAACATATTAGCATTCAACGTTTCGCCACATATACAAGTATTCGAATTAAGTTTTAGTTTTAAAAAGAAAAAATGTTGACAATAGTTGATGGAAGTAAAAGTAAATTGCAAACGAAGACGAAGTTCATTGAAATCATGAAGTCACGTGAGAAATATCTCCGTGACCACTATTAATTATTCTGAAATTAACCACAACTATGCTCGTAAATTGAAGGCAAAGAATAAAAAATATTTTGGTGTTGTTGCTTTCTCGAAGTTTGCCACCCGAAAGGCTTACCGGAAAACGCAGCACGTGGCTGAGAACATAAGCTGCCATAGGTAGAATATTTTTATTTTGATGCCCAAAACTAGTAAAATGTAGCCCTAAGCATATATAGAAAGTTCTTGATGTAGTTTTTCTTTAATTCGGAAGCATACTTCCCAATCATCTTTTAAAATACACTGCTTTCTTCACCGTATCATACTATTTCCTCTATAGATAACTATTTCGTAAGAATGAAAGTGGTAATAAAGAAATATGAGAATGAACGACTATTGAGAGATTACGACCCTTATAGCTTTGTCTTATGTAATAAAGTTATTCAACTAGTTCCTAAAAGTTGAGAGATTTCCCTGTGGAGTGTCCAATAATAATGTAAGAGTTTCAAAATTAGTTGAGGAGATTCAAATGAACCCATCACCAGCGGCCAGAACCACGCCGCGTGTGTTGGCGAGTGTTTGTAAATATTATTCACATGTTTACTTTACATTCACCAAAAATCAACTTTAGTTTAATTCAGAATCTAAAAAAAAAAAAAAAGAACACTTCTCATTTTGATTAACCATTTTTTTGTTGTTTGCATTGTTCTCTTCTGGCTTTACGCGTATTCTGTGCATTACGTGTCATTTGGCATGGTTTAATGTTTGCGTGGACTTCAAAAGTTACATGTGTACTCATTCTTTAATGCTTACTTTGTGACCACTATTATGTAATGTTAAGACGAATAAACACACTACTCTCATGCCTGTTGTAAAATTTAGAAAATTTTTCATTACTATTTCCAATTCCCTATATACCATATAAAATGGGCAAGCATAATAATATCATTTCCTTGCTAAATTAAAATTCTATATTTATAGATTTTACAGAGTCTTTGGTGACCGAGGGAATTATTTTCTAGCAAAATATTTGTCTAGTTTGCTAGAGATTTGTGATTAATATTTATTTTTTTTCTATTTTTAGTAATAATGAAAAACTATAGATATAGCTTTTTCACTAAATACATTTTCCTGCAATGCATTTTCTACAGAGTAAAAAAACGCCATAATATATGATTTTTCATTACTTTGTGTGTTTAAACATGATAAACAATTGTCATAGACTCTATTAAATAATAATGACGATGATATATGACTAATATTAAATAAATAATTTTCACTTTTTGATGCATTACATAAATTCATTAAAAATATTGAAGTGTTCCAATCTCCCCAACCTCAAAAACCACATGAAGAAACACAGACTTTTAATTATTATTAACAAAAGAGTCAAAAGTTATTTTCTTTAGATGAAGGGAAGAACCATATCTAGACATCCAATTATGAATAAACATAATATGAAACAAGATTTGATCCACAAGGAAAAAAATATCAAACGAATACAATTCTCAAAATTAAACCGGCACACATGTACTTATACATATTTGAACATGAAAATAAATAAATTTTTTCTGATGAATGAATTAAAATTTGTACTTCATTTGTTTATATATACTATATATATTATACTTGAGCAACACATTTCCCTTTCACTTCAACATAAGTTTATATATTTAATTTTCTAACAAATTTGTAGGTTTAAATATGTTTTTAATATATGTAAATGACTTCATATTTTATATACTAAAACATTTTTTAAGTTTAAATTTCTCACATTTTTAATTGTTTTAGTCAGTTCAAAATTAACAAATATATTAATTAAGATGAAAATGAATATTTAAAATTAAGATAATTATACTTTCTAAGAAAGTATTTTAGTTAATTAGTATATTTATTATTTGATATAAATAATATAGTTTTATATGTTCTTTTTACTTTTTCATTTCTTTTTAACATTGTATCTTTTAAATAATTATATTTTACTTAGGGTTTACAATTTGTTTTCTATATATTAATTTTTATATCATAATATTGAATCATTATAGAACAAAATTTTTAGTATATTATAAAGAAATATTTTTCTCTAAAGATAAAATTAATATATTTGAACTTTTAGAAATAATAATTATAGTATATTAAAATTATATATAATATAAAAATAACCATTTTTTATTTTTTATTCTTATATAATTTTGGACTGATATAAAATAACTGACTGAATATATTTTAATCCATGCAAATAAGCAGGAAGAGCCATTAATATGGACATGTTTAAATAGGACTTCAGATTTTGTTTCACTACTACCTGGGATAGTCCCTTCTACTATACCCAAAGCCATTGGTAGGGAGTGCAATTTTCAAACTAAAAATTTGGACAGTGTAATTTCCTTTCTTTTACTTTGAAGAAAAACATTTTGTTACTCAAGAAAATTCACTGTATTAGTTTCAGTGCATCAAGATGAAACACTGTCGTTGAAACATTGTTTTAAAGGAAAACCTTGTGCACCTAAGTGAGTTATCAGTTAGTTTCCTACACTGCCCGGTTTCTAATATATCCATTATGTAACTATAACTAATTATCATAAAAATGTCAAAAGTTATCTACAAATAATTACTATAAATAAAAATGTCCGAAGACCTACATAAAAATAAATACTTTGTTTAGATAAAAATACTTAAAATAAATGTGATAACTGTAGAGTAAATTCCAAATTTCAAGTACTAACGACAGCCCAGAAACGTAATTATTTGTAGATAAAAATTAAACAATTGTGAACATAAACAAAAACATGGCTTCAGTTGTCAGCTAGGGATAAAATAACTAAATCACACAACACATTGTTTGTGCTCTATAATTGCGAATTCCTGTTATCAAAGCCTTTCTGATGATATAACAACTTTAAATGAAGGGCAAAGTAAATAAACCTGTATGAGCAGTTAAACATTTGAAAGTTTCTCAATTATTTTATTGTCTTGTGCAGAATCAAGGAAAGTTACAATGATGGTCATCAAAGGTCTAGCTTTCTTTCTGTCAAAGCGTAATTAATATATATATCTTTTCCCATTCAATCAACAAGCTAACAAACAATATATTAGGTTTTCATCTTTAGTGATAATTTGAATAAAGGACCCTTTCACCCAAGATGACCTAGCCAACCATTCAGCACACACCAAAAAGAACAACTTCTTATATAAAAAAAAAAAAATAGGTCCTTCTCCAAGCTAAGGGGATTAGGCAAATAGCCTATCCGAATTGTCAATACTACAAAAGTTAATCTATCCATAGCCATATCCAATTACTTTTGACATACTCATCTTTAGCTGGCATCTATAATAGAGAAACACAATCTACATTTGTCTTATAGCCTATATCATAGATTTTGCTAAATAATATTTAATTAACTGTTGAACTGGATTAGACCATTTACATATTCGGCTCGTGAGTCCTCTCAACCCATTAATGCTTTATTTTGGTAATTTAGCTACTTAATAATTGTTCCACCTTCTGCAAAAAAAATATTATATAAGCAAGTATGTGCATATCCTCTAGGTTAGACCCTCACAGATTCAATTCGAGCTCAAGTTAGATCCTTTAGAAATATTATACGGTTTGAACTTCTCTCCCTCCGGATGTGCATGGATGCTGAGCGAGAAGGCCACGAAAGAAGGATGCTTGCTTGTGTGTTTCATAAGAAAGAAAAACAAAACTGAAGCTAATAGCTAAATCTCTCAATACAGAAATCAATATAGGAAAAGCCACGCGTGTTCATACTTACGCTCATGCTCATTCATTCAGCTTTACACGTAACTAATTCCCTGCAGCAGCATACACGTAACTAACAAGACAAATATGTGTGTATATACATACACCAGCTTATTCAATACCAACACCCAATTAATTAATCCCCTGTAAAGTCAATAAATATTTTGAAAAAGGTTCTTACTTACAGAGTGGAGAGATAAAAGTGCATGCTTCATAAATATACACTAGATGAACATGATGACTGAGATATATTTATAGAGATATATATATTATATTAACTTGAGTACAAATATGATAACATATCTTCTAGTAGTAGTAGTTGACGCAGAGAGGAGGTGGTGACTCTTAACTTCCACTGTCTACTTTCCCCGACTCAAGAAGCGAGAACAATTTCAAGGGCATGATCTCAACAATCTAGAGAACGAAGCACGTCTTCGAAGAGACAAAAGCACCTTAAAATTGCAAAAAAGCAGCACAAAACATCCGCCACTCGGTTTACTAAACCAATAATAAAGATCAACATACAAAGGACAAAGAGCTGAGCAAAACAAACACACCATAGAATATAGAAACGATTGATGTTTGATACCTGTGGTGAAACATTGGTAGCAAGCTTCTCTTTGATGGTGGCTAACTGGGAGCGGGAGTGAGCTTGGGCTTGGGCCTCTTCCTCTTCTTCTCGTAGCTAACACCTCTCGCCTTGGCCTGAAAGTCACGAACATCGCGCAGGTAAATCCTGACGGCGCGTGCACCAAAGGGGTTGGTCTCCGGGCGGCCGCCGTTTTCCTCGTAGGCGGCGCGGAGGCGGCCGATGAGGGCATCGAGGCTGCCCCACGCTTGGCGCAGCGGGCAGGGACATGGCGCGGGAGGGTTTGGAAGACCGAAGAACGGGCAAGGGTGGTTGTGAACCTTGGTCTTCCCGAACTGGTCGAGGTAGTGGAGGAATTCGAGCACGTGCGCGCCGCTGCACAGGGCCAAGGAGAGTGGTGGACGGTGGTTCCTTAGGTACTGGCAGAAAGTGTTCCAGTCTCGGCGCTTTTGGTTCTCGTAACGGCTGGGAGTAGTGCTCCCACCGTTGCTTCCAGAGGAAGGAGACGAGACTGTGGAAGTTCCAGTGGTTGGATTGGTGGTTGCGGGGGTCTCCATCTTGTACCTGGGACTTGCTGATTCCGAAACCAAATCCATGGATCTGATCTATGGTCTTTTTCCTTAAACCCTTGGATCTGCTTTAGATCTTGGTAGTATGCTGGAAGTTGGGTAGTGATGTTGTTGTTGTAGGGAGGACTAGGGTTTTTGTTGTATAATAATATTGATATGGACGATTGTGCAGTAGTGATATTAACTGGAAAAGTGAAAGGGTTTACATATAAAATATATATTTATATCATGCAGAGAAAGAAAGGATGGGTGTTGGTGGAGGAGGCAGTGACAGGTGAAAGGTAGAGGAGTAGGTGGCTTCCATTGTGGGGTGAGAGAGGGTTTGGAGTTTGGGGGAAGGAAGAGAATGAGATTAGGGAGAGTGAAGTGAGTGTAGTTTGGTTGGGGTAAGGAGGGAGGAGTAATGGGTGGAAGTGGAATGATTCCTGGGTAAAGGTTAGGGATGGATCAGGGAATCAGGTATTTGTTTCCAGAAAAGCGCGAGGAACTGAGAGTTATGTGGTAGCATAGTAAGTGAGAGAAAGTGGTGAAGTGGGCGTGGGTCGGAGAGTGGTGAAGAACCAAGGGTTAAATGAAGGAAGGAGAGGAGGGTGTTGTGCCGAAACAGGACAAAGTTTGGCAGTAGGCAGTGATGATGGTGACCAAAGATGAGCAGACATTTCAAATTATGCACATTCCTCACTCTACTCCTCAGCGCGTGAGTTGCAACTTTTATCCTTTTTCCATCATAATACTGCTTCAACTTTCTGTTCTTCCTTTCACAAATAACCACTCTTCTTTTATTTTCAGTTTCATTGTAATTTTAATTCTTCAACAATTTTATTTTCTTTTCTCTTTATTGTTTTGACTGTCCTTTGCAAAACAAAAATTGATGCTGCTACTATTTTTTCCTTTCTTTGTTGTAATAGTGGTGAAATTTGAAATTCTGGTGTCTCTCCTGCAAAATTTTGTAGTTTTGTTGTGCAATGAGGAAGAAGTCATGCCATTGATTCTATGATTTGGGATTGGGATTTGAAATGATAATTTCAGCTTTATTGTTTGTTTAGGAATTTACAAGAACAAAGAATCCAATAATGAGATATATAAGCTACGGAAATCAAGCTTTCTACGTTTTTCAGAGCAAAGAGGCAGAAGTTTAATGATGTTGAGAACTCCAATGAGTTCATGTAATAATGGAAAATAATACATGAATGTCTAAAATGTCAAATGATATTTAGTGAGAACAAAATAAGTACAAGTGTCATAAATGATAAGGTGATAAAAAAATAATGAAGTTCTATGTATCATTTATTATTAAAAAAGGATGTGAATCTCTTATGTAGTAGAAGTGTGTTGTGGTTCAAGTATGGAAATTCAAATGAAGGAATTGATTGAATCTGTGCTTGCCGCAGAAGAATGAAGGAACAGCAAAAAAGAAATTTATGAAAAATAATGAAGACTCTGGCAAACAATTGACAACAGCTATACTAAATAAAATAGTATACATAAATATATATACAGATAATCAGTTCTGAACAATTGTATTAATAAGATTATGAAAAATTTAAAGTCACTTTGATTTAAAAGGACGTTTCTTATCTATTTATTTCTTTCTTAATTTTTAATTAAAATAATATTTTTTTTATAGTTTATAAAATAATTACAACAATTTCTAATTTTATTGGGCACAAAATTTTTTCTTTTAAGTACAAAAAGTAAGATCAAACAATTGAAATAATTTTCTCTCATTTAATACATTATAACCTGTGCAAAAAACCCTTTAATAATTTTTAAATTTAATATGTCATAAAGGTTAGTAGTACAGAAGAAAAAGATAAGGCTATAAAGTATAGACATTTACTTTCTGTATTTTTTTTATTTGCATTGAAAAGTTTACTTCTCTTTTTTAAAACAGATTTACACCATTTTAATAGTATTTTAGCTCATGCCCTGTATAGAAAAAACAGGTACTTCAATATAATTAAAAATTATAATGAATATTTTTAATATATAAACTATATCTAACAAAGAAAGTGAGAATCTCATTATTCAGATTTTGAATTTTAATTAAGGTACCTGAAAAATTAATTATACATTAGAAAATATGGATATATATAAAGTGGTTGGGTAGCTGACACAAAAATGGTTTATATATTATTATTTGACCTACATTTATAGTTTTAAGAAAATATCTTCCTTAATGTATTATTATATATTTTGACAACACCTTTCAACTTCTTCTGAACTTCTATCAATCAATCAAAACAGTAGGGGCCGGGGGTACCGTGGCAATACGGAGAGATTTCATAATCTTTCTGTATAAATACTGATATACGGTTCTTCTTTAGACCAATTGTACCAATTTCAAAGTGAATTTGACTATATAAAATGATGTGGAAGTGATTATTTATGTAACAGCTTTTTAGCAAGCAATGTGTATTAATGTGTATGTAGATAAATGGTTTTTTAGAAAACAAAAATGGTTGGTGAAGGAAGTAGAATGAATGGTTTTGTGTGATGAGGAGTTGAAGGTTTTGTTATGGTATGTTGGATTGGGCATTGGCAGCAGTGATGATATAAATGGTATTAGTCTTGGCATCTGTTTTGTTCCAGTTAGGGTAAGAAACAGATCTGGTGCATTTGTAATCTCAAAAGCTAGAAATAGGGGCAGGGCAGCATGGGTGATTTTGGGATGTCCAACGTTTGGGCCTATAAGACAATGTGGTTGTGGTAGGAACCAATAAATAGATAGATCTACGTATTGTAGTTAGAGTAAGCTAGGTTTGGACCTGAAATGGGAAAGAATAAAGGATTTAAATAGGCATAATATAAGATGGTCCCCGCCTTCATTTCTGGGGAACAAAACGGCTCTCAAGTGTGGCATCCATTGTTTCTTAATGTTCCTACATTTGCTTTGAGGGTGGCAAAAATTGCTAGTGCCTCATCGCGTCCAACCAAAAACTCACCCCTTCTCTCTCAAGCACAATTCCTACCATGACAACCTCCCTCAAAATGATCAAAACAAATACCTGGGTGGCTTTTCAGCGCGTGTGTTTACACTGATGCAAAATTAATTAAGGAAAGTTCACAAACAATTTTCGGTCAAATGTGGAACAGAAGCCCCACGTGCACCCTCCCAACTCATGAAAAAGACTCCTCTGAAATCAAATTAATTTTCCAATGAATTCTGAAAACCAAATTCACTGCACTCAGGATTTAGAAGAGGTTGGTTTAGATACACTAATCACACACCATGTACCTTATTGGTGACTGGACAATATCCCTCCTGGGACCCACTCCTTTGTCAAATTCAACCTTCAGCCATGGACCATCATTCCATTATTACTGTAAATATAAACATACATATACATATATATACTGCAAGGTATTCATAATACCAATGAGTTTTTATTGAAATATTGAAGTAGCAGAAAGAAACCTAATGTGAATTACCTCTCTGACATCTTTATCATGTGAACCTCTGTGAATATTGAAAGGGTTAACACATGTGACACTGATTTCTCTTTTATATTTGGCCAATTAAGGTATTTTAGACACAAATAC
>Ga0099825_1008701_pt1 | contig 11883 bp, 4 predicted proteins | sample SiratroredBW_FD_76838 | JGI IMG/M metagenome (GOLD analysis project Ga0099825, IMG submission 76838) | Root nodule microbial communities of legume samples collected from California, USA - Siratro red BW | ecosystem: Host-associated > Plants > Roots > Nodule | place: USA: California | collected...
CATGGAAAACCTTCTTTTATAGCAGCAGGGTTAAATTTGTAATTTCCTCATGTCTATTATTGGAATTTTGAAAATTATGGAGGTGCAGGAAGATGATATGGAGGTGCAGGAAGAAGCAGTCTAATAAAATGGGCCTAAGCTAAAATAAAAATTTGGCCCAGCCCACCGAAAATCTATTACAACAGAATCTTATACTAGCTTTTTTTTAGCTCATAGAGTATCTAATGCTTCATCTATTCAACTTGTAGATAGAATTAATCTTTAAACTTATTTCTTCCCATCTTGATGATCCACTCCTCATCTGTTTGTGAAATCTTTTTATTCAAATTTCACCCACATAATACTGCAGGCTTGTACAGAGACTCACTCAATCTAATGCTTTGTATAAATTACAACATGCAAACCAAAGAAAATAAAGAAAGGAGAGATTCTTTAAATGGAAAATAGAGAATAAAATTAATTAGAAAGTTAAATATGTTTTATTTATAAGTCATAATTTTATTATATTTATCATTTTAATAATATTATTTAATTATTTATTTTTTATACAAACGGAAATAAATGAAAATTAACAATGCAATTTCTTATTAAAATTATAATCAATTATGCCTTATATATATTATACTATTTTATTACTATTTATGAAATTAATGAAAAGTATTCGTATCATATTGTTTCTATTCAAAAAATTCAATCTAAGATAATCAATGTGAGATTTTAAAATATTTTGTAGAAATTTACATTGTTATTTTGAAGAACAGTGTTTCACAAGGAGTGAGATGAGACCATAATTTTGAATAGGAGTCACTCCTTTCCCTAGAGTCATCTTCTCTATCTTCATTTTCTCCACACATTCCATTCCTTTTTGGAACCCCTCAATCTCATCCTTATGCCAAAACTTCACACTCCTAACCCTCTAAATTCTTCATCTTCTTCTTCTTCTCTTGCCATTACACTTTCTGGTACCAATGGAGGGTACCCTCTTCCCCAATCGCCCAGTTTTACCTGCGCCTGCACCAAGACCAACCCAACAACCTCCAAAATTCAAGCCAGCTTTTTTACCTCCGCAATCTCCACCACCTCCTCCTCCTTCTTTCCAATTGGATTCCCTTCTCCAACATCTTCAGCATCTCTCTTCAGTTCCCATCACCACTCCCACCCTCACCCTTGTGCCTCTTTCTAAGGATAACGACGCCCATTTTAACAACTCCCTTCATTCAAAGCACCCCTCTTTGGCTTCTGGCCCCGTGGTTGACCAGGGCCAGCTTCATGATGCAAAGTTTGGATTTTTATCCGACAAGGGTAGGTTGCTGCTCAATTCAATTGTTGGGTCGCCTTTGCATGAATTGAATGGCTTTTTCAACTCTGTTGAGTTTGAGTTGCTTGAGGTTGATTTTCTCAGCCTGTTGAAAGCTTTGGACCTTTCTGGGCACTGGGAGAGGGCTCTTTTGCTGTTTGAATGGGGTTGGTTGCATTTTGGGAGTGAGCAAAATTTGAGGTTGGACAATCAGGTTGTTGAATTGATGATTCGGATATTGGGGCGAGAGTCACAGCATTCTGTTGCATCCAAGTTGTTTGATTTAATTCCTGTGGAGCAATACTCACTTGATGTCCGGGCTTACACCACTGTTCTTCATGCTTATGCTCGCACTGGCAAGTATAAACGGGCTATTGAGTTGTTTGGAAAGATGAATGAGTTCGGTCTTGATCCAACTTTGGTCACTTACAATGTTATGCTTGATGTTTATGGCAAGATGGGTCGTTCTTGGAGTAGAATTTTGGAGTTGTTGGATGAGATGAGGAATAAAGGACTTGAGTTTGATGAGTTTACCTGCAGCACTGTGATTTCTGCTTGTGGGAGAGAGGGTATGTTAGATGAAGCTAGGAAGTTTTTCGCTGAATTAAAATTGAATGCCTATAAACCAGGAACTGTTACGTATAATTCTATGCTTCAGGTTTTTGGAAAGGCAGGAATATACACTGAGGCTTTGAGCATCTTGAAAGAAATGGAGGATAATAATTGCCCTCCTGATTCTGTCACTTACAATGAGCTCGCGGCAACATATGTAAGAGCTGGGTTTCTCGACCAAGGGAAGGCTGTGATAGATACAATGACAAGCAAAGGGGTAATGCCAAATGCTATTACTTATACAACTGTAATAGATGCTTATGGTAAGGCGGGAAGGGAGGATGAGGCGTTAAGGTTGTTCAACCAGATGAAGGACTCGGGTTGTGCTCCCAATGTATACACTTACAACTCTGTTCTTGCCATGCTAGGCAAGAAGTCAAGAACAGAAGATGTTATTAAGGTTCTCTGTGAGATGAAATTGAGTGGATGTGCTCCTAATCGTGCTACGTGGAACACAATGCTTGCTGTATGCAGTGAGGAGGGGAAGCACAATTATGTTAATAGGGTCTTAAGGGAAATGAAAAACTGTGGATTTGAGCCTGACAAAGACACATTCAATACATTGATTAGTGCATATGCTCGGTGTGGATCTGAAGTTGATTCTGCAAAAATGTATGGGGAAATGATTAAAGCAGGCTTTACACCATGTGTAACAACTTATAATTCTCTTCTAAATGCCCTTGCTCGGCTAGGCAATTGGAAAGCAGCAGAGTCAGTCATTGTGGACATGCGGAGTAAGGGCTTCAAGCCTAATGAGACTTCATACTCACTGTTACTCCATTGTTATTCCAAGGCTGGGAATGTCAAGGGGATAGAGGTGATTGAGAAAGAAATTTATGATGGTCATGTCTTTCCTAGTTGGATTCTTTTGAGAACCCTTATCCTATCAAACCACAAGTGCAGACACCTTAAGGGAATGGAAAGGGCATTTGATCAATTGCAAAAGTATGGATACAAACCTGATTTGGTTGTCATTAACTCCATGCTTTCAATGTTTTCCCGGAACAAGATGTTTTCAAAGGCCCACGAAATGATGCATTTTGTTCATGAAAATGGATTGCAGCCAAATCTTTTCACCTATAACTGCTTGATGGATTTGTATGTCCGAGAGGGTGAGTGTTGGAAAGCAGAAGAAATACTCAAGGGGATTCAAAACTCTGGTCCAGAGCCAGATGTTGTGTCTTATAATACTGTTATCAAGGGGTTTTGTAAAAAAGGGCTAATGCAGGAGGCTATTAGAGTTCTCTCAGAGATGACCACTAAGGGGATTCAACCAACAATAGTTTCATACAATACTTTCTTGTCAGGCTATGCAGGGATGGAGTTGTTTGATGAAGCAATTGAAGTCATTAGATTCATGATTGAGCACAATTGCAGGCCCAATGAACTGACTTACAAGATTGTAGTTGATGGTTATTGTAAAGCAGGGAAGCATGAGCAAGCCATGGACTTTGTGTCTAAGATTAAGGAGATTGATATCTCTTTTGATGATCGTTCTGTGAAAAGACTAGCTTCTTGTATTAGGGAGAGAATGGGGTCTGTTTTGTGAAACTATCCTTTTGGGCTTCCTTTTTCTTTAATTTTTTATATGTATAGTTAGTTCCTGTGCTATCAATTGTTGCAATTCTTTAGCATGGATCACACCTAGTCTACTGGCAAATCCCTTTATACTATAGTTCTATAAGCTTACTAGCTGTGTCAATACATAAAGGTATAAGTATATGAAATCTACCTACCGGGAGTAAGTTCTGTTGCTTGATTAAATAACTGGAAGTTCTAAATTTTGGTGCTAGAAAGTTCTCTGAACCGATCATATGCTTGCTGTTGTGGATTTTCTTTTCCAAGAAAATTTCTGAGATTACAAGGGTGTCTTTGAGTCCCTTTTCTCTTCTTTTGTTCAAAACCTGTTTTTCAAAGCAGAAGTCTTATTATTCAGCAGTTAGTTTCTCATTTAAAATCTAATCAAGTTTTGAAAATTATTTTCAAAGTGATGAATTTGAAGAATATGCAAATTTGGAATCAAATCTTGAATATAAAAAGTGTTGTTTCTGGTGATTGTTGACAGATAATTAATAACCAAGAGATAAGGAAATGCAAATTGAAGCAGATTCATGTAAACTCAAATTCAAACCAAGTCACTCATGATTCTATCGCATGGCCGCATCTTGTGTCCATTCATCATAAGGAACTTATCATTTGTTTGTATTTGAACGTAATGATATTTGTGATAGGCATCATAGTTTTCAAATTAAACTAAATTTAGAGAAAATAAATCTACTCCAATTACTAAATTTTTAATGTAAAACATTAGATTGCAAGAAAAGTTCATATTACTATTGTTGATCCATTACTCAATTAATTAAATTTTCTGCCACAGAGAATGCAATAAATTTCTACCGTTTTCTTTCATACATTAAAATGTTCACACAGACTAAGAAAATTTAGAACATTCAATTACAAATGCAGAATCCAGCAGTCATACTAAAAATTATAGACTATTAGAAAATTGGATGAACTTACGTGTAAGATCCATCCTGAAAATAGAATATCAAAGATAGTCGTAGACTATAGTAATAGTAAAAACAGAAAAGATCATAAATAACCAATTCATACTTTTAGAATATTCGTTAGTAGAAGTATATGCATCCGTTGCAACAAAGGAACAGTGATGATGTGATATCAAACAGGTGATAATATGTTAGAGTATGACCTGAAAGCTCTTGCAAAATGTAATTTACAACTAAGGCTAGAAATGGTAAACTTACCTTTTATGAGTATTGTGTGATAGGAAAAACATGTTTGTCAAAACCAACTACTAGAAGCTAATTTTTTTTTTTTCTGCATAGAACACAAAGAGGATATTTATAAGTTTTAACCATAAGTCTTTACATAATAAGAAAACTTTGTTTGCAAGTTGATTAATTTTTTATATAATGTAAAGTAGGCGCTAAGTTCACTATTACAAATGTTCTACAAAATCATTGTAGAAACTTATGTAATAACATTTTTCACAATTTATTACATTAGTTACTATTACAACTGATGTCATATGTAGATAGAAAATCATTTGTAAGTTCACTAATTCAAGAACATATTTTTCTAATGAGTTTGGTATGTCATATTACGAAGAACCATGATAGAAATTTATGATTTTTTTCACAATTTAAGATAGAGATTTTACATTGGGTATGTAATTGATGTCATATCTACATATAACATTGGTTGACATGACATATAGTTGAAAATATAAGTTTAATCTCAAGTTTTTCTCCAACAAGACCTTCAAAGATAACTTACGGACAAGTATTTCTATTAAAATATGATTTTAAAAAACTCATGCAATTTTACTATTTCTTTTAAGGAAAAAAAAAGAATTATAAAACAAACATGTATCATCAACTTTGTGGTATAGAATAAAATGGATCCTCTTTAAAAAATGATTCATAATTACAAAAGTTAAATCCTTGTCATTCTTTGTTTTTTTAAGCTCAAATATGAAATCTATAAAAACATTATGTAAAGGCTAACAATTAGGAGAGTTGTATACAACTCATGGTGTGTAACTTTATACTTGTTTACAAACAAACACAATCTTTACTAAATCTTTGAGTAGCTCTTGAATAATGTCTAAATTTTTTACAAATAAAAAAAGTCTCATTAAATCATCTTAGTGTGTTTTTATCACAAAATGAATCTTTTAAAGACCCTTTAGGAATGTAAATCTTTTCTCTAAAAAGGAATCCATCGTTTAAGAAAAATCCTATGTGAGCTTTTCTAAATAAATCACAAAAAATTAAAGAGAAGTCATTATAATCTTTGTACGATTTCCTTATATCATCAAACTCTAAAATTTTGGTTTCAATCATAACAAGTAAAGTATATTTATTTGAAAGTGCATTAGCCACAAAATTTTTTTTGTTTCTTATGTTTAATCATATAAGGAAATTGTCAATAAATTCTACCAATTTTGTATTTGTTGATATTTACTTGGCTTTTAAAAGATAGTATAACTATATTTGTAAATCTCAAACAAGATAATACAATTTTTTTTATAAGTAGAATGATTGAGATGTTCCTCCTTTAATTTCTCACTAAAATAGATTATAGGATTATTTTCTTACAATAACATTTTTTTTATCGTTATTTTTGATACATAACACTCACTTTCAAATGATTTTCAAAAATTTGGAGGTGAAAGAATTAAAACATTAGTTAAAAATATCATCAAAGTAAGTTGCTACAATTTTTCCTATTAAAACCTTATTTATTAATCTCATAAATGTACTAAAGACATTTGTCAATAACAACTTGATATCAATAATGTTTTCTTGCATGGAGATCTTCATGAAGAAGTCTATATGGAGGCTCCTAAAGGTGTAGTTCCCCCAAAACCTAGTCAGGTCTGCAAGTTGAGAAAATCTCTTTATAGTCTTAGAGAAACTAGTAGATAGTGGTATGAAAAGTTATCTACAGTCCTTATAACTTCGGGTTATACCCAATCACAATCTGATTTTTCTTTATTCACTAAACAATCTGCTACTGATGTATTCACAGTCATCCTTGCCTATGTTGATGATACAATTTTTTGACAGGGAATGATACTCAAGAGATTGCTTCAGTGAAACGTCTCAACTTGATTATTTATTATTCGTTAGTATACTATAAGAGAATCGCTAATAATCCTCACATAATAATCACTAATAATCCTCACATAATAATTATTTATTAATATTTATTAATACTCTCCCTCAAGATAGAGGGTAGAGATCAATTAAACCCATCTTGGACAATAGATGTAAGAACAACTTGGGTATGAGAGGTTTTGTACAGATGTCAACAACCTGTGACTTAGTATTGATAGGGAGCAAACAAAGAACACCATCACGAACCTTTTCTCTAACCACAGGGCAATCGATTTCAAGCTACTCTCATGAAACACAGGATTGGCAGCTAAATGTAAGGCAGACTTGTTGTCACAAAAAAGAACTACAATGACTTGAGGAGCAATATGTAAATCACGAAGCAAATAAGACAACCATTGAATTTCACAAGTTGTTGATGCCAAAGGCCAAAGCACGATATTCAGCCTCAGAGGAGGACCGTGAAACTGTGTGTTGCTTCTTAGATCGCCAAGAGATTAATGAATCACCAAGAAAAATACAGAAGCCAGTAACGGAGCGACGAGTTTTAGGGCATAATGCCTAGTCTGAGACACAAAAACCTTTCAGTTGTAAAGGAGAATCATTAGGAAAGAAGAGCTCCCGACCAAGATTAGCTTTAAGATAACGAAGAACCCTGAGTGTTGCTTGATAATGAGTCATTGTAGGAGCTGATAAGAACTGTGAAAGATGATTGACAGCAAAAAAAATGTCGGGCCTAGTATTGATCAGGTAGATGAGTTGTACAATGAGTCGTCGATACATGGAAATGTATTAAGAAGAAGACTCTCTTTTATCCTAATTTGATTATATCCGATTCTAAATTTATTTTTAAAAAATTTCAAACCATACAATTCATTTAGAATATCATCTAACTTGGGCACAAGATATCTATATTTAATAATAATATTGTTTATGACATGACAATTTGTATAGATACATCAAGTCTTCTTCTTTTTGGTGTAAGAATTACAAGCATGACACAATAATTCATGCTCTCTCACCTATCCTTTATCCATTGACTACTTAAGATTGAATTTCCTTTAACTCTTGTGAAATGACCATATAACTTGGTTTGTTTTAAAGAGAAGATCTTAAAATCAAGTGTATTTAATTTTTTTTATCCATCTTAATGATGATCGTTAGAAAGATATTGAAAAATATAATGAAATTCTTTTAGTAAAGGTTCCACCATTATAGAAGAATTAGATGGGAAAGGATAAGAGAAAAAAAATAAAAATGGTTAGGGATGGTTAAATACAAAGGCTTCTAGGAGTTAATTACCTTCTTTACCTCTTTATGTGTGATAAAGAGAATTTTATTTTATTTTTCTTTCATTTTCTTTACTTCATGATATGGACATTCTTTCCTCTTCTCTTTGTATTTATTTTGACTTGGTCCTCATTTACTTTCTTTGGTAACAAATATTGTACAATAATATTTGATCAATGTAGTTCTATCAGTTTCTAACTTTTTTAAATGATTTGAATGTTTCTAACATACATATTGGGCTGTCTTACTTCAAAAAGGATATCTCATAACTTATTTTAGTGAGAAATTCAAGTATAGTCACATCACTATTCCATTTATTATAAAAAACTTGTATTTTCTTGTTAAGACTGTACAAATTAACATCATTATCTTTTACTCAAGAAATTTTTTTATCCATAGTAATCACCAGTCTCTTAAATATTTGAAAGAACAATGTAAAATTAATAAAAGAAATGTAAATTGAGTGAAATATATTGAACAATCTTTATAAAATCAAGCACAAGTAAGAAAAAACAAATGGGATAGTTGATTCTCTTTCATAATATACACTTCTTAACACTCTTGAAACATATTTTTTAGACTTTGATCACATAAGAGAATTTTTATGACAACTATGATAATTTCTCAATAAGGATTGTTATGGCTATTCAAAGATGTGCCTAATTAGAACTTTCTATACACAAACCATGATTAGACAATTTAAGACAAACACAATTAGTAAAGAAAACATAAAATATGATTGATCTTCTTTAAAAAAAATTCTTTAAATATAATCACATTACTTAAATTAATCATTTGTTTAAAACATGTCCAAAACACTAAACCTACTAAACCTTTTGGACTTAAAGTAAACCTTTTATATTTATACTTATTATATTTGAATAAATATTTCTAACATCACTTTTTTACGTATATAAATTAATATATCTTAACAAACAAATCTCTTATATTAAGTCTAATCAAATAAAACACATCATCTAGGTAAAGGAAAATATCATGATTTATTTTACCTCTCTTGTAAAGCTTACTTATTACTTCACCACATAAAAGACAATATTTTAAATGGTCTAACCATCATGAAAGAAAATATCATCCCTAATAACATGTAATATTTTATAGACTATATTTAAAATTATGTATTTGTTAATATCAATTAGTAAAATCGTGGAAGAAATTAAAATATTGTTTACTAAAAACTACACATATTCTTAGATGAGATGACAAATTATTAAATTATCCACATCACTCTCACATCACATAATGAACTTATCTAATATTAAAGAAATGTTAATCCTGAAATAATATAGACAAAATGTTAAGAAAAGAAGTCATATAAATCCATATCTAATATTGAAATTAGGTCCCTTGATCCTATCTTTTTCATATGTACTAAGTAATTAACTTTCTAGTTCCCCAACAATTACATTTTACCAAGAGAATGTCCTTATGGAATCATAAAAGAGTAAATGGCATAATTCCTTCTTCAAGATGGCTTTTCCTTTATATGCACTAAAACAATGGACCCTTTAGAGAGATCTTAACGTGATTCTCATTTTAAGAGAAAACGTACCGAAAAATCTAAGCACAAAAGACTAGTTAGTTTCTTTATGCTATTTGTAAATGTTCACATTCTCACTATCCATCGTGGACTCATTTATTACTTTGTTCATTGAACTTTTTTCCAAACCAAGCCTCTTATACTCTGACAAGGGTGACAAGGGAAAAGTACAGAAAAGTTGCCAACTCTTTTACCTAATTCGTATAAAAAATGTAAGTGTATGAAAAAGTGCTTTTGGGCTAAGCACAACACAACGTAGGAGAAAGCCACGTCAAGGAATTCTTTTAAACGTTACCCAACTACAAAGAAAATAATGGTTTGAAAACCTATATACCCACACATTTGTCGAACTCAATGATATTCTAAATAAATAATTAACAAAATGGTTATATAAATAATATGGATTCTCAATATATAATAAAGTAAAATTTTGTAAAAAATACTAAAATAATAGAAGGAAAAAAACTAAAAAAATTAAATAAAAATAAAAATCGAGTCAGATCCAAATAATTTATATATAATTTTTTTATATATATTTTTTAACTTTTTCGTTCAATTTATACTTGAATATCTAAAATAGAAAATATATATGTTGCACATCACTTTTTTTATTATTATTTTGATCATTAAAAATAGTCTTAATTACATAATGATTTTAGTTTAGTCTTCAAGTTAAATTTATTAGATGAAATCTCCCTAAATACGACATAACTCTTCATCAATTATAGTTCCTGCATTTCTAACTTTTATATTTACGTGACACATATTTGAACTATTTCAAATTTTTTTATCTTATAATTTAAAATTACATAAATTTAAAGTATGGATATTATCTATAGATGGTAAATTTTTATCTATGAGGACACATCACGTTTGATCATTCACCTCGACACGAAATTATTAGTTCAATGTCAATTTCAGATGTTCCTTTTCGTTTATTGAAAGAAGCATCTTCACATTCTTAAAATACAAACACTAAAGGACCCCAAAGTAATCCAAGAACCAATTATTATCATTATTATTAATAAAAAAATTAAAAACATTGAAATTTTCATAAGGGAAATATACCTAATCGAGTCCCAATCATGCAAAGAATTGCCCACAAAATGTAATAAAAGAGTGAAAATCTCTAATCAATAAAAGCTCATCATTATTATTACTATTATACAATGAACAAGCTTTTAAGTTAGGATGAGATTGAATCTTCATTTATTGAATGTTCAACTTTAGTTTTTGATAACAATGTTGAAAGTTGCCACAACTTATAAAATGGTTTTTCTATAGAGTTCACGTGCCATACAAAAGTGATTGCATGAGAAGAGTACAACGATCTACGTAAGCATTTTGTACTGCAACGACGTAATGGTTTTTATGTAGAAAAAAGTTGGTTTAGTTTTAAAAGGAAAGAAAAGTAGTATGTGGGCACACACAACACCGTCCAAATTATGCACCTTCTACAACTTAATCACAAAGCAGAAAAATAAATTACAAAATATAAATATAAATTTAATACTTCGGATATCACTATAGTCAATGCTTCGAAGATCAATAGAGTAAATCATAGACTAAATATTAAAAAAATTAGAATTCTCTCACGATTTTATTTTTAAAAATTATATTATCAAAAAATTTGTTTTAAAATTTGAAGTTTCATTTTGATTTTATTCTTAAAATTATTGAAAAAAATTGTTTATTTAATATAATCTCAGGTTGTTTAGAAGTTAAGACTAAAATCCTTTTAAATACTTTTTCTTTTCTTAACTTTTCAAGATGTTTTTAAAAAATAAAACTACGATAAAGCAACAGAACTTTATATCAGACAATACTTATTGTTTTAAACATTTTTATCTTTAAAATATATTAAAAAAAGTTTATTTTAAAATTTAAAATTTAGATACAATTTTATCCTTAAAAAATATTTTATAAAAAATATGTATTTAATGTTTTAACATCTATCCTTAAATAATTTGGAACTATATATTAGATGTTTAGGAACATTCTATATTTTAATTATTAAATTTTTTTAATTATATTTATTCTAACCTTAATGGTATTATTTGAATAATGAATAATAATGTTTAATTTAATTTTTGAATATTTTTTACTGTGGGTGAGTGCCCACAAGATGAGTGTGTGGCAAGTCCACATGTAAAAGAAGAGAAGAGCGTGATCCAGTTTCTTATTCTGGAACTTCCTCAATTCGACCCTTTCTAAGCTAAGTTTCTCACCACTCGTTTTATGCCTTCTTAATCTCATCATCCATTTCCGATTTTCCACCCTCTCAACAACACCGACTAACCAACACACCGCTCCTTCCGCCGTCACTCACCACTTTCTTTCCGATCACCGCCGCTCCCTTTTTCATGCTGTGAGCTTCCACCGCCGCCGCGATTCCTTTTTTTTTTTTTTCCTTCAATGGAGTGGGCAAGAGGTTCCGTTCTCAGCGCCGACGACGCCGCCGCTTCCTTTCTCCTCGACGATGACAC
>Ga0099825_1008702_pt1 | contig 11883 bp, 6 predicted proteins | sample SiratroredBW_FD_76838 | JGI IMG/M metagenome (GOLD analysis project Ga0099825, IMG submission 76838) | Root nodule microbial communities of legume samples collected from California, USA - Siratro red BW | ecosystem: Host-associated > Plants > Roots > Nodule | place: USA: California | collected...
CATCTAATTAATATTTTAGAACATTAACCAAATGGAGCCTGTAAAATAAAAAGGATGAGCATAACAATTCAAAAAGAAAATGCACCAATTATTAGACAATCAACATTTAATTGAAAATCATCAACATTTAATCACTATTAAGCAGAATCGTTTGCAATTAATCAGAATAATAATCAAATCAACTATTCAAATTTCTAGTCTTTCTAAAATTTTTAAATTTATTTTCAATTAATTTTCGTATCATTAATGGACATCAGAAAAGGCAAGCAAAAAGAGAGAGAATGTGACATGACAACACTTTAATGACAATTTTATTTTTATTATTATTATTTCTTTAACAAATTTTTAATAGACTGATTTTCTTTACTTTTTTCCTTTTTTACGAATTTTATTTTAACTTTATTCATAAAATAGAATGGAACCAAAACTCTTTTTTTTATTTAAATAATAACACACGTTTTATTTTAATTTTATATTGTTTTATATTTTGGAATAATTTTATTTGCCCAGACGAAATTGAGTGTTGACAAATAGTAGTGGACAGAATGTTTGTAAACAACTCAAATATGATTCAATTACAAGTATGATGATTTGCTGAAATTAATAAGCAAAACTCTTTAAATTTGAAGCTTTGAATATCAAGAAGAACCACTAATTAATAGACACACAAGCCAAGAGACTAGATAAATATGCAGAGTAGAAAATCTAATACTGTACCAACAGTGTTAAAAATCAGATAAACTAAAATAGTAATGGTAATGTAATGCCCAACAAGGAAATATTAAAAGCAAATGATGTAGTTAAGTACCCAAGAAGTTAACAAGAGTACAAAACTACTACCAAAACAGATTATGCAGTAGTGAATACCACAGAACCACAATTTATTAAATTTCAGTTTAAAGATTAATCAAAATAGTAGAAACCTTTAACAAAACAGTTTCAAAAATTTAAGAAATAGAACACTAGTTTAGCAAGTGTGTTATAAAACTAAAACAACTCTAAATTATCCAACAAAGCAATATAAAACTATCAAGGAAACAATACACGTATACAGCAGATTAAATCGAGTCAAAAGGTTTAGGGAAAGTGAGTCAAGAAACCAAGATAAAATTGTTGTAGTGAGAAACCAGTATTCAACATGCTGAAAACAGATTTTAACAGATTAAAACCGCTCCTAGAGAGAAATGTATGAATATGTCTAGACGAACAACAGGTTGTTCTTGTTTTTAACAGGTTGTTCACATCAGTAAAGTTACAAATGATCAAGAACAATTCGCAAATGTAAAGAGAGAGGGAAAGAGAATATCACACACATAATTTTATCTTGGTTCACTCTTCCACAAGAGCTACGTCCAGTCCTTTGCACAACAATGCAAAGATTTTCATTAAATCGTACAAGTTTACATGTACAAACATATTAAAGACCCAATCTTGAACCCTGCAAGATTGTCTCTACCCCTTATGCGACACCCCACCATACAAGATGCACAACCCTAGTGCAATATGCAGAACCCTACTGCTGTGTTTGATGCAAACAATACACCTAAAACAAAATCTTACAAGATTACACAACACACAATGCTTGAAAACCCTATTCAAGCACTATACAACCAAGAATTGATGTAAAAACAAATTACAATTACAAGAATCAATTATGTAGCAACTAAAATAGTATAAAACTCATAAGAGAGTCACTTATCTCTTCATAATGACAGCTGCTACGAAAAAGCCAATCAAATGGATGTTGTGCTCTCTTCAAAAGTGAGAATCCATGATGATTTTTGTTAAACTCTGAACAATCATTCTCACAAAAAGGTTTTCTCTCCAAGAAACTATCAAGTAAATCTTTATAATGTATTTGAAATATTTTTATTCAAAGAGTTATTTGAAAAACACGTGCTACAGTGCTATTTAAATCGCACCAATCAAAACTGTTGAGCAAAAGAACAAGTTGTTTTTACTTTGCAGCACTTATATTTTAAAAACCGTTTTAATAGTGTACTTTTTACTTGATTTAGAAGAACAACAATGCAAGCAAATGATTAAGTGACACATACAAATGCATGAGAGAACTAAACCAAGTTAAAACTACCCCAACCTAAGAATCTAAGGTCTTCCTTCATCCAAGCCAAGTCTTCAAGCAATTTCTTCATCAAATCTCTAATCAAGAGGCTTCTCCATTAGCTCTAACATGCCTTGGTTCACCATGAACCACCTAACAATGCCATAAGATAAGGGACAGTCGTGGTGCACCATTATCAGCACTGCACATACAAAGTGTTTAACCCTGTCTACTTAAGTGTTTAAATAAGAACAACTTTCCGACCACTCATCACAGGCAGCAATTTTGTGCCCCCTGACGTCCATACCTCAAATCCTTACATGTTTTCAACTGTTGGATTGAGCACAGGTGTGCCTTGTTCACCACAAACCACCTAACAATGCCATAAGACATGGGACAGTCGTGTCGCGCCATTACCAGCACTGCACATACAAAGTGATTAACCCTGTCTACTTAACTGTTTAACTATGCACAACTTTCTGACCACCCATCACAACCAACAATTTTGTGCCCCCTGACCTCCATACCTCAAATCCTTACATGTTTTCATCTATTAGATTGAGAACAATTGTGCCTTGGTTCACCACGAACAACCTAACAATGTCATAAGCCAAGGGATAGTCGTGTTGTGTCATTACCAGCACTGCACATACAAAGTGTTTAACCCTGCTACTTAAGTGTTTAACTAAGCACAACTTTCTGACCACCTATCACAGGCAGCAATTTTGTGCCCCCTGACCTCCATACCTCAAATCCTTACATGTTTTCAACTGTTGGATTGAACACAAGTGTGCCTTGGTTCACCATGAACCACCTACCAATGCCATAACCCAAGGGACAGTGGTGTTGCGCCATGACCACTTTTGCATATACAAATTGTTTAACCCTATATACTTAAGTGTTTAACTGAACACAACTTTCTGACCACCCATCATAGACAGCAATTTTGTGCCCCCCGACCTACATACCTGAAATGATTAAATTTTGCACCTTGTCATTCAATACAAGTGTGTCTTGCTTCACGATGGACATAGGTCCTATGCCATCACAACCACTCCAGATAAAAGTGTTTAACCCTATCTATTTCTGTACACACAATAAACAAAATTTACTCAACATCTAAAACTGTGAACAACTCACACATGTCGCACCATGAAAGTTTAAATTCCATTTATGTCTTGTTAAATGGTTAATTTCAACTCTATGTGTACATTTAGTTGAAGTGATGAAGTCGTCACAAAAAAAAAAAAATCGTCCTACTAAATATGATCATTTCTCACACCAATCATGTCAAATGTGTACAACAAAATATTAACACCACAATTTAGTAACAATTTCTCCACCATTTTTAATTTCATTTAAAATATGAATTCATTAATTGTAAACAATATTTGTAAAAAGGGTTCAAATTTGAATATTGTACAACAACTTTAAATTACAATTTACAAATGTAACTTCATAAAGGTGTATAAAATATACAAATATCATCATAAATCGACTACAATGAGCGACCCCAAGGTCATATAAGCTAAAAATTCTCCAACACTCTTTGTCGACGAAGATTGTCATCATGAAGGACCCATTTACAAACAATATCTTGTCGATATATTTGAAGTTCTTTCTGCAAAAATAAACAAAACCAAATTTACATCAACTCAAAATATTAAAAACTGAACTCTAAACAAACAATACATGTAAACTTAAAAAAATTACAAACTAACCGAGGTCAAGTTAGGCATGCTTTTCCCATCAAACCGAGGCACACCGTCCCAAACTTTCATATATTTCATCACTATCAACCCGCAATCATATCTGGAGATCGTCATCAATTAGACAATAGTAAAACACATATTTTCCTATATTTAACAAAGATGAATACTCACAAGTTTGGTTGACGAGGGACATCCTCATCGGCGACTTTAATGGGAGGACCTAGACGACCTTCCTCTAGCAAGCACAATAGATGGTGAAGTCGACTTGCCTGCAAACACGAAATTGACTCATAAAACGTATACATACAATAAAAATTTAATAACATCTACAATTACCACTGCATTGTTGAGTGCCACACACTATCCATCATGGTCACCAATAGAGTCTTTCACAAATAGCTCTCTAACCCGACACTTCAACACATAGCACCACCAATGGTCATTATGAAGTGCGGGAAGGAATGCCTACAATCTAAACAACATTAACACATTATCATAAAGATTAAGTAAAGTAAACTTCTTTTAAATATTATGTGATAGGAAATTACAAATTCACAAAATAAAATGAGGTCCAATTCCAATAAATCATGAGGTAAACATAATTTATAATCATGATGCGTCTATGCTTGACATTTCAACTTGTCCGTAATAATATCTTGAATGGTGTGGGTCTACAAATCATTAAAATTATATTACTTCCAAAAATATAGCTCATAAACATCAAATAATATCACATACCACTAAAAAAGGACTGAAGAACACTCTATTGACAGTTCCAAGGACATTCAACTGGTCAACCATCATGATTGTTGATGCAAACAACATAACCTACACAAGTTCAACAATTAATTTTAAACAACTAACCACATCAAAATAATTGTAATACATTCAATTCACCATGTTGTCCGCTTTAGCCCTTGGTTTAAGCGAGCGCATGTTAGCGGTAGTTAGCATTTGTCTACCAAGATTAACTACAACCCTATGTAAAGAACAACAACTTCACTTAAGCATATGTTTCTTATAAAATTGAAAAACTAAAAAAAAAATATTTACAAACAAGTGCCAAAGTACCTGACTGAGTCGTTCCGACAGCCTCTGGAGTTAACCACCTTATACAACTTCCCAAATCAACACTGGTAAATCGTATATTATAGTGAACATACGAACGACGGAGGGAAGGGGGGAGTTGGTGATGGAGTCCAGCAAGATGGTCCCACGTCAGCCACATTTCCTCCCTCTTGTACATTGTATTCAAGATACCATCGATGTTGGAGTCCAAAAAATGGTCCCTCTTGACCCATCCAAAAATATGGCCCCTCCTCCCCCATCCTGGGCTCCTCCTGAACCATAGTAGGTCCCTTATCACCCATACTGGGTCCCACCTCACTCATATTGGGTCCTGTCTCATCCATACGGGATCTCTCCCTCCAGTAATTCAACATCTGCTCTCTCAACAGACACATTTCTTCTTGAATAAAGCCATGCGTGCATAATTCATATCAATTTTTTCTCTGCATTGAACATGTTGTACCATCAGCCTATCCCAATCGTGTGAGCATGGAATGTTTCCAACCTCACTTTGTGGTGACCCTCCACCATGCACAGACTGAAGTGCTTCCTACACTATCTCCAAACCCCCTCTTCTTCCGTAACCTCCCACTCCCAAGCAATCTACAATGTCCAATACAATTTTGTCAGCTAACCAAACAATTTCATTTCAAAATTAACAATAAAATCGAATACACACCTCGTTGTATAAAAATGCAGCTTCAATTCTTGAAGACCTAATCGTCAAAGAAGGTCATTCGAGAAATCGTGGAAATAAATTAAGCATACCCATCTCCACATGTTAAACAACCCAGAACTATTGAAAACAAACACAGTACATCAATATTATAATTTCTTGAACAAATATAAACTCCAATGATGTTACCAACGAATACGAAACCCAAATTTTTCACTAACCTTCAACACCGGCACACATCCGCACAGGTATAGCCCGTGCACATTCCTTTGCTGGAGAACATTGTAAGAACATCTATCTAAACTACTAATTAACACTAAAAGGACCGCCCCACCCTAATTATATATATGGAGGTCCTCCAAACTATCTAACAAATGAAAGGGATGTGTACAAACAGTCCTAGAAGTTCTAGGAAAATAAAATACAACAAAAGCAAGCAGTATATAAAGCTTACAAAAGTCATCTACATACTTTTTACGATTTACTTTTCATCATTCAATTTGTCCACAATACCACCAACGGTAATATCGTTCCAGAAACGACAGGACCACACCAATGGTCATTCCTGAAGCATCAGTTTCCATGGCAAATGATAGAGATAAATTGGGTAAAAGCAAGACTAGACCTGTAGTCAAGGTGTATTTTAACTTTGTAAAGGTCTCTTAAGCCTTTGTATCCCATGTACATGTTGATAATCTTAGTAAATCTGTGAGTGGCAAGGCAAGAGTGACATATCCGCGAACGAACTTTCGATAAAATCTTGTGCTCCCCAAAAAGCTTGTAGGGTGGTAAGGGATGTCAAACTTGGCCATGTAATAATGACTTCTATCTTATTAAGATCAGGGGAAATTGTGCCAGCCTAAATAATATGGCCCAAGTAAGTAACCTTAGTAGCTACAAAAGCACATTTAGATTCTTTAACAAAGAATTTGTGGGTTTCTAGCAATTGTAGAATGGTGGTCAGGTGGTGGACGTGTTCTAACATAGACTGACGGTAGATTAGTATGTCATGAAAGAAAACTAGGACAAATCTATGTAAATGTGGTCTTAGCAAATCATTCATGGCTGCTTCAAATGTAGATGGGGCATTAGAAAGTCCAAATGGTATAACTAGAAACTCATAGTGCCCACCAAAAGTTTTAAACGCCGTTTTATGACAATCTTCCAAGTCTACCCTTATTTGGTGGTACCCAAATCTTAAATCCAACTTTGCAAACACTGTAGCTATAGTTAGCTCATCCAAAAGTTCACCAACGGTTGGGATAAGAAATCTATCTTTGATTGTGAAGCATTTACGGCTTGATAGTCGACACAAAAATGCCATTTTCCATCCTTTTTCTTTATCAGGTGAGGAGAAAGGGCTGGTACTAGGACGTATGATGCCTTCATTTATCATATCATGATTAAGTGAGGTCATAATGGTTTTGTGAGCATGGGGATAGTGTTAGGGTTTTATATTAACTAAGGAAGATTGTGGAATGAGAGGAATATGGTAATTATGTGGTTGATCAGGTGGTAGTCCATGAGAGAGGGAAAAAATTGAATTGTATGTTTAAAGGAGTGTTGAAATATGGGGATGGTGATATTGGGTGGTAGAGGAAGTAGAGGAAGGGATATGTTGAAAAGTGAGAAGGTGAAGAGAAGCAATGGAATCAATGTGTAAAAGGTGGCAAAGATGAGTGTTAGAGAAATGGTTGGGTGAAAGTTTAGTTATACCGTGTAACATGATAGGGAAACCATTGTGGGTAAATGACAATTGAGGGGTAGAAAAGTCAGCCTGCAAAGGGCTAAGAGAGTGTAATGAATCCATAATTAGAACAGAATCTGCTCCTTCAATAGGAAAGAGGTAAAAAAGAATAGTGAATGACTGCTTTTAGATAGAAATGAGAACATCAGGATAAATGAAAGAGCATTGGATTTGTTCTCCATTACCAACATGACTGAAAAATGTTTAATAGGGATAATACAAAGTTGGAGATGAAGGGCAAGTTGGGGTTGTAATATGTTATGTCAAATGTCAGTGTCTATTAATTTGTAATTTAATTATTCCATTCACTATAACTATTAGATCAAAGTACAATAATGTCAAATTTCCAAATTTCAACGACCCATATAGTAAAGTTACAACCAACGTGTTTCAGATTTTCAAGTTATGTTTTCTTAAAAATAATCCAAATCTATTATGAATCATAAAACTTACAAAATAATTCACAACACATACCTATCAAACCATTATTTTTAAAAAATTTCTGAGTAATGCATTCATCATTTTTACACGTAATTGTCATGTTCAAATTTCAAGAGACACTAAAACAATCTCAAAAAGTCACTAATTCACAATATAAAAAATAATGTAGCTTCTCTTGCCTTTTTCCTATATTATTCAATTAAGTTATTTTCAAGAAGCCTAATTCACATGCATCCAAAAACCATGCATACAAAACATAAAACAAAAAAAGAAACTAAAAGATTTGAGGGAACAAAAACTATTACTAAAAAGAAAAATTATGAATGGTCTAATTGTCTTATTTTTTACTGTCTACATAGAAGTGTCGCCTAGTCTTAAAAAATATGAGAGACTATTCTAGAAAATAAGAGAGAGTGTAGAAAAAGAGAAAGCTAGAGAGAGTTAATAAAGAAAAAATGAAGAAAAAAAGATAGAAGAAAAAATTGAAATTGATTTGCGCACATCCAACCCTACCAATCCCTCCATGGCAAAAACATCCTGCACCCCATCAATAGTGAGCACCCTATCAAAGTTTTTCAATTTCCAAAGTTACCCTCATCTTCTATATTTGAAAAGTAGAAGGTGCAGAGCCAGGTTTTCAGTAGTGGCGGATTTAGGGTTGCATTGCAGCGTTTGTAGTGGCCACTTTGCTCTGGTGAGGCATAGTTGAAGTGCTAGTGACATTGCCTAGACAACGTAGTAGTGTAGATAAGTGGTTTACTGATTTTTTTCTTGGGTTTTGCAAATATGGAGAGTGAGTAATTTTGGAAATCGGGTTTCAGAAAGAGGTTACGAATTGTAATTACGGAATAGAAATGGGGTATGGAATGAGTTATAGAAAGAGGATTCCAGAATACAAAATTTATATTATGGAAAGGTCATTCCAGAATAGTCATTCCGTAATTCTCTTCCGGAATTCCCTTTCCGGAATGCTCTTTCCGGAATTGTGTTACGGATTGCACATTTCGTAGTTAAAATTTTCCTACCCACTCAAATGCACTTATGAAATCCCTTTTCCATCATTTTTCCAAAACGGACTTTTTGGAATGCACAAAAAAAAAACTTACCTTAAGCGTGTCATTGACGGAACCATGCCAACATTTTACAACTCACCACCACCCTCTGATTCACCTGCAATTATCCTCTAAACAGATCCACACCCAACCTTCCACACCAAATCCCAAAACCAAAAGAATCTCACCTCTCACAAATATTCACACCATAGAGAAAATGCACAAATCAAATGCAAAAAGAAAATGCCAAACAACAAACTTCATCATCACCCAAGCACGACTGTCGACGTTCACTACATGTCACCGCCCCACGCTTAACCACCGTCTTCCAGAACAACAATGGCAGATCCTCTTACGATTTCAAAGACAGAAGGGTAAGTTTGTCTTTTCAGAGTCGTGATGGGGTGCTGGATGTTTTTTCCTCCCTCCATTACCTTTTGTTAAAAAAAGACCTCTTCATACATTACAACTACCAACCCAAATAGAGCTCCTCAACCAACATTAATCAAAGTTGCTTCTACCTCTCAATAAGAAGCTTTTCCGTAGTCACTCTACCAAAAGGTACATTTGAACCCACTTCTACTAAAGTTTCCCTTCCAACCAAAAAAATAAATCACCTTCTTTCTAAACAAAACCCTCTTAATTAATACAACCAACATTGTTTGCAGCTACTCCTACCTATCAATCAAACACTTTTCCTTTAGTCACGCACAAAAAGGTACATTTGAACTCGCTTCTACTAAATTTTCCCTTCCATCCCAAAAGAATAGCTACCTTATACTTAAACGTAACTCTCTTAATCAACACAACAACATGAACCAATTACCAATTTGTTTCATCATTCACTTTGTAACAATGATATCACCCTTCTACCCTTTTACCTGTGTTGATGTGAAAAGGGGAAAATTGTCATAGTTTTGTATAATTTTTTTTTACTTCTGCATATAAGTTACTCATTTTTATTTATGTTATCTTGGATATGACTTAAGACAAGTCTTGTTTATATTAATAAATTCAAGATCATTTTATGACTATCTTTAGCATTATGCTCTTATATAATTTTTTGCGCTGATATCATGAAGCGTTTATGAATCTAAGGCTCTTATATTTACTTCTACTTAACATTTATTGTGATACATATTAACTCTTAAAACATTAATTCTTATTGTCTTTGATATGCTAAGGCATTAGTAATGCAAGTTGAAATTGCACATACAAGGTTTTATGAAACAATTAGGATTCTAGATTTTTTTTATGTGCTCTAGAGAATTAAGGTTTTCGATGGTAAGACTTTTCTTATTTCTATTTGTTCCGGTGGGAGTGTGGTGATCTTCCTTGGATGATCGCATTTGTTTGTAGTGTTCTTTGTGTGGTCGATTGCGATTTCTTCTTTCTTGTGGAATTGGCGTGCATTTGCAGGTTCCTAATCCCCTGGGGTTGCCTCAATGACCAAGATATGAATTAAACTGGAAAAACTTCTTCGTCACTACTGTGTAGAAGAAGACGTTTGCTCAGGCTTTGAATAATGTTTGTGACATCCCTCTATCGCAGTTGCCCTCTCTTTACCTCAAAAGAGATATTGTCTTTGTGCAGATCCTATAAGAAGCATATCTGGTGGGGCTTGAAGAGTATAACAATCACTTGCATGATAAGGTCATGCTTGCCAAAGGAGACAAACCTCTAATACGCCTAAACGTGTACAGGAAGCTAAATGTTGCTTGGAAATTCCTTGGTTCTTGGAACACAATTCCTCTTGGAAAGGGATTCTACGAGGTTTTGTTCACCTCTTTGGAAGACATGAGACATGAGATCTTTGTCTAGACTTCGTTCTAGGAACTATGAAGCTTACTAAGACGCAATGCTGAGTGTTAACAAAAATTTGCAATGATAGCAAGTACAGTAGTCGCAATGTCACAAGTAATAAAATTATCATTCTTTCCAAGGGATTTATTTAATATAAAATAGTTCAAACAATTATAATAAATTCATATTCAAAACATATTCAAAGTTTGATAACATATGCAAAAAATTAACAGAATATTGTTGTATTTTTATCAACAATCGTAGGCAGAAAAAAGTTTAACGATAAAGTGATGAACTTGCTAGGGTTAGACCTCACAAATCTTCACTCTCATGTATTATAAAATTTATCTTCTTTTCTAACAATAATCAATGTCAATCCACGAAATTACTCAAACCTAATTTCTTTGCAGATGAGCCTGGGGGATTATCTACTAACTATGAATTCCTTGATCAATTATATAGATAAGTCTTGCATAAACACATGGATCATAATGACAACAAAGGAATCACGCTCTATTCCTACACACGAGCTTGCATATGGTAAATTAATTCAGTTCTAAATTTAAAAGATATTTTTCAATACTCTTAAGAATCAATAATTGAGTTATGAATCCGCACAACAAGCATAAGCACAAAATTAATAAACTAATACATTGAAAGAAAAACATTTATAATAAGACATAATATAAGCCCGAATCACATGAGTGATTTAGGAAAACTTTGTAGTCTAAATTTGTTATCGATTACATTTATTGTCGTGTATTGAACAAGTCCCTTGGGAGAGAATGATATATTTATTACTTGTTACATTTGGGACTGGTGCACTTGCCATCGTAGAAAAAAATACTAACAAATTTTTGGCATGATTGTCGGGGACTTGTGTTCCAATACAAGGAAATTCTGCATTTATAACTCTTTTAGACTTCATTTTTGTTATTTTTATTTTTTTGTTTTTAATTTTTTTAAATCTTCTGTAATTTCTTCTTTATATATCCAATTATTGAGTTTTGTATTATAATGCTTTACGGTAGAGGAATCTCTGTAATAATCCTAACACTGCTCTTACTTGGTTGAGTCTTATTGCTAATGCTTATATTGTAGACATTTGCTTCTAATACATGATTCTATGGGTTGAATGATATTGGGAGATATGTTCAGCTTTCGGAACTAAACTCAATCAACCAAAGATGTGCAATTACTGTTGTTAGCACCAGTGGACTGCTGCAGTAATTTGATGAAGCCAACCATGTGTGAAGAAGTTCAAGACCTATGATCTTATGTGGAAAGCATGAAGATTCATGAAGATTTGAAGCTTGGTCTAG
>Ga0099825_1008705_pt1 | contig 11879 bp, 7 predicted proteins | sample SiratroredBW_FD_76838 | JGI IMG/M metagenome (GOLD analysis project Ga0099825, IMG submission 76838) | Root nodule microbial communities of legume samples collected from California, USA - Siratro red BW | ecosystem: Host-associated > Plants > Roots > Nodule | place: USA: California | collected...
AAAAAAAAAAAAAAAAAAAAAAAAAAAACTGAATTAGAAGGTGAAGAGAGAATTTGTAGAAAAGAAAGGAATAACACCATCCTCTCCTATCCCACAAGACAGAGGACAAAAATAAATGGAATTACCAGACAAAAAAAACCATCAATGCAGCTCAGCTTCTCCACAAGATTCAATGCATACAACATGACAAAACATTGGCAAACTAGTTATCAAAACTCAAAATAAAAGGGTAACTTAATGCCCTAACTCCAGCACAAGTCCAGGATTTCCAATAAGGGAACAGAATGGGAATTCAAAATATTATATTAAACACATAAACTTAAGTATCAAAAAACATGAATTCATTGTTAATAAGCAGGAAATTGTTATTTGTATTCCATGTACTGCTGATAGAAGTTATTACATTTTCACCAATACATGGGGTGGACATACCCTGATGATCACCAAAATCCAGTACATTACCAAGTGTCATAACATCTCAATGTTCCAACCCAACACATTTGAAAAATACTGTCATCTTAAAGAAAAATTATATATTTGACAAGAAACTTACCTTAATGATAGCCACATACGGTTTTTGGTCCTTGTCCTCGGGTGTGAGAAGTATAGGATCTTCCTGCAAGAAGAAGCGATGTCAAAACACAAGAATGCAACATATCTTAGAATGTCTTCAGCACCTACTTTCACAAATCAAACATGAACCTCAAAAACAATGCACGAGCCATCTGCATAGCTGACACGTAAACCCACACTACTCTCACTCTGTTGCCAGAAAATAGAGTGGGCTTTTGAAAAGATTATGCAAATTACACTGCCATTTGATTTAGAAGTATTAACTAATTTTTTCCCCTTGAAATACAGTAATGCAGTGACAGGTAACAACTACTGCGTTTTCGTTACTTGATTCAAGTTGCAGAAATATTTCTCTATTCTCTCTTCTCACACTCTATGTGTCATTTAGAATTGCAGTGTCCAATGATTATTTTACATAATGCAATTAAGCACGTGCCGTGAGCCCTAGCAACGGAAAAATTAATTCGAAAACACGTTCAAATCAAACAGCCTAAACTACTTTCCTCCAGTGAGAAAAAGGTACTACCAGCGTGTATTGGTTTCCGTCGTACTCGAAAGAATCAAAATGCTTTTTCCGGCCTCTCCCCTTTCCCGAAACCCTAACCGGTTCGCCAATGGGCTTGGCGTCTTCCTGCGGCGGTTCTTCTTCTTCGTTGGATCTTCCCTCCTGCTTGTCTCTGATCTTTCTCTTCTTCTTCTTGTCTTCATCTTTCTCTTTCTCCTTCTCGCTTTCTTTCTCCACTTCCTTCTCTTCCTCTTCTTCTTCCTGAAGCTTCATCCTCTTCCTCTTCCGCTGCTGCTTCGACCTGTTCTCGTCGGAGCCACTGGCCGTCGATTGCTGCTTCGGAGGCGGAGGCGCTTCGTCCTCCTCGTCGCTGGTTGCGACCTGAGTGAAGCGGCGGTTTCCCATTCTTACACCCACCGCCACTGTGACACCAGAATTTGGATTTTGTTGATGTGTTTGAAACCAAACCAAGAATCTTGCTATTTGTCAAGAACCTGTTATAAATTGAAAGTGTTCTCTTATTTATAGAATGCTCCAAGTTCTTCACCAATTTAGTGTGAATATTAAGGGACACTACCTTCTACTAGGGTAACTAAACAAAATATCTAAATCAATTGAAATGGAGATATTAATTTCAGATTTTGAATATCACATTGTAATGAAATTTTACCATTGATATGCAAAATGAAGCTATGATTATGAAAACATTGTGGTTTGAGACTTTTGATTGCACTTATAGGGATTTTAATATGATGAAAATGGAGATTAACTATTTGGTAGAAATGTATTTTGTATAAAGCATCAAATATTTTTATCTAAAACTGGTATGGAGAATTAAATTGTACAAAAGAAATGAAAGTTGTAATAATTACATAAACAAAGTTGACATAAATTATGATCATTTCACTTTAAAATAGGATTAACATTCTATAGAAGAATAATTAACTAAAAATAACTCAATGTTAAAGTTTCTTTAAAATATTTATAACTGTCACATCACAATTCAAAAATAAATAAACTAAAACAATCAGTTAAAAGAATTAATAACACAGTCCATCATTGATTAACAATTCTTGTTATCACCAGGATTCATAAATTTTTTTTACCTTTTAGTTTCTAGAATCAATTAAAAGAATAGAACCATATGTTATCAGCAATCAATTAAAATAATGAAAACAGGAACAATTAATTAATAAACAGAACTAATTCATTGTCTAAAATTTCAAGAATACCAAAATGTGTTTGTCTTTATTTTTCATGCTGTACATAACCATTAATTTTTAAAACTTATTAAATTTAATTTAATATATTTTATAATACTTTTATTATGATAACTACAGAATTCAAAAATGACAACTTTTTTATCATAGTTTGTTTGCTTGTTTATTTATTGCTATTATCGTAACACCTTTTTAATTAATAAAAAAAAGTAAAGTAAAGTAAGTGAAATTCAAAAGATCATGTCTTTTTCTCATTCATGATTTGCACATGTAGATAAGTGAGTAAATATATTCATTGAAATATTATTGTTTTAATTGACCAGTGGAAAAATATGTACATGAAATATTACTAACTTTAGAATAATATGGGACTTTTTTTTATACCAAAATAATATCTCAGTGCAAGAAATAGATACAAGTCGTTTTAAAATATTATTTGTCTCTATAAATAACATAGGCTATAAATATCATAAACGCTCTTATTCTAAACTCACTTGAATTAATTATTGCATTTGATATAATCTATTATAGAGTTTAATGTTTTTGTCACAAGAGACAAATAAACTATCATTATTTTATATTCTCGAGTCATATGAAATATTTGATAACTTGGAACAATGTCAATAAATATGTTGTAAAGAGTTAATGTAATTAACTGTTTTTTTTTTTTTCATGTAGAGTGTCAAAATAAGTTTACTTAACTTGTATAAATTAACTTATATGAGTTAAATTTAAAAATATTTATCGAATTGGTTTATTTAATTTAAAAAATATAAACAACACTAGCATTTTTTTTTGTTAATGATTATATTCATGTTGTTCATATGTATAATAATTAAATAACTGACCAATATTAAAGGTTATTTTTCAATTACATTTTTTAATAGGAAACATATAGCTCAAATATGAGTCATTGATTTTTGACCTAAAATTTATTTTTCTCAGCCTAATTAATAATTAGATTAACTAACATGTTTTAGCTTGGTATGTATCTTCATTCCTAACTTTTTATTTATTTAATATTAATATATTGCATTTGAGTGTCTAAAAACCTCCAATTTCAACAATTTTGAGAAAAATAAAAATAAAAAATAAAGTCATAAAGCCACAATTAAATATCTATATCTGTTTTTCAACCTAGGATTAGCAAAAGAAGATGAAATAACTTACAACAAAAATGTTATGTCTATCTTCATCTGTTTAACATAATCAAAGTAGTTAGGGTTTTAATGATCAATTTCCACAATTGTATATTTCATTATTTGAACTTAGGTATATGGTGGATATGGTAGAGAACACACGTTACACTAAAATACTTATCTAAGAGTTGAATAAAACACCCTATATTCAAATGAAAAAAAAAAAAAAAACTTATCTAAGAGTTGGGAAATCATATAACTAGCCTAACACAAATTATTAATATTTTTTTCTTATAAAAGTTAGAAACATTCACGTGTGTATGAAATTTAAATTATTCAACTTGATTTTATTTCCTATAAAATAAAAATATAGTTGCACTTTCAATTTTTCTTTCTTTTCAATCTACATATACAACACTACAACAAAATAACAATACCCAACATCGAAAATCCAAATTTAGGTTTCAATTTCATGATCATGTGCTCGCGTTTTTTTTTTTTTTTTTATATTTAGAAAAACAAACAACCAAGTTGGGGAATTCAAATTCAAGGAACCATTTAATTATTTATAAAAGTCCCCAGAATAACTCAAACTTGAGTTATATCCATAAGAACACACTACATTTAAGGTTGAACAAAAATATTCATATACCAAAACTATATAATTGAACACCATTTTAGTTTTTAAACAAACAATCTGATGCAAAGAATAAATAAAGGAACATTATTAAAAAATAAGAAAATTCGAAACTAGATTGAGGAAGAAGACTCACCATCAGATTCACTCAAGAGTTGAGCATTATTGTAAAAAACTTGCAACATAAACCCTATGTCTGTGGTTAAGAATTGGGAATTACTCAATTTATGTTTAAAATCAAAGATAAAGTTTGTTGTTGTGTCGTGGGTCATGCCCACTTCAACCCAATTCCTAACTGGTTTAGAAAATTGCTTCCTGCACCCTCTCAATTTAATCATGCATCCCAGTAATTTTTTAAAATGACTATTTTGTTTTTTTAAGTGACATTTAGATTTTCTGTTTTGGAAATTTGTTCAGAATGTACTATTATATTAAACATATTATGGGACATGTTTTCCAAGTCAGGATAAGAATTTTAGAATAATTTTTTTTAATAAGATTTCTATAACAAACTAATGTGTATAATACTTTTTGAGATGTATTTTTTGGAAATGTGTTTCTGAATAAGCTTCTGAAATACTTACTGTTACTGAAGGAACTTTTCAAAATATAAATGAAAGAGCTTTCTAAAATGAGATCTTTCTACAGCATTCTCTTTCTCTTATGCAATGATAATAGTGCAGAAACAGCAACAATGAGACGAAATGTAGTTAGAAAGAAACAAACGAGACAATTTAATTATTTCATCAATTATATTTTTAACTACCTTGTTATATGGGTAAAAATATATATTAGTATGGTAATTATTATAAAACTTATTCACAAAATAAGAATCAATTTGAAAAATCTATTATGTATCACAATTGCTATGGAATATAATATATAAAGTCTATAATTAACTTTTTTAGCTTATCCTTGCGTTTGACTTTGTTATCACGATCACAATAAAAATTAATAATATAATTAATTAATCAGGTCTCATTTAAAAAATATATATATGTGTAAGGGACATAATTTTTGAAAAGAAAAACAGAAACATAGGGATTTTCACCTTCATTCCTTTATTCTTTTCTTCTTTTCTCTTTCTTCTTCTTCCAAGCTCTTTCTTTTTTTCTAAATTTTTTCTCTTCATATTTCATTTATTTTAGATTCTGACCACATCTTGCAGTAGCTAAGGAATTAAGGACTATTTCTAACCGATTAGAATCTCAAATAGAGTAAGTTTATATTTGCTCTAAAAATTTTTTATTCTTTGATTTTCCTTCAGGTTTTGTCATCAATGTTAATAGGGACCATTGAAAAAATTATTTCTCTCAATTTAAGTAAGATTATACTGAAATTTGGTTTTATGTTGATAACTTGTTTTAGATCCCTAGATTTTGAGATTGGTATCTATGTCGAGTATTGAAGGAACTGTTGTAGATATCTTCATCAGGTAAAATAAGCTAGTAACTTGTTTTATACTAATTAGTTACTTTCAAATAGAACTTTAGGATAAAAAAACTTGAATATGTGATTATCAGTGCTCAAGTCTTTCTTGCAGGTCTGACTGGTGCTTGAGCACTGAATATGTTTAATTATTTCTCTCAATTTGATGTGATTAATTGATCTGACTTGAGTAATGATGTTCGAAAGTAATATGTGAGAATTTTTTATTGTTTAAAAGATTGAATATAACTTGTGATAAGACTTTGATAATTATGACATGTGGATACATCTTTATGCATGATTTATTGAAGAATTGTATTTGATATTGTGCTTGTGCACTTATATTAAAAGTGTCGAAGTTTTATTGAGATTGAAATGGAAAGTGAATGAATAGATGAATGAAAAATTATGATGTATGATATGAATTGTATGTGATGCGTAGTCATAGTGTTTTCAAGAAATAAAACATTTGTGCTGAAAAATAAGATGTGCATTATCTAAGGATTTGGTTTAACGATTAATATCCTGGCTCTACTAGTAATAGGAATCAAATAAATGAATATTACTAGGTAGTGAGAGTCGAAGAAGGTTCATACGACTGGAACTGCCTCTTGAAAGATGGCTGATCAGGACAGTCATATGGATTAATCCTGTCATATGAGATTAATGGTAATGAGATGAGACACACAAATTGGAAGTAGTATGACAGGTGCAAATCTATTTAATGCGCGAGTTTTCCGCAAGTAAATTGAGTCTGTCTATATTATGTGATGTCTTGATGTATACTTGTGATGATTTGAGATTAATTGAGATATTATGAATTATTAGTTTACCCTTTTATTTGTTTGTGTGGTGTGTTTGTTTCTATTGCGATGATTGTGTTATACACAGAAGTAGGTAATGTTGTAGATGGTACTAGAAGATGTTCTTGAATGAGTCAGTTGCAACTTTAGAAGCTTTTTGAAAAACTCTTATTTTGTTTATATATATTTGTGTGTGAATGATGTATACTTTGAATTATTAGTTTACGCTTTTATTTGTTTGTGTGGTGTGTTTGTTTTTACTACGATGTTTGTGTTATACACAGGAGCAGGTAATGTTGTAGATGGTATTGTAGAAGATGTTCTTAAATGAGCTAGCTGCAACTTTAAAAGCTTTTTGAAAAACTGTTATTTTGTTTATATATATATATATATATATTTGTGTCTGAATGTAATTAGTTATATTTTAATTTCCTTTGAAAAAAAAGTCTTTTGAAATATAATATTAGTATATGATTGGTATATATATATATATATATATATATATATATATATATATTATTATTATGTATTATGTTTTAACTATTGATCTAGATAGATTAAATGTTATAAATAATTTTTGGGGTATTACATCATTCATACTACACTTTAAACATATAAATGATTAAATGTATTATGATATTTTAAATGTATTCTTATTCATAATTGGTAGTAAAAGTCGTACTGTAAAAAAAAAAGTATTGTTTTTATATGATTAAGCATGTAATTAAACTATACTAGTTAAAATATTTGTTTCAATATATTTTTTATTTCTGTGTAAAATAAATAGACTTTGTTTTTTTTTCAAAGTCCATTTCTGCCTTGTGTAACCTTTCTTCTTGTGCTTTACAGAAATTTTGGCACGTTTATTTTTATTTCAAAAAAGGTCAGCATACGTGTACTGTTTACATTTTAAAATACGCATGAAATTAAATAATCACATAAATTAAAATAAATAAATATATGGTAGAAATGAATGGAGCCTTCAAAGTTGAAAATTATTCTTACACGGTAGTTGAGTGCCGTAACGGGAAACACTGTTACGCGAATGTTAATGCGTTTATAAATTATTTTAATTGAAGAAAAAAGGGTAATGATAGGAACACCGTGCGTTACATAACATTTTAACGTGACTGCATCTTGTGACGCAACGTGTGCCAATGATAGCCGAAGGTTTTGCCAGCGTGGACCATTTCTTCTTCAATGTTCTCTCTATCCGTTCTTTACCCAAGTTGCCTTAGTTATAAACCACACTTTTGCTTAAAAAATCAGAATCAAAATCAGAAAATAAGAAATAAAAATAGAAAAAGGAAACGTATAGAAAAAGCTTCACCGAAAAATTAGCGAAAGAGAGAAGTGAAGAGATTCACGTTCGCTCGCTCTCGCACTCACTTTCTTTCTCTTTCAGGTTTCTTCTTCTTCATTTCTTTTTCTCTTTCCAACGCTTCAACTGATTTCTTTACATTCTTTCTCTTTTTCTTGTTCGCTTTTCTGCGTTCACTTTCTACTGTTATGCGCATTTTAATTTTATTTAGTTTTATGTATTTATTATCTGATTAGCTATTTTTGCGATTAGAGTAATTGGTGTGCTTGTTTTTTCGTGAAGGCCATCTTTTCTTGACGATAAAGTTGCGATTTCACTGGTGTCGTTTTGCCCAAGATGGTGTCGTTTTCGGGAATATGGTAATTTGGGTTTGGGAATCTGGACTGAAGTTCTTTCTTCAGCATTGAATCTTTGGTTACATAGGTTGGTTACTTTGGAACACTATTCAATTCAATAATTGGTTGGTCCCCTCGTTTTTGTGGAACTCTATTCCGTTAGGTTAGTGAAAAATGGTTGAATCAATTGCCGCCACTTCACTCCTTGGTCACCGTCCAATTTGTGGTGGAAATTTGGCCAGGGATGTATCTGTTAAGCGCAAATCTTTGAATTCTTGTCGGCTGCCAACAACCGAGTTTCTTGGTGGTGGAAGGATTGTGGTTTCTTTGGCTTTGCCTAAATCTGATAAGCAAGATAGGTTTATGTTTTCATCAATTAAGGCCTTGGCTGTGGAGTTAACAAGAGAAGCACATGCTTATAGGGAAGAGAAATTGCCCAATAGAGATAATAACAAGATTGGTAGTGGATTTGATCAGAGGCCTGATTCTTGGCCTCCGGCTAATAGAGCCGATAACCCCTCCCTCCGCAACCCGTTGCTCCGGCATGAGCGGATGGGGTGTGGTTGGTTGGGTGCTATATTCGAGTGGGAGGGAGTTCTCGTTGAGGAGAATCCTGATTTGGAGAAGCAGGCTTGGCTGGCACTTTCCCAGGAAGAAGGCAAACCCTCTCCTCTTGCTTTTATCCTCAAGAGAATAGAAGGCATGAAGAATGAACAGGCGATTTCAGAAGTTCTGTGTTGGTCGAGGGATCCGGCGCAAGTGAGAAGAATGGCTAATAGAAAGGAAGAAATCTACCAAGCTTTGCAGGGTGGGATATATAGGTTCATGTCTGGTTCCAAGGAGTTTGTTAGTGTTTTGATGCATTATAAGATACCAATGGCATTGGTTTCGACGCGTCCTAGAAAGGCTATTGAGTCTGCTATAGGGGAGATTGGGATTGAGGACAATTTCAGTGTCATTGTAGCAGCAGAGGATGTTCACAGGGGAAAGCCTGATCCTGAAATGTTTGTTTATGCAGCACAGCTTTTGAACTTAATACCTGAGAGGTGCATTGTGTTTGGAAACTCCAATCTAACAGTGGAGGCTGCCCACGAAGCACGGATGAAATGTGTGGCTGTTGCTAGCAAACACCCTGTCTATGAGCTTGCGGCTGCAGACTTGGTTGTCAGGCGCCTAGACGAGCTTTCTGTGGTTGATTTGAAGAATCTCGCGGACATTGAAATGACTGAATTTGGGTCTCCAGAGCCTGAGGTGGAGATGGAGATGGAAGAAGATTATGACCCATCATCTGTTGATGACATATTCTGGTAAATCCTATAAATGTACAGTTGATTGAACTTCATCTGATTGTTGATGATATTAGTTACAGGTTAGTTACTTGTGTATATGGTAAACAGAATAAATGGGGGAAAAATATAAGTGATCATGCATTGAACATTGATGTTTACTAATGAATTTTCTGCTCATATACATTCACGACATTTTCATATTTGATTAACTGTTTTTTCCACTTTCCATCCGTGAGATAAAATAGATGACCTCAGGAAGCTTAGGCCACTTCTGGGTTTGGTCCGTGAAGTTTATCTTGTGACCTAATTATTTCCGAACTTAACTTTTGGAGAAAATATGACACCTTCAAATAAGAATTTTTGTAAGGAATGCAAATGAGGTGTTGTGCTATGTCTAAAATGGCTAATATGTTCCTCATAAGTATCTTAATTTTAAACTATTTTTTATCTGAGTCTTCGACTGCTGTGTTTGTGGGGGATTGAAGTATACAAAGCCCAAAATGTTAATCTTGACAAAGGGATAAATGTTAATCGTAATACAATATTTTGGGAGGTAGGGAGGATTGAGATTTTTGCCTCGGTTAATCATAATGCAATTTATATACTATGTATTGTTTACTTGTTAGTTGAAACTTGTCCTCTCACCAAATTTTTAAAGTAGCTGTGTTATTTTTTTTTTATCAAAGGAATAGAATGCTTGAAGGGGACCACTTTTATTTTGGTCTGTGGCTTGGGCTTGTTGATGCTAAAATAGTAACATTTCTATTGTATAATTTTAGTTCTTTAGCAAAATATGAACTAGCTTTCCTTCAAGTCAGTAATTCTGTAAACCAGGTTAGTATTACAATGAATATGTTTTGTTCGATTTTTAGAAGAAAACTATTTTTATCATCTTGTAACAAAACCTTAAATAGTAAGTTATTAATAAAAAAATGCTCGTATTAATTTTAATACGCTGCTTTCAAAATAACTTACAAAGTGGTTGCAAATCAAAGATGCTGTGCTGTGTATGTTTGGAATTACATTTTTCAACCAAAAGAATCACATAAACTATGTCATGCCGTGATAGCCATAACTAACTCCTTCAACTGTAATATGGTTTTCCATATGCATGATTCAAAACGAAACACCTTTTGTTTTGACACCTAAATTAACTAAGAAAAAGATCGGGATTTGACTTTCAAGTTTGTATGTGAAGAAATATTTGTTCAAAAATATTATTTTTTTAAGTTGAGTTCAGTTTCTTCTTAAACTAATTTTTAATCTTTATTTGGAAAATACTTTATGTTCACTTAAAAGCTAACAAAAATGTAACAGGAGACTTGTATGATTTATTTGTAATTTATTGATTGGGATATTTCTAGTGTTGGTAAAGTGATAATGATAATTTTAAGCGAAAAGAGTAATCAATTAATTACATTTAAATATATATTATTTATGATTTTATTTTTAACGGACAATAATGGATTATAAAAACGGTTTAGAAGCAAGCTCTTTATGGTCCTCTGTAGTCTTACCCAAACTGATTCACAAACAAATGTGCTTTGAAATAATTTTTGGTGTTCTAACTTGTTAGCTCCGCCAAAATTAAATATTACATTGACTTAAAAAAAAAATCTAAAATATCGTACGTTTCAAGAGGTTTTATCCTTAAATCCATCTACTAGGAGACAATGAACCACAGCTATGATCACAGTTCATTATAGAAAGGTGACTTTGTTATTGATATTTGAATGGTGGATATATTGAATTGAATTTAATTGAAAAAATATTATGATAAACTTTTTTAATAAAAAAGTTATGATAATCACGAATAAGGTTTATGAAATTAAAGTCTACATACATGGAATGATAGATTTATAATCACGAATAAGGTTTATGTAAACATTTGGAATTAAGATTATTTATAGTTTGGTTTTGATTTGATTAAGTATTGTATAAAATGAAAAAAAAATCGTGTTTTTTAATCTATGACAAATCGTCTAAAATTAATATTATAATACTATTTATTATATATTAAATGACATAAATTAAAAGGAAAAGTTGTGGCACAAATGATATACATATATATATATATATATATTGTTTGTCGTACAATTATTTATACAATAAATTTATTTTGATTTATGGAAATCAATTTATGTAAAGACCAAATTGTTTGAAATGAATGAGATATTAGTTTTGGTAAAATAATTTTCCAAAAGACATCTATATATTATTTTATATTAGTTGAAATTATGGTTTCTTATAAACCAACACTTCTTTGAAATGAAACTGATATCGTTAACATGATACTGTAATTTTATTAACACGTGATTATATATATGAAACTTTTGTTTCATGATAAATAATAAATTATAAAGAAAAGTGTTAATAATATAAGTTTATACATATAATTAGAATCAACTCATTGTTTGCATTTTGTATAATAGTTTCATATGCTGTTTATTTCCTCTTTGTAAATTTTTATATGAAGTTTCATAAACTCAATGTTAAAAAGACTGTTATACAAAATAATATATATATATATATATATATATATATATATATATATATATATATATATATATATATATATATATATATAAAAAAAAAATAAATAAAAAAAAAAAAAAAAAAAAAAAAAAAA
>Ga0099825_1008707_pt1 | contig 11878 bp, 9 predicted proteins | sample SiratroredBW_FD_76838 | JGI IMG/M metagenome (GOLD analysis project Ga0099825, IMG submission 76838) | Root nodule microbial communities of legume samples collected from California, USA - Siratro red BW | ecosystem: Host-associated > Plants > Roots > Nodule | place: USA: California | collected...
AGTGTGTATTACAATGAAGGGGAAGGGGTCTATTTATAGCCTTCCAACCTTCCTCCCTCACTTGCTCTCTTAGATGTGGGACTAGCCACATGATATTTTTCTTCTTCAAAACTAAAACTAACATAGACTAATATTATTTTATTTAGAATTCATAAAAACATATAGAGAGAGATTTTTGTTGTTATTTCTGAAAGCAACACAAGGGTGTATCAATTATTCACATCCATAGTGTACATATGGCCAAGAATTCATAAATGCCATCACAGTGATTAGGCATAAAACTATGGGCATTTCATTTTCAGTTTCTCTCAACTGGATTATCATTAAATGAGTTTAAGCTCAATGTGGATCCCCCCACCAAAGTGAAGTCAACCTCGAAAGTGAAAGCTTTTGTTTGATATTTCCCTTCTGATGAGAGAATATCATGGTATGAAGGTGTGAGAGATCTGGAAAGACCCTGCCAAACTTGGTTGGACCAACTCTCACCAGACAATAAAAACTACATAACAGTAGTAAAGTCTTCTAGATATCTCCCTTCTAGATAAAAAAAACTGGGTCTTTGTCCCACAAAGTACTAGTTCGTGCATGCATAAATAAGGCAATAATACAAAGAAAGCAAATCCAAGATAAAGAATGGAAGAGGATACATATGTAACATTGTTACATCAAAAGGGAAGATCATGAGAGTATATGCATGTGGCAAGGGTGCCTCTCACATGAATTATTGTGTAAAACTAAGCATAGGAAGATGTATGCATAAATCACATTGATGAGGACAGAGCATAAGATTGTCCCTTCATATCAATAATGTATAACTACATTCAAAATAATGAAGTGGGGTCTTTTGATTCGGTGGCTTAGCCCCTTGAAACTAGAGTTAATTTCATGCAGAGAATGAGAAATGGGAGCTGTATGCTGTTACATCACTGATTTTACATCAATAATGCACTTCAAAGCAAATACATGAATATAAATTCAAGAGGAGTGCACACAACATCTTTTGGACACTGTTGAAAGTAACTATTGTGTTCTTTGAGATAACTAACTCTGCATGTGTGATGTTAATTCTATCAAATCATGTGAGAAAGGTCTATATAATATTATGTAGGAGAACTGATTAAGGTTTTTTCTTCTTCTTTCTAATTTCGTGTTGCTACTGCATCCAAAACATTGGTATTCTTTAAGAATTCAGGTAATGCCTCAAGTGTCATATTGTATTTTAAGAGTAGTATTTCTGAAACTTGATTAACAACACTTTTTTATCTCTATTTCTATCACTTTAATTATCTTATTCCACACTTTTCTCTATTCTCTTTATATCTTTCTCTATGCTATGCAAAAAATTAAACGAGTTTATTATATAATTACAATATTTCTTTTAATAATCTAGCAGAAAACTAGCACTAGATTGAAATTGTAAATAAAACTTAAGGAAAAGGACAATTTATTTAAGTGAGGGGAAAAAAATTAAAATCTAATGATAACTATTCAAGAAGATTAGTTTTGATAAAAGAAGATAATTAAATAGTTTGTAGATGTACGTTTACTTTAATGTACCTATCTATTGAGTCGTAACTACACCTGTACACGTTAAATTTAAATGCTGTATATTTAATCTTATATATTGTATTAGAGCATTTTTAAGGCAAAACTTTTACTTGAAATTTTAGATATAAGATTTTTTTACAAGATCTTCCATTAAAGCAAATTCAAGATTTACGACACAGAAAAAAGGTTATCGGATTTTTTTTTTTTATATTTTCATACTAATAAAATTAAATTGTGAAAATAATAAAAAATTTCTTTTAAAATTTCAAAATTAGATCTACCAATAAAGAAAAATTAGATAAGAGTTTATATACTACGTTACTTAACAGAGCTGACCAAAAGATAGTGTAAGATTTCAAAATAAAAAATTATATTAAAGATGCTCTTAATCGAATGAATTAACTTTGAATAAAAAGGAAATAAAAAAAAAATGGCCTGGCATGAGTATACTGTTACATAAGATGAAAACTTTTGTTTTTTTCTCAATCATATAGGCATTGCAATTTGCACAGGCTTTTTATTTTTGTAAGTATGGTCGGTTCAGTATATGGCGGCTTTAGTGTCGGTTCTCCTATGTAGCTTTAGTGTACGGCTCCAAAATTCTTAGAAAGCCAAACCTTTAAAGCAAACATTTCCAAAAAGCATTTTGAAAATTAAAATAATTTTTTTCTAGAAAGATTTCGTGTTCACAGTTCTAGAATCTTTCCCGAGAGAACATTTCGAACCAATTCTAAATTACTTCGAAAAAATTATTTTATAAGAATAAAACTTATCATAGATTATTCCAAATGAATAAACTAAAATGTTTTCTGAGATTCCTATTTCAAAATACCTTTTTAAAATGGTTTTAGAATTCTTAATAAAAAAATTTAAAATATAATATTTTGTAAAAAGTGTGAGAATTTTAAAAAATTATTTTCTTGATTACAATGTAAGGAAGAGGTGCGGGAATTAATTATGAAGTTGAAAAAAGAAATTACTCGTTTTAATTGGGTAGAAAAATGTTACACCGAAGATCCCAGACAGACCCATTTCTACCCTTACAAACCAATAGGCCCATTTCCCTACCCACAACTACCTTATAAAGCCAAACCTTCAAAGCAAAGCACGCGGAACTTCCGAAACACTAAACAAATACACGAATATTTGAATAGCATTGTGTGCGATTCGATTCTGCAATCAATAGTTCAGGGAGCCTTAATCTTCCAGAAATCGCAATAAATGCATGCACTGATCATGCCCTCATCCAGTTGCTAGTGTAGAACTTGACACATAAATGACCAACATGCTACATTATCAATTTACGTTCAATTTTAGATGGGATGTAAGAATCTGACAAGAATGAAAGTGCGTGCGCAGATAAGGCTTCAATCTCAAACTTTACTCCTTTTTGCAGCATCAGCTTTAGCTCCAACCTTCACAAGCAACAAGGCAGCATATAATCTCAATCCAGTTGAAAAAGGCGGCCAAGGAAATGGACTGGATGTGATCAATACCTCCATTCTGGTACCTCCCTTTGAAGGTAGCATCGAAGTAACATGGCTTCAACTTTTCTTTTGTCTATAAGGAATATTGAGAGGACTGTATTAATAGATGAGATGTTCAGCTAGGTCAATCTGACGCACTACAAGTAATAACTTACCTTCAGCAGTCAAAGGAAGGAGACACTGTTTTGGAACAAAATATCTCTCTGAATCTGAAGGAAAAGCTCCAAGCCAGCGTATCTCTGGGACACGAAGATGTTTCGTGTCATAAGCCATTTGCTAACATAATCGAGAGAAACAGATTAGTTAGGTAGGACACCAAACTTTAACTACGCCATTACAGAGATAGATTCAATCCACTCAATGGTCCTATATATTTGATAATCAGATCCTTAAAATTATATACATGTTGATTTATTTTTGAACTGATAAACTTATAAATACTGACCATCGAACCAAATCTGTAAGTGGTTAGGATGTCAAAGCCATAGGGATCACAATCTACCAAGCAATAAACAGGCAGGCGCAAATTCTCTACCAGAAGCCGCAAAAACCTGTTAGTATACAAAATGCATCAAATCAAAGATAGATCAAGTATGTAAGTTCCTAATTGTGCACACAAACGGACACATTTGCTAGGATTTATGAAAAGGCAAGTTGGCATATGGCTTGATAGCATAACATCTTAAGTATACGATGAACAAGTTCACACCTTCTTGTAGGAATATCTGGGTAGCCTCTTCCCTGTATTAAGATAGAATTCAAACAAAGAAATATTGTTGCAAAAGAAACCAATGTCTTAAGAAGATTGCTTACAGTGATGACAATACAGCGATTTGCATTGCAGAATTGGTCGTTTCCCAGTCTCTGGAAAACTGCAAGTGAAGTTCAACATGGTTGGTCTTTTCAATAGAATATTCAGTTTCTTTTTCCTCTTTATCTCCGAAACAAAAGCATTTGTTTACCTGATTCTTTCTCCACAACTAATATGTATTCTGCAACACTAATGATATCTATGACCAGGTTAGGCAATGTTTCTCCCCAATTCTAATCACTTCGCATTTTAACTTAATATAACGTACCAAATATAATTATAAGAAGGAAACTGAACAATTGCAGTATTTTCACCAAGAAACAAGGGTACCTTGAACATCTTCAACATGAACGGGAACGGGGTGGACCTGCACAAAAGCCAAATGTCTGCGTTTAGTTTAAATGGTAAGAACCAACAACTACTTCATTCAGATCATTCTTAGTTCTTACACTGTTGGGAGAACTTATGCAGTCAAACATCCTTTCTCCTTCAGAGAATCTTATCCAGCCCATAATTAACCTACAGCATAAACAAACTTGATCCATAAGTCTTAGCACCTTCTAGCTAAACATGTCATTATAATATCAGCTTGGAGAAAATAAATCATTACTACTGCAGCAGTAGAGGAGAATCACGAATGCTAGCCTTATTGATGTACGTTAATGGAATCATATTTTGTCACTATCATCAACTATAACATCAATGAAACAGGGAATCTCATAACATTACTGCAGTAGGTAACTAAAAATACGTGTCCTTTGAACTTCATAACAATTTCTACTTTCTAGATGCGCCAGAGGCGAGATTTTACTTTTATACAAAAATGTACACACGTTCATGAAATATTATTACATGTGAAAATAAAACCACTACTACTATTATTATTAGGAAATTCTGACAACAGAGTGCATTTTCCAAGATTGAGTGTGATCTCATATTGTACCCGTTCCCTGCGGAAACCTGAAAAAATGAAAATTGAAAAATATAAGCACCCCAAACGTGGATCTTTCTGTCTCTAACAACAAATAAGTTGCAAAACAAGCATATCCGAAACATAGAAGTTTTTTTCGCCAAAATCACCAGGAGCCAAACCAAAAGAAAAATGGGAAAAAATGATAGAGCAAAAAACTACCACATTAAGGTTATGGCGACTGCACTGCATAAGAATACATATATCATTAATTGCTTGGTCCACCACTGACTGATCTGCATTGTCAAAAATAAAAAAGAAATAGATACACGGAAAAAAAAAAAAAATAATGTGTCATGGGAAGCTAAACCTTTACCATTAACTTTAAACAGGTATCGGCACTGACTTTTAAACAACCTAATATCCAAGATTGAGACAATTTGAACCTGAGTATAACTAAAATTATGGTACATTTTTGCAAACTTTTTTCTTTTTGTATTTAAGGGCAATGGTAACTTGATTTCATCCAAGCAGCAATTGAGAAACAACAATCATGCTTTAGTCGATGGTAACCCAGAACTCTAATGCAACATCAACTTATAATAACAGCCAGATCCACAAAGCATAAAGATCTCAAACCACGAAGAAGAGAAAGACAGTTAAATTAGTGACAAAAGCACGGGATACAGCAAAGGCAATTTGGTTTCAACTTGGAATCCTGCAATACATAATTATGGCAAACATTCTCCTTAAGTTTTGAAAATCAACACTATTCGACTCAATTTCTCCTTCCAACCAAAGGTTCTCATTCATTGTCAGTTTAAGTTACAGTGAAGAATACAATCCATGCTGCAAATCGAAAGACTCACCCAAAAATAAAGAAGGATACGTGTAATAAATGTCTCTCTTGGAACTGTGCTTGTTCTCTTGCAAAAGCTTCTGAACAATCAGCATCACTCTCAACATGACAACTGGAAGCGGAACCCATGCAAAACAGAGAATCTCGTAATTCGGAATAGTGTATACAATTTCATCTCAAGTAAACAGTTAAAGAATAGCCAAAAGGAAATACACACAATAATTCAAAGCCGTGAAATGAAAAGGAGAGTGAGAGAGTGACCTAGTCTGTGCGCGTGGGATTTCCTGCGGAGTGTGAGAGCCTCCTTCCCGCACGGCAAATCGGAGGCACAAAAGCTGCATTGCGAAAAAACGTGTCAGGAACGAAACGGCGAAACGGTGAAACGGTGAAACGTTGATTAGTTGAGATTAGAACGGAACCAGTTGGCGTCGGGAACGGCGCAGTAGCTTCTGAAGCGATCAATGAGAATCAGTGGCGAGCGTCCGTTGGTGAGGTCTGTGAGCAAAGCTCGAGTGAATTCTGCCAATGCAGAGAGAACAATTCTTGAACCAAGATTCAAGCTCAATTTCAATAACAATTTGTTCGGCTTTGGGGAACTGAATTTCAACGGTTTCGTTACCTTTGATTTTCATCAGAAGAATCGCGCTCTGTGCTTGTGAATCCGATTGTAACCTCCTCCTCTTTCCCTCCATTTTCTCTAATCTTTTCTCTCTTCAAATTTTGATTTTAATATATATATTTGAAAATAATAATAATAATAACTTTGGTTACATGTATAATATTCTTCAATCAAATGTTTTCTTTTATATCTTGGTATATTATATTTTTATTGGAGTGAATGGAATAAATTTACCAAAAAAAAATAAAAATATTTACACAAAATAACTTAGAGTAATGTGGGGATAATTATAGTAGTATTATATGACCATCTAAACATAAATTAAATTGTATTATTAATTACATTAATTAATGCACGTAGATCCTCATAATTTTCTTTAATTAAAATCACGCAACTCTAAAATTATACTATTTAATTAATCAAATTAATTAAACTCGTGTCTGATCTTGTTCTCTTTTCACTGGGATAGTCTTTTCCTAATACTATTTCAGTTCTATTAACTTAAAAGATCTCTTCCTTAAAATATAATACATCGTCAGCACGATTTACATGGAAATAATTTTTTTTTTAATTTATTTTGAAAATTATACAAATAATTACTTAGCTTGGAAACTTTGCCAAAAAAAACCTCTCATACGATATTTATGATTTATTTGGGTGTAAAAGAATATTAAGAATATTTACATGGAGAGAAAATGAAGAAAAAAAAAGTTTTTAGTTAGGTTAATTGATGTCAAAAAAATAAAATATTAAATTTATTTTGTAACGTGTATTTGTTTTTGAAGCTCCCACGCCTGTCATAGATCCACGTCTAGTTTTTTAACAGTGAAAACAAAAGAACATGAAATTAGTAAAGAAGATAATGAGTGTTTAAAATTGTATGGTTTGGATGCGAGAAAAATAAAGTTAAAAAGAATGTTAAGAGGTGTTACTAGAAATCCTTCTTGATTAACTAATTAATTAATTTATTACGGTTGAATCACATATTGAAAGAGAAACCAAAATACAGTTGACGAAACATGGAAGAACAACTACCGAGTGCCCACAACATAGACTTTTTGTTTTGTCCCTTCTGAAAAAAGAACCAATTTTATTTACTAAATAAATAAACCAGTTTCGTGATTAATATTAAATTGTGAAGAACTACGTCAAATGGGATCCATTTCCAATGAATCCGAACCTTTCAGAAGCCTTTGCCTTACTCTCGTCTCATCTCCTCCTGCAACAAGAAACCACTTCAAAGGTTAGAGCTTTCCTCATAATATCAATTACATTTGTTTTTGCTGTGATGGGTTTGTTTGCTCTTCGATTCTTGGTTCAGCACATACCTTTCTTCTACAAGCTCGATTCCTACTTCATTGGAATCACCACTGCTTATTGTTTTCGTTTGAATTCTCTTTTGGATCTTGTTGATTAGTCATCCGTGATCTATAGATTTCGCAAATTTCTTTTCTCTGTAAAGATTGTGATAGGCTGAACCTGAATAGCACTGGTTTTGTTTCTGTGAAAGGAGGAAATTTTCATGCTCCTTGAAATGGACCGCAGTTAGACAAGTCTTAAAGTATTAATTGTTGTCCTCAACTCAGATCCATTTTGTTAGTTTAGTTTCTCCCGAATTTGATACATCACTAGTGTCTCAACTTCTTGTAAAGTAGATTATTTTAGTTCTTTTGGCACTATGCTGGATATTGAACCATATTCTATTTATTTTCAAAGGCTCTTGCAAGTTGCAATTTTGAAGGCATAAACTCCGATTTGTTTTTTGTAATTCTGGGTTTCTGTTGCTGGGAACTGTTTTGGGGTACAGGATTCCTTATGGCTACAGGAAAATATTCTAGGCTAAAATAAAATCCTTGAGGTGAATTTTGAATTTTCTTCAAATCTGTGTTGTTTTTCCAAAATCAAACTTCGTTGACTTCAGGTTTATCACATTTTCTAGTCCTTTTGTTCTGTTTTTCGATGTTGGAAACTTGGTAGGAATGTTAAATATGATGAAGCTGGAATAATTTTCACTGGAATTTGGACTGTTTTGCAGCTGAATCAGGTCCTATATTATCGATCCCTGTCTTTTTAAATTCAGCTGCATGGCCAACAATGAAGTGAAGGAGCCCTTGCTGTCAGGATCACTGGATCAGTCTCAAAAGGCTAAACGCCAGTTAAACAAGAGAAGGTTACACCGTTCTAGAAGTGCTCCTCACACAGATCTTGTTCCTTCTGGGACACAAAGCAAAGAATCAACTCCTCCAATCACATCCATATTTCAGAATTTACATCCAAATTTCAAAAGAGTGGCTATCTACCTTGCAGTATATCTAGGTGTAGGTGCTTTAATCTTCTTCCTTGTCAGGGACCAGATTAAGGGGACAAAAACAGATGGAATTCTTGATGCTTTGTACTTCACAATTGTTACAATGACCACTGTTGGATATGGAGACCTTGTGCCAAATAGCCACCTCACAAAACTACTTGCATGTGCCTTTGTTTTCTCTGGGATGGCATTGATTGGATTAACTGTAAGCAAAGCAGCAGACTACTTAGTTGAGAAACAGGAACTTTTGCTAGTTAAAGCTATGCACATGCACCAAAAAGTTGGTTTAACTGGAATGTTAAGGGAGATTGAGACCAACAAAACAAGACACAAACTTTTTGTAGTCTTTTTCCTCCTCTTGATTCTCTTCATTGCGGGGACAATTTTTTTGGTCACTGTTGAGAAATTGGATGTTATTGATGCATTCTACTGTGTTTGTTCTACAATTACAACACTTGGTTATGGGGACAAAAGTTTCTCAACTCAAGCAGGAAGAATATTTGCTGTGTTTTGGATATTGACAGGTACTATTACTTTAGCTCAGTTTTTCCTCTACATTGCAGAGCTAAACTCTGAAATGAGACAAAAGGAACTTGTGAAGTGGGTGCTTACAAGGAAAGTGACCAATTTAGATTTGGAGGCTGCAGATCTTGATGAGGATGGCACTGTTGGGTTAGTTGAGCATTCTTTCAGATTTATATATTATCATACAATCAATGATAAAAGCATGGCTTCATTCAAATTCATTTCTTATCTGTTTTGTTTCTTATAGGGCTGCTGAATTTGTTATTTATAAGCTGAAAGAGATGGGGAAGATTAGTCAAGAAGATATATCACTTGTGATGCAGGAGTTTGAACAGCTAGATGTTGATGATTCTGGTACACTGTCACCTTCAGATATAACACTTGCTCAGTCATCTTAGACTAAGAAATTACATTTTGTACAGAGTGTTAGTATTTTTTTTATTTCTTTGATCTACTAATGCACTCCACAGCTTTGATGAGGATGGATAAGTTTGAATTTTCATGGTATGCCTCTTACCATCAAATTGTTGACCACTCAATCATTGAGCATGCTTAATTTTTTTTAATTCAATATAAGCTTGAAGCTTCACACTTCAGAATCTTTTGTATTTAACAAACTTCTTCCTCCAAGCTTAAAATATATAAATGAATTTTTAAATTTTTATTCAAAATCTCATGTCCACTATACTAATAATATAGTTAAATAATAATATATAAGACGGAAACCTAATTTTTCAAAATTCAATTTTGAAAATTATGTTTAAATTTCAATTTCCTTAATAAAAGTGCAGAGCAAAACTGAGTCATATAAACAAAATTTTATCATGTATTTAATTTTTTTTAGTATAATTACAAGTAAAGTCTACAATCATTACTTAACAAAAAATAATTTATTTTCATTTTTCCTTTGTTTTCTTTTGTCAACTATTTTAGTTTTAAAATGAAATATATTTTTAATTTTTTTTATTTTTCACAAATAATAGCTAACAGAAAAGCCAGTGATAAACCACTTTCGTATAAGCTAATTTAAAAGGTATAGTGTATGACCTTAAATAGATTGATTGGAAACTGAAAACTTATTATAATTTTTCAACTAGACAGACATTTAAATGATTTCTTGTGTCTCTAATTGGTTTTGATATCTGTATATATTTATAGTTATTTATATTATCCTTTTGTTTTGCATTTTTGTAAAAATATCTTTAGAATAATTCTTCTTCTTTACAGTATATATATATATATATAAACAGTATAGGGCTTTATCTTTTAGTCTCTTGACAATAGAATTACAACATCCTGTACAAAATAAATTAAATAACTTAAATTTAATTTTTTAGCTGAAATTGTTCTAGTTTAATCTAAATATAATAATATTATTTAGTTATAGATATAAAAATGAATCAAAGTCTTTTAGCTAACTTGGTCCATGTTGAGTTAAAAAATTATAAATTTTAATATGGATTAAAATCGAACTTTTTACTCAGAACTTAATAAATCATTATTAAATCAGTAATGAAGTGAGCTAACTACCAACCTATGATAAATAAAAAAGAAAAAAAAAAACCTAACATAATCCATATTCAACATGATACAATTAAAAGAAAATGGGGTAAGGAAAATATACATATTTTCCAGTATTGTTATCTTCTTAATTTTTTTCTTTTCTCTTACTTTTTTTCCCAGCTTAAAATCCAAATATCTCAATTAGCATATTCTTTGCTCTCTATATTTTAGAGTGTTTGATTTTCGAATGTTAAACATCGTATATACTACCCTACATATCATGTTTGTACATATTAATATTAAATTTACATATTTAGAATTGTCATTTACATTATATATATCATATATTTTTTGTCATGATATTTCAATACTTTGAAATTTGATTTAAAAAAAATGATTGAAAAAGAAGTAAAGCTAAAAATTATAAATTTTTTAAATTAAACGAATAGGTGTATTTAACCCAGTAACTCATATTTTTTAAAGATAAATGAACGGTGTTGAGTTAATCTAGTAAATGAACTCTATCTCTTACTTAATATTGTTTTTATGTGTTAGGCTGTAAACTTCCGATAAAAACGGAGAGTTTTTTTTTTTTCTCTAGTTATTATAAGCAATCTGAAACTGCAAATTCAAACTTGATATCATCATGCAAGGAAAAGAAAAAAGAAAATAGAAAACTTAAACATTTGTACTTAAAGTTACACGTGAAGTGTTTTTATTAAAAAAAACAATTGAAATTATCATAAAGAGATAATAGACACATGTTAAAGTTGTCTGGCTGTTATCTACTACTTCTAGATTTTGAAGAACCCTTTATAATATGATATGTGGAGAAAGTTACGTGGCTTCTTTGTAGTTTGTGAATTGCAATCAATTTCAGAAAAAGCTTTGGTCCACCAATAACCTCACAATTAAGTAACGACGAATTTCAAAAAAACATAATGGCATTTCTGCATCATTGTCTGTTAGGTCATAATGAATGACTTTTACACCTATCTGCAAAGACAAAGAGCTACCAACAGATTGAAACCGGAGAACGATACCAAACTAGAATAAAATTATTCGTGTTTCAGTTCAAATTTATCATACAAAATGTGGCAGGTGGCAGACATTAACAAATTTGTCAGAAACTTATCTGTTTGCATGAAATACTATCAATCATCTTTCTGCATACTCACTCACCATCTCTATCGCTTTAAGTAAAGTTAAATATTTCAAACTTCCAAGAGATAACGGTAATTTAACAACTTAAAATAACATCTTAATTATATTTATTTTATTTATAATTTAAAATTCTGATAAATATTA
>Ga0099825_1008708_pt1 | contig 11875 bp, 9 predicted proteins | sample SiratroredBW_FD_76838 | JGI IMG/M metagenome (GOLD analysis project Ga0099825, IMG submission 76838) | Root nodule microbial communities of legume samples collected from California, USA - Siratro red BW | ecosystem: Host-associated > Plants > Roots > Nodule | place: USA: California | collected...
AAATATATTGAAATAAATATATATATATATAAAAATATATATATATATATATATATATATATATATATATATATATAATTAAAATAGAATTAAAAGGTATTATATTATTATTTAAATAAATATGTTAATGAAGTTATATTCTATTACATAGTATTAATTATGATATTTATTAATTGTAAGATAAAATTAATTTCAAAATATGAAAATTCAAATGTTTGTAAATTATTACACTATATCTCAAGAAGTGAAATTTAAGTCTAACTCAATCTTACAAAATCAGTATGAGAAGTTAGGTTTGCATCCATTTATAAATTATTGAAAGACCTAATCTCTAGTCGATTTGTAATCTCTAATACACCCCCTCACACCGAGACTGCTCAACTCGTGTGTGCAACTATATTGTCTAAGGGTGGTCCGATAACGGCCCGATGATGATATGATTTTGACAGGAAATGATGCTCAAGAGATTGCTTTGGTCAAGTCTCAACTTGATTACTTATTCAAAATTAAGGATTTTGGTCAATTGAAATTTTTTCTTGGATTAGAAGTTGCTAGATCAAGGAAGGACATTTTCCTTAACCAAAGAAAATACACTTTAGAGCTTCTAGATGCTACAGGCTTATTAGGATGCAAACCTTCTAACACTCTATGGATCCTCAAATAAAGTTCTATTCCAAAAAGAGTCATCTTCTTGAAGACATTTCCATGTATCGACGGCTGATTGGACAGTTCATCTTCCAGACCAATACTAGGCCCGCCATTTGTTTTGCTGTCAATCATCTCTCATAATTCTTATAAGTTCCTACAATGGCTCATTACCAAGCAGCACTCAGGGTTCTCCATTATCTCAAAGCTAATCCTGGTCGGGGGCTCTTCTTTCCTAGTGGTTCTCCTTTACAACTGAAAGGTTTTTGTGACTCAGACTAGACATTATGCCCTGAAACTTGTCGCTCTGTTACCGACTTCTGTCATTTTTCTTGGTGATTCATTAATCTCTTGGCGATCCAAGAAGGAACACACAGTTTCACGATCCTCCTCTGAGGTTGAATATCGTGTTTTGGCATTGGCAACATGTGAAATTCAATGGTTGTCTTATTTGCTTCGTGATTTACATATTGTTCCTCAGGCCACTGCAGTTCTTTTTTGTGACAACAAGTCTGCCTTACATTTAGCTGTCAATCCTGTGTTTCATGAGCATAGCAAACACATTGAAATTGATTGTCATGTGGTTAGAGAAAAGGTTCATGATGATGTTCTTCGTTTGCTTCCTATCAGCACTAAGTCACAGGTTGCTGACATCTATACAAAACCAACAGACACCATATATCGTCCCACAACAAAATTATTCCTCTCCTACTTTCACAGCTCTTGATAATCTTATACCTCCTGTTATAAGAAAATCCACTAGAAGTACCAAACCTCCTGCTTACCTCAAGGATTTTCATTGCAACGTATCTGTGGGCATAGAAAGCAAAAATTCCTCTTTATTTAAATATCCTATTTCCAGTTTTGTTAATTACTCAAAATTTTTTAACAATCATAAGCATTTTGCATTTGGTATCTCTTTAATTGTAGAACCCAAAACTTATGCACAGGAAGTGAAGCATGAGAACTGGAGGAAAGCCATGGATGGATGATGAGATTAATGCTTTAGTTCAAACTGGAATTTGGGAGTTTGTTGACCTTCCAATTGGAAAACAAATAGTGGGATGCAAATGGGTGTATAAGACTAAACACAAGGCTGATGGCTCAATTGAGAGATTCAAGGCTAGGCTAGTGGCTAAGGGATTCACACAACAAGAAGACATTGATTTCAGAGAAACTTTTTCCTCCAGTGGCTAAAATCATTACTGTAAGGCTCTTATTGGCCATTGCAGCCACTAAAAATTGGCTCCTTGAACAACTTGATGTCAACAATGCTTTCTTGCATGGAGATCTTCATGAAGAAGTCTATATGGAGGTTCCTAAAAGTGTAGTTCCTCCAAAACCTGATCAGGTCTACAAGTTGAGAAAATCTCTTTATGGTCTTAGATAAGCTAATAGATAGTGGTATGAAAAGTTGTCTAAAGTTCTTATAGCTTCGGGTTATACTCTATCACAATCTGATTTTTCTTTATTCACTAAACAATCTGCTACTATGTCAACTCTGATTTTGTTCCATTTGCAAGAATTCATCATCTATAATGGCTTCAGAAGTGCCATTATTTTCAGTAGTAAATATGACTACTTTGTCGTTCGATCATCCACAGTAAATCTCTTAAATGATTCTTCCAATTTATATTATGGCTCCTTCAACAAAAATTCTTAGAATTCTCAAGCCAATAGATGGACCAAGAATGACAAGCATTATAATAGTAAGAGATGCACACATTGTGGTAGAAGAGGTCACACAATTGATAAATGTCATTGATTACATGATTTTCCACCAAACTACAAAAGGAGAAAATTCTTTGTTAACAATGTCACTGCAATTAAAAAGGCAAATGAGAGTGAGACGCTTACAAATCGAAAGGAGTCTCAACAGTCTTCTAGTTTTAGTTTGACCAAAGAACAATATAACTCTCTCCTGAATTCTTCAGCAATCTCAATCTCAATCTCAGTTAGCTGCAACCCTTAGCACTGAACATCATAACATTTCCAACACATCCACAAGTATCATTTGCAATCTAAAATCAATACCAAAATTTGTCCTTTGGATCTTAGATTCAGGTGTCACTGATCATATTAGTTCATCTCTAGAGAATTTTGTGACATATAGAATTATTCCTGATATTCCTATCAAGCTAACTAATGGAACTATAGTTTATGCAAACATTAAAGGCACTATCATATTTTCTACTACATTCATTCTGCATAATGTACAATACACACTCAGATTTAACTTCAATCTCATTTCAGTATCTCAATTAGTCAAAATCTGATTGTTTCATTAGGTTTATTGATCAAATATGTGAAATACAGGATAATCACACTATGAGGATGATTGGTTTTGCTAAGATGCACCATGGACTCTATGTTATTGAAAATTCTAAGGGATCAGGAAAACACTTTTCCCCAAATTCAATTTCAATAAATTCTGTGTTGGTTAATAAGGTGAATAATTAGCATTTTAGACTAGGTCATTTGTCTAAGGACAAACTATTTGTATTGTCAACAGAGTTTAATTACATTTCCAGCAAAACATGTGATATTTTTTGTCAAATATGTCCACTTGCTAAACAAAAAAGACTTTCATTTCCTATAAACACTTCTTTAAAATTTTTGATATGTTACATATAGATATTGGGGACCATTAGCTATTACTTTTGTGGATGGACATAAATATTTTTTTGACTGTTGTGGATGATTTTTTTAGACATAATTGGATTTTTCTTTTGAAAACTAAATCAGAAGTATAGAGTTGCATTAAATCTTTTATTAGTTTGGTTAGAACTCAATTTTCTACTACTGTCAAATGCATTAGGTATGATCAAGGACCTGAATTTAATTTGCATCAGTTTTATTCTCTCAAAGGCATAGAACATCAAATGTCTTGTGTTGAGACTCCACAACAAAATGGAGTGGTAGAGAGAAAACGTCAACGCATTTTAAACATTACTAAGACTCTTATTTTTCAAAGTAACTTGTCTAAATTGTTTTGGAACTTCACAGCCTCTTATGCTGTTTTTTCTGCTTAATAGATTGCCTAGCAAGGTTTTACATAACAAAAGTCCTTATGATATTTTGTATGACTCTTCTCCTGATTTAACTTTTATTAAAGCTTTTGGTTGTGAAGCTTTTGCATCAACTTTGACTCATAATAGGACGAAACTTGATCCTCGGGCTAGATGATGTGTTTTGACAAAATACCCCAATACTTTATTTCTTAGAAGATTAAAATATATAGAGCAATGTCTTCCTAAAATTTCTCCTAAAGATCCATTGAAATCCGTTCAAGATCCGCCAATACATTTAATACCTATCCAATATAACCAATCATATCTTATAGAATATTACAAAATAAAAAAAATGTATAACAAAGATATACAATAATTACAATACCCCCTTAAGTTGGAGCGTGAAGATCTCAAATGCCCAACTTGCGAAGGAAAAACGAATATTGTTGTTTCCAATGCCTTGGTAGCCACAATATTGTTCCCATCGGTCATCTTCTCATTTGGATGATTATTTTGATCCTTTAGCAATTTCATTAGCGCTTGAAGTTGATCATGACTTAATCGAAGAGATTTCACGTTATTCCTATCTGATGTACTTCCTATGGTTGAGCTTCCAGGTATGGCCTAGGTTGCATTAACCCACACAGCACCACGACCTCGGTCTGCCCCTTTTTCTGTTCGCTCCAGCGAGGATTGCGATCCCCTACCACGACCTCCTCCATCTTTCAGTTAGTGCGTGGTCTATCACCCCACCACTCGGGGTATCCAATGAGTGCAAAGCAAGAATTTATGTCATGCCCATTACGTTTGCAATTGGAGCAAATAATTGTTGTCTTTCCTATGCTGCAGCGAGGATTGCGATCCCCTATCACGACCTTCATTCTTTTCGTCAGTGTGCGGTCTATCACCCCACCACTTGAGGTATCCAATGAGTGCAAAGTAAGAATATATATCATGCCCACTGCGGTTGTAATGGGAGCAAATCATTGTTTTGTCTTTCCTATCTACTCTTCCATGAATAGTAAAAGTCATTACCTCTCCTCTGTCTTCTTTCCCATATGTCATGGTCTGTACTCGTTCTTCTTGAATTGGAATTGAGTAAACTTCGTTCAGATTTCGTAACGGATCATGTGCCAAAATATTAGAATGAACTGTGCCATAAATTGTGTCATCTAACCCCATAAGAAATGTATATACCCTTTCCTCTTCTCGTTTCTTTTCAAGAATCGATCCAAGATCACATGTGCATCCTCCGCATTTACAAGTTGGCGGCTGATCATAATTCGCCAATGCATTCCACAACTGTTTAAGCTTTCCGTAGTAATTAACAATGCTTATTCCTTTTTGTCTGCACTCAGCGAGATTGGATTTTATTTGCTAAATTCTTGGTTCCTTGACCAATGGAAACCGATCACGAATATCATTCCATAAGTCCTATGAGATCTCGACATATGAGATCGTTGAGCGGAGAGATGATTCAATGGTATTTCGAATCCACGACACCAATAAGGAATTAATGGTCCACCAATCTTCAAGGTCTGTTGAGTCATCCATCTGCTTCCTGATTGACCCATCAATAAAGCCAAATTTCTTCCTCGCCTTCAAAGCCGTTCTTACGAAACGAGCCCATTCATCATAATTAAACCCTTTAATTGTACCTGCTTAATCAAGAGACCAAGATTGTCAACAGTGGTTATGTCGTAAGGTGAGATAGTTCTTCATTGACGGTTGCCATCATTGGATTCTTCAGCCATGATTCAATATATGTTGGGTGTATATGGGACCTGGCTCTGATACCATGACAAAATACCCCAACACTTTATTTCTCAGAAGATTAAAATATATAGAGCAATATTTTCCTAAACTTTCTCCTAAAGATCCTTTCAAATCCGTACAAGATCTGCTAATACAATCAATATTGTGATTATTGTATATATTTATTATATATCTGTTTTATTTAGTAATATTCTATAAGATATGATTGGTTATATTGGGTAGGTATTGATTGTGTTAGCGGATCTTGAACGGATCTTTAGGAGAAAGTTTAGGAAAACATTGTTCTATATATTTTAATCTTCTGAGAAATAAAGTGTTGGGGTATTTTGTCACCTAAAGTCCCTTCAAATTCGTTCAAGATCCGCTAATACAATCAATATTTACCCAATATAATTAATCATATCTTATAGAATATTACTAAATAAAAACAAATATCTAATAAATATATACAATAAATATGTTTATTCGGGTTACAGATCAGGGATCAAGGGTTTACTTTTTTATGATTTACACACCAGAGAGCTTTTTTTATCCAAAAATGTATCTTTCAATGAACATAGTTTTCGTTTTAAGCATATTATCAATCATACAGATAGTGAAAATTTTGTCATGTCACATTCTTCTGATTATCAAGACATTGATCTCTCTTTCCTTACATCCTCCTTATCACTACAAAACCTCACTCTGATACCATCTCAAGAAGTAGAATTTAAGTCTAACTCAACCTTACAAAACCGACTTAAAAAGTAAGGTTTGTACCTATTTATAAATTATTAAAAGGTCTCATCTCTAATTGATATTCAATCTCCAACACTATATAAAGGTATATGGAGAGAAAATATTATAAGACGAGAAGATGTAATCATAGTCGTTTGATGAAAATATATTTAGATTAAAAACTTAATTAAAATGTAAGATATAACTAATTTCAAAATATAGAAGTTACAATATTTATAATTATTAGATATACATATATTATATAGCTGATAATGTATTCTTCATTATTTTATATCATCTTTATTTATTTTAGATTTGACTATACACTTAGAAATTATTAAATAAATGAAGAATAACTTGATAAATTAACATTATTTTAGTCTACACATTTTAATTAAAATAATATTTCATTTTTTAAAATATATTTATTATTGTATTATTAAACTAAATGGTCTGGACTGTATATTTTAATATAAAAAATTGGAGAAAATGTGTTTGCATATCTTAGAAAATAATAATACAACTAATTATATAATTTAATAGAAAAGTGAAAGATAGTTTAATATTCATTAAAAAAATTATTGTAATAGTTGTCTCATATGGTTGTATTCACGTATTTTCCTTCTACGATATAACGTTAAATTGATTAAACGTTACATTTTAACTTAAAGAGTAATTTTTCTATTCCATTTTATCTCGTCGTACTCGTATTAATTGAAACATTGTTAATAAATTAATATGCAGATATGACTTTTTTTTTACAATCTAATTTTAATTTATAAAAAAATCATTTGATTTTGTTTTCTTATTTTTCTCTTAAAAAGATATCATAGAAAAGTTTATCTGAACATGAACTTAAGTTCTAAAAGTGGCTAAAATCTCATACGATTGAACCTTACATAATTTTACATACATTATTGACATATGATATTGTGTGTATAAAATCTTAGGGTGGATCTAACATTGAATTTTCATGTAGACATTTTGAGGGAAGTGCTTCTAGTTCGGGTTCGTTAATTCAGTTTGTATAGACATTATTTGAAGTTTTAACCCAACAAGTTCGAGGCCCAATTATAAACACTCAATGGTTAATTACGTTTTGCACCCCCTATCTTCTTGTTATACTTCCAAAAAATTTAAAATTCCTACTTTGCCTTTCATTTATTAAATGACAATGAAGCTTTTTTTTGCACCAGTATGCTACATTTGTATTCTTATTCTTCAACGGAGGAGCTGCTGCAAGTTTGTTAGAGAGTAATGTTTTGGCACGCCAACTTTAAGGTGAGTAGTTATTTGAGCGTTAACGGTTATAATTTTTTTTTTTTTGAACATGCTTGAATTACTAATTTAGAGTTTCCAAAGAGAAAAATAGTTTCTTCTTAATTATATGATTTGAAACTTGAAAATAGTATTATGGACTATACAATATAAAACACAATTTAGCTTTTGAAATTATATTTCGATTGTATTATCTAAAATACAATTTTTAAGTTTTAAATTTTATAGTTTAGAAGTCAAAAATTGTGTTACGAATTATACAATTTATAATGTAATTTTGACTTTTGAACGCATAATCTAAAACTTTAAAATTGTTTTCTAAATTATATAATCTAAAACATAACTTTAAAGTTTTGAGTTATGTAATTCAAAAGAAAGTCAAAATTTTTATTGTACATGTGGTTTAAAGTGATAATGTTGATTTTTTTTATTTTTTTAATGAAAGTTGATCCTAAATTTTGGAGTGAAATATAATATGAAGTTAATACCAATAATTGATAATGTTATTGGAATATGATTATATATTTATTGGAAAATGTTTGACAATACTTTATGAGTTGTTATAAATATTTTTTAAACATAGCTTAATTTGATGAAATTATTCAACGCTCTTAACGTTATATTGTTGATGGATAATATATATAAAATGATTAAGTATATATTGTTTTTATTTGAGATTGTTGGTGTGACCTTCACTAAATTAACTTTTTATGATGTTTTGTGTTATTAGCAAGTGAAAGAGAATACAACTTTATTTAGATTTTTGAAAGACTTAGAGGATTGATTTTCTTCTCTCTAAGTAATTGTTTGGAAGGAAGATCTTGGACTCATAAAATGCAAATTTAACACTCTTTTTATAAGAAGCTTCAAATTTTCAATGTTAATTTCATATCAAGAATGTTAAAACTAAATGTAAAATTAAAATGTTAGTGGATTTCATAAAGGAATGAGAAGTGGTTATGATGCATGGAGATGTCTTATAAATTGTCCATAGACCATCCATTATTTATTGAATATGTGAATGATGGATGAGTTTTTAGAAAAATTTGTGGTTATTTACTTTAACGCCAACCTTGTATATAATACAAATTTGGATGAGCATTTGTATAATTTGAAATTTGTTTTATTTGTGCTTGAAAAAAAAAATGTTGTATTATAATTTGAAAAAATGTTTTCTTTGTAAATATCATGTTGTTTTCTTGGAATTTATGATTACTTCTAATACAAAGAAAATAAAACAATTCAAGAATAACTAACTCTTAAAATTGTAAATAAAGTAAGAAGTTTTCAAGTATTTATTATTGTTCTAGCCACAAAGGTTTTTGATTGTTCACTAGGCTAGTCCAAATAAATTTTTTTTAATCTCTTATCTAATGATAGACTTGTTCTATTTATTCGTTTGTCTTGGAAAACATCTTGGAAAACAACTGACTCTGGTACCAAAATCGTATCTAAATTGTGTAACAACTTCCAATACTTTACCTACTTCTTTTAACATATATTTGTTCAAGGATTTGAATCAGTCTTTGAACGTTAGGAAAACAACTGATTATGGTACCAAAGTCGTACCCAAATTATGGAACAACTTCCAATACTTTACCTACTTCTAACAAATATTTGTTCAAGGATTTAAAATATTTGATTCCCTATTTGGTTATGAGAATCTTATCAGTTATTATTCGTTATAGAACTGTTAAGTCTACTAAAAATGAGTATATACATATTTAGGCCTACATTATCTCCGTCTATTTTCATAAATATGTAGATCTTTTTTAACACCTCTTTTATATTAACAATACCACCTTAAGCCCATAATAGGTCAATAACTTTTATAAAAGATTTGTTAATGACTTTAATACATTGTTTTTAAAATAAAAATCAACATGTATCCATTTCTATTTTGTCCAACTTTGCTAAATTTTTTCTCTTTTTTCACGTGTCTTGTTTATCCATTAAAACATGTTAGCTAACACTTGTAATGTTAAGATTATATTTTTCTTTTATTTACATCCAAGTGTAACAGAACAAATTATAATAAATTATTTGAGAATGAAAAAGAAGAAATTAAATGTTTTTAATAATCAATTTAGGTGAGGAGAAACTTCTCCATTAAGGTTATTCCTTGAATTATTTGATTTTATTAAGGATTTCTTAATTCTGGGACGATTCTTAAGGTTTATCGAATCTCATGATGTTTTTGTTCCTATTCAATTCTACTTCTACATGTCAAAATATTTATTTTCCAATTAATTATGCAAAAATTTTAAAGTTCATCAATAATAAAATGATCTTACAAATTTGGTATTAATTCCTCAAGACACATTTAATCATGAGTTGAATTTTACAAAGTATTTTTCAATGTTTTAAGTGTTTAAATTGCATGTCAATTGAAATCAGGAATTAGTGAGTCATGTAATACAAAAATCATCATCAACACTACACTAAAAAAAAAGTACTATCATCTACTTTTTCTAACTAACTCGTAATAGAATTAATTATATAAATTATTTTATAAGATCAAGTGAATGTTTTATGAACAAGCTTTAAATAATATTGTTTAATGATATTGTAGGCTAAAAAGGAGAGTTAAATAAATCTATACAAATGGTTGAATAAGATTAAATTTATCCTTATTGTTTTCATTAATAATATTATATTTATCACACTGTCTATATTTAATAATGAATTTTTAAGTTTTTATGATGAATGTTCTGATCGCTTAAAAGGCATGCTTTCTTGTAGATACATTTATATGATTTTGTCTTTATTCTAAAAAAAGGGTTTCATGAATTTTGAATGGTTTCATCAATGAGTGTCTCTTTATCTTCAAAACATTTTGTATTTCTTACAGACTACATTTCTTAGCAAATTTAGTATAAGCCTAGAAATTTATATTTTTTAATTAAGTAGTTAATTATTTGAGTTTCAGTGATATTATAAATCATATTAATAGGAAAAATGGTGAATAATCTATATTAATATCATGATGGAAAAGAAATTCAACTTAAAATTGAAACTATTAATAAGTTAGGACAATTATGGATGAGTTGATTCTTAATGTAATGAATTTGCTGATATTTCAGTTTATTGTAACTTTCATTATTATTATGTGGGTCCCTCTTATTTCTTCCCAAGGTTGTTTGAGTGGAGAATTTTCTTCTTTTTGAAACTTCTTAAATTTATGAAGAAAATTAGAACACCTTCTCATTTTTCTTTTTCTGAGATATTTTAAATTTTTAATTTGAAAACAACGTATCATATTTGTAATAATTTGTGAAAAGTATTTAAAAGATAAAAACAAAGCATCACGCCTTTCTAATTAAATATTTATCTTCATCCAACACAATTTCTTTCCCTGGATGATGAATTTAAGAAAGTAGAATAAAATAAAAAAGAAAAATAAAAGAATAGAGTTGTTTGGATTAAAAAAAAGAGTGAACGAAAAGTTTATAAGTGGTTTAATTGATGTGATTAAATAAAAAATGATAAATTAATTTAATGTGAGAAATATTTTATGAAAATATAAAATAAGATTAAAAGATTTTAAATTAAAAGAATCATTATAAAATACAATTAAAAGTTATATTTTAAAATAACAAATTAAAATAGTTTAACAAAATATCAAAATTTAAATTGTTTTGATATTTATTATCTCAATACTTTTCCTCTCATAATATACATAAAAAAATGTTTAAAACTACGCCTAATTGATTATGTTGTTTTAAAAATAATATTTTTTTTTTCGCAAATCCTTTTATCATTGCAAAAAAGGTATAGGTATAAAATATTTTTCAATTTTTTGTGCTATTTAATAATTTATTTATTCATTTTTTAAACATTCTTACTTTACGTTTGTGATTTTTCGCAGTATAATCCAAATAGACAATAACAGGAAATCAAGATAAAACATAGTCAAATTAAATAATGATTAAAAAAAGTATAGCTATAAAATAAACTAATGCTAATTTGAAGCCCTTTTGTTTGCTGGAAAATAATAATCAGCTTTTTACTATTTTGTTAGTAAGTGTATCAACAAGTCGTTGTAGTATAGTGGTAAGTATTCCCGCCTGTCACGCGGGTGACCCGGGTTCGATCCCCGGCAACGGCGAATATTTTAATTTAACTTTTCTACATTTTTTTTTTCATGAATTAAAAAAGGTTTTAACAAAACTAGCTGTGGAAGATAAGAACGTTAGAACAGCGTTAGAAAAAAAAAAAACGGCCATGGGGTGGGGTCACCTCGGAAGGCATGGCTCAGATTCAGCCGGCGACTCGGAGGCTGGTCCGAGCACCTCCGCCACCGAGCCACGGCGGTTTCCATTGGCGGCTCAGCCGGAAATGATGCGCGCCGCCGAGAAGGACGATCAGTACGCCTCTTTCGTCTACGAAGCCTGTCGTGACGCCTTTCGCCACCTCTTTGGTCTCTCTCTCTCTCTCTCTCTCTCTCT
>Ga0099825_1008709_pt1 | contig 11874 bp, 7 predicted proteins | sample SiratroredBW_FD_76838 | JGI IMG/M metagenome (GOLD analysis project Ga0099825, IMG submission 76838) | Root nodule microbial communities of legume samples collected from California, USA - Siratro red BW | ecosystem: Host-associated > Plants > Roots > Nodule | place: USA: California | collected...
AATATAATAACCAATATAATCTATTCAAAATTTTTAGGGTTCACAATGAAAAAAAAAATATGTTGATGATGATTCTAATCGAAGTAAAGAGTCACTCTCCACGATCTTTCCTTTTCTAACTATTCTCTTTGAAATTATTTATTTGATCTAGAAATAACATTCTTCGTTAAGAGGGATCTTTGTGTTATTACATTATTAGATTCTGGTTTTATCTTTGTTGTCCTTTTATGAGATTTTACTATTTTTTTAGTATAAGAAATACATATATATATATATATATAATATAAGTAAAAATAAATTCTTATTCTAAAGATAAATTAGACTTAAATTTATTTTTTAATATAATATTATTATAGTCTATTTTAACAAGATTTATTGAAATTATTATATCACTATCTTCAGATATTTAATCCCATCTTTAAAACCTACATTGTTTACCATGAGTAAGTGTTGGAAGATCCTAATGATTAATAAATCACATTTCTATATGTGGTTATTTAAATTATAACACATCCTTCTCCTAAAATTATCACATGTGATCCAAACAATCATAAGTTCAAGAAGACTTAGAAAACCATAATTTATTCAAGATTCATATCCAATTTGTACAAAACAGATAGTTACCCCTTTCTCTATAGAGACACAAGCCACAAAAAACAAAAATTACTAATGTGCAGTAAATCTCTCTAACTCAGTCTACTATGAGGTTAAGATGAAACATGGAAGATTGGTAAAAACCTTCTTCATATGGTGACTAGCTACCACTACTTGGAGTAACTTAATAGTTCTTAATCACCTCATCCCATAGTGTAAGAAGCTGCTGGTAAGTTGATTACTGTAGTCTTAATCTTTGTCATCATGTTAATACTGTTGGTGATTCCTTGAGAACCAATTCCACTATCCTTCAGTCCCTGCCATAAATCATATTTGATTGTTTAGACAGAAAAACAACAAATAAAATGAGATGGTTAAGTAATCAAATCTTATTGAGAATTTCTGTGATAGGCTCTTGAACCCCAAACAAACAGTTACTGTTTCACACAAGGAAAAAGGCCAAGGTGAACGGTTTGTTTGCCCTAATGCTATATCAATGTGTATCAAAATGTATATATAACTCTTATTACATGTTGTTGTTAGGGTATATAAATTAAAGTCATCAATTCATGAGGGTGGAAATAAAGGAGGAATGTTTTTCTTTCTTTTTTTATTGGTAGAAACCTTTGAATTTGTTTCCTGAAAAAGGGAATTCAGCAACTAGTATTACAACCTACAAAAGTTTTATGGCAACTTGGCAAATGTAGAACAATATTTCACCTGAAAAGGAAAGTGATCAGGTCCACGAGATGGTGCTGAGTTAATTTGAACTGTTCCTGTCTCCATTGCATCACTTATCAGCATTGCTTTGTTAATGTCTCTTGTGAAGACACATCCCTGCATTATTCATAGGGTTGAATTAAACAAAGGAAAGAAAACTTTTGTGCCTTGGAGTAGATAAAATGGCATTTTGATTTTTGACTGAGACTCAAGATTATGATCTGTCACTGATGTGATCATGAATATGATGAAAACAAATTTAGATTTAAATGGACAATCCACTTAACAAACCAGCTATTCACAAAAGCATCCTATTTAATAAAAAACTGTTCAAACTTTTAAGCTCATCTAGCATGTAAAACCTTATTATAGCTGACACTTTCTGTTGCATGTAAGGAAAAATAAATTAGAGAAGCATAAAATGAAGCCATTTTTGAAATGATTTTGACATTTGAATGTATGCATTCATATTGACGAACTGTACTATACCTGAAGGCCAAAATTGCTGGCATTACAGTGGTTGATTCCCTCTTCAACAGAATTTATTCTGATAACTGGCAAAACTGGTCCAAATGGCTCCTCCCATGCTATCCTCATATCAGGACGAACATTATCCAACAGCAATGGCCAAATGAGATTTCCTTCCCTTTTGTATTCCTGGCAGAATGTTGCTCCTTTCTTCTTAGCATCCATTACCAATCCTTCAATGAAGTTTGCAGAGGATTCTGTCACAACTGGTGTTATATCACTGTCGTTCTCAGGTGGTCCAACAGTTAACTTGCCAACTTTATCATTGATTTTCTTAACAAGAGTGTTGGCAACGGATTCCATGACCAAAACTACCTTTACAGCTGTGCATCTTTGACCACTGGCATAGAATTTTTCATTTGTATTAGGATTTAGGAGTATTGTTGTCAAGGTAATCAATGCAGCCACAATGAGAAAATTGTATTGTATAAATGAACCAGTTCACATACTGAAGTTTTAAACTTGGGAATATGTGAAAGTTCCACATTAATCATGAAATTCAAAGATGTCTTTGGTGGATTTTGTTGCATGAACTGTTTCCTTCTTTACATTGTTCCATGTAATAAATTAAGTAAATGGTTTACCTTTTGGAGGGAGAAGAAACAACTAAGAAAGACAAGATAACATGTCTCCTTCCCATGTCTTTATTTTATCCTTCTAATTAATACTTTTTCTCAGTCTCCAATATACTCTTTCTTAATACTGCATCCATTCTCAAATAAAAAAATTCTCAATAGAGAGATAGATTATATTTGCTTTAGATTTTGCTTTTTTTCTGATATTTTTATTAAATATCTGAGAACAGAAGTATCACACTATTAGAGGTGCAGGTATAAAGGATAAAGGTATTAAATAAAGATATTTTCGTCAAAATATAATAACATTTACTTCCACTAAATATTTCTTTATCTGAGAATGTTCACCTTAAAAATCTAGACATATGGAAAGGAGGTAATACAGATTTCTATAGGCAAATCCAGGTGCATATGTTAAAGGACAAATGAAGCAAATTTGAAGTTTCTCCTGTAACAAATTTTGAAGTCTATTGTTACCTGTAGGAGAAGCCTCCTTTCATCACGTTAGCAGCTACCAAATCCAAGTCAGCATCTTCAAGAACAATGCATGCATCTTTTCCACCCAGCTCCATTTGAAGAGGAACCATGCCAGCCTTCTTTGATATTGCTATTCCAGTGTCTCCACCAGTAAAACTGAGAATTGATGTGAATTAGGTGGAGAAATTCCCAGTAATGCAATGACGAAACACCTCTCAACTAACCAAAAAACTACCAGTCACTATTCTATCTTCATAATTTGGCACAACATAACTCGTGTTTTTCATGTTATTATCTTATAATTACTGTTGCAACTACATGCAGCATACAAAAGATGAGATACGATGGAATTATCTAGCTTGAACATCTAGTTGGAAGTTGGAGCTACATTTGCAAATTAGGAATCACATGAATTATTTCATAGAAAACAATAATCATTATATTATAGTGGAGGACAACAATTACAATATGGCAAAAGAAGTGCATATTACCTTATGCAGTTCACCCCCGGATGCATTGTAAGAAAGTCACCAATCTCAGAACCCTTTCCTGTGACACAGCTAATAAGACCTTTGGGGAAACCAGCCAAATGAAAGCAATGCACCATATGTAGTGCAGCAACAGCACCCTGTATGGATTAAGAGCTAAGCAAGTTGTCTGACTCATAAAGCATTCAAAATATAGGAAGCCTTTGAGATTTATCTGAATTAAATGATAGTAATACTAACTACTAATAACTAATAAGTATATGCTCTATAAATAGTTGCGTACCTGAGTGGGGGGTTTAAGCACAATGGAGTTTCCAGCAATAAGCGCTGGAGCAATCTTTGAAACAGCCAGATTAACAGGATAGTTAAAAGGTGGAATGGCTAAAACAACTCCAAGTGGAATCTGCACACAGAAATATCACAAAATAATGCCTCATTTAGTGACAAGCACAAGCATAGAGTGTAGGATATTATTGAGATCTCACTTTGGTTGATATAGTCCTTATAAGGTTTGGATAATCCTCAGCACATGAACCAGAGATATGTTCAATATAGTCCTTTATAGGTTTTGTAAAGAGTTTATAAGTCTTAATCGTAATATGGTATTAAAGTTTATCTTATTACCTCTAACTGTATAGTGGAATGTGATTCATTACTTCTAGGTGAAAAGATAGTAAGAGTTTAGACATTGCGATGTGAGGGAAAGAGTAACAATAGTTAATGGTTGGTCTTATAGTCACCATCTAAGTGAAAGGTCAAAATACCTTGGAAGAGAGACAGTATTTTGTTCTATCATTGCCTGGAAAACTATCAGAGACCAGAAATTTTCCTTCCCCAAGAATTCTCACACCTTCCTCAGCACAATATGAGACTAAATCCCCTGATCTGACCACCTACGTAGAAACAAAGCATTTAAAAGGAAAGTGAAAGCCAAGACCAAAATGGACAAAAAAGGTCTTGAATTTGATAAACATTACACTATGCCAATGAAATTTTCAAATTGAACATATACATACTTCAGTGACAGCATCCTTAGCTGGCTTTGCAATCTCCTTAACAAGGCACTCAGCAATAGGTGCTTTGTGTTCCTTCAGTATTGCTGCAGCCTTGTGAAGCATCTCTGCTCTTTTCCACAGTGGGGTCTTGGCCCATGATTTTTGAGCTGTTTTTGCTGATTCCATGACCCTATTAACCTCTTCCTGGGTACAAGCTGTTTGAGATTCAATCAAACAGAATCAATATCCCAAATTCACCACCTACAAGTTACACCCTTAAAAACAAAACTGAAAAAAAGACACTACCATCATGCTATACTAATCACCAATTCCAACAACAAAACCATGAAAAACTAAATGATCATATGGGTGTATTGTTAATTCTCTTCCAATCCAAGTCTTGGATCAGAAACAACAAAAGAATTGGTCTTTACATTGGGGTGTGTGAACAATACCTTGGACCTTGAACTGGGTCTTCCTAGTGGAGGGATTGATGATGGGAACAGATTTCCCAGAAGAGGACTTGTGCCAGTGTCCTTGTGCATAGTACTTGAAGACATCACCATCTATGATCTCTGCAAAGGTACCAGTGCCAGCCATCTTCAACAACTGATTCTATGACTTTAAGGTTTGAACTTTGGCTTGCATAAGTATATATTTATATTGATATTGATGACGTGGTTGGAAATTACTATTGGGGTGGATTCAGACAGAGTCAAGGAACAGCTACAAATGCTGCTAACATTAGTTTAGTCCTTGACCGATCACTGTGCTTTTTTATGAAGTTTTGCAGGAATTAGAAGGAAAAATTTGAATAATTGTTAAATTACTAATTTTGTATATTACATTATAGGACACGCGTATCACTACAAGAACTCGTGTTCCAGATGTCATGTGGGATACACAAACTATAATTCTTTATTTAATGTTTTTAATTATAATTGAAATTTAAATATTTAAATACTTTTCAGAGTATAAATATGGAATATTAAGCTAGTAATAAGTGATTAACATTTCATTAAATATTATATTATGATATTGAGTCACAGAGTTTGAATTTAATATTTATAATAATACTTTGAGTAAATTATTGTATAAACTAATCTTTTTTCATTTAGAATTACTTTCCTTGCAGAAAAACCTGCTGTAATGTTTTTTTTTTTTTTTTTAATAATTAGAGTGTCAATGTAGTGATTTTGTAACAAGGGAATTAGTATTTTGATAGGAAAAAAATAAGGACTTTTTTTTTTTTTTCAATCTCATGAAACCTGTAAGATATATGAACATAATTTACTTTAATAGTTTTATCTAATAAACTAGTATTTTTCATACCTCATGTAACCAAAATATATCTTAAAGAAAATTTGCTTAACCAAATAAATTGAGTGAATAAAATTATTATGAAATGTAACAAAAAGATAACTTCAAAATTTAATGATAACAAATGATAAAGTTTTATACTATTTATTTATAATAGAAATTAACTACTTTCTCGTTATATATATATATATATATATATATATATATATATAATAATATTATTTTTTTTATAAAAAAATAATATATAAATATAAAATATAATAATAAAAAAAAATAAATATTTATATAATTTATTTATATAAAAAATTAAATACTTTCTCTTTATATATATATATATATATATATATATATATATACAATAAGGTTAACTTTTTTATAAAATCATACTATATCACTATCAAATTTTAGCAGGCCAACTTGACACCTTAAAATTTAAACAATTACTTATCATCACGTGAACATCTGTAAAAGAGAGAAAAAAAATTACAAACAAGTATAAGAGCTCCACCAAATTCATGCTAAGAAAAAACCAACCACCAAACCAGACACACTAACAGAATCCAAGTTCTTGAAAGTTATATCTATTTATAAAAAAAATTAAAATACATATAAGTAGGTAAAAAGTCAAACCAAAAGAATTCTCCACCCTTTTATTAGCAATAAAATCAGCATACTTATTACCTTAAGAAAAATGTGTTAAACCTTAAACTCAATGTTAGTACAATCTTTCAACATGATTTTTCCAAGAGTTTAAGAAGGCAAAATGGTAAAATTATTAAAAGTCTAACAAACTAAGGTGAAATCAATGTTTGTAAACCTCTTCTCTTTGAAAATCTCTACAACAATATCAACATACACTTCACCATGTAAGACATATAAGAAACTCTCAAAGTATTAACGTCTACTATCCTCGAAAATACTTTTACTAGCAAAACTATTATAATTATCTATTTGACCCAACTTTGATAAAGACATATTTCAGTTACTCTATTTTATGTAAGAACTTTCCTTGATCTAGTCTGAACATAAAAAAAAGAAAAAAAAAAAAACTTTAAAACAAACAAGTCAATGATAACATTATTCATCCTTACTTATATTACCTTTGTTTTGAATGTGCCATTTAATTAGGTGTATAATATAATAGAAAAAAAATGAATTAGATGGTTGAATATCACATAATTCCTACATTTTCATATCATCGATATAATGTAATTAATATCTGCAAGTCAAATCTCACCAAGAATATGACTCCTAGCATTAGAAATAAAGCTAATGATATCCTTTTTAAAGGTACATACAACAAGAAGCAACACCTCAAGATTGGATATGATTATCAGTTGGAAGTCTATTAAAACAAGTTTTCAAAAATCAAAGTCTTGAGCATATTTCATATTTAATATACCAAAATCAATCATTGGTCTTCTCCCTGAATAAAGTAACATTCATTTTTCTTATTTTATGTAAAAATATTATTGAATAAAATTGAAGTAAAAATCATAAAACTTAAAAATTGAAGTTTAAGAATATAGAATTTAAGATTTTTTTTTTTTACAAATAAGATAAGGAGATGAGTGTAACTAAAAAATATAAATAAATAAGTGTCATTTATAAATAAAAAATGAGAAATTTGAAAATTTATTTAAAAATATAAAAAATATGATTATCATTTTATTAAAACCATAAAAAAGATAAAATTCTATTTTAAAACTGTAGAAGGAATGTATCTCATTTAGTATAACCTAAATATGGAGTGGACTAAATGCATTTATTCCATTTGCTTCTTTTGATCTTCCAAGGAATCTCAAATCTGATAAGAAAAGCTTAAACCATCACTTGAGTCACTTTTCAATCAAAATAGAATTTCAGCCTTTTGAGTGAGCCAGCTCAATAGTTATCATAATACAATAGCCAAAATAGCATTAACAGTACTGTTAAAAACATAGTATAAAAGCACCAATAATCTCATAGTTGAACCTTTAAGATGACTGCTCCAGCAAAAAGACATGAAAAACCTCTAGTAACACCACCTTCAGTATTACATTTGATATGGATCACCAATTCGTTTCTGCCGAAGGATGCTCATAGACATCAAAATTAAAGAATTTTAGGATTTTAAACACCTCAATATGGAGTTAAGCATAGGGCATTAAAAAATATGAATGATTCCACCAGAAGCAATTTGCACTTGTTTAATATAGTTATATTAAACAAAACTATACATTATTTTAAAATTATAAAGAATAATAGGTTTAGAGAAATCATGTTATCTATCAATGCTTATATCCTTTACATCTAATAAAAATGTGATCACATTAAATTTAAGTAAAACTAGTATATTTTATTTTACAATTTATTTGACTTATACATTTTATTAAGTAATTAATATCAAACATTTTTAAAAGAAAAGAATACATTAGAGTAATAGTGTTTCTGTATATTTTTTTTCTCTCTCTTCGTTATTTCTTTCTTCTCTCTTCCTTTTCTCTATTCTTTCATTTTTTGTCTTTAGTTAAAAAATCTTAATTCATATCTCGTCTTTATCATTATAAGAAATTCTTGATCTACTTACATAATATTACATACAAATTTTTATTTATAGGTAAATTTAGTATTACTATAATTTTACTTTCAATCTATTTCATACGAATTTTATCAACAAATTTTATCTAAAGAAGAATTCATAGGTAATTACATACATATTTTAATCTGTAAGTAAATTCGTGAGTACCTACGATTTCTATCTATGAATATGTTATATTCGAAAAAATTAGTAGGTAATTACCTATGAATATTTTTATAAATAATATTAATAATTAATTTTATTTAAAAATGTTATTAATATTATTATTAAGATTATCAATATTTTTAATATTATTACAAATTCTTATTGTTATTAACATATTTTAATTAATAATATTATGTTTATTATATTAATATTAGATTTATTAATTTTATTATTATTATTATTAAAATTATTTTTAATATTAGTATTGTTATTATTAACATTATTAGTATTACTATATCATTAATAATAATATTATAATTATTATTAGTATTATTATTATTATTATGGTTAATAATATTATTATCATTACTATTTGTAATATTAATATTAATATTAATTTGAATAATAATAATAATAATAATATTATTATTATTATTATATTATTAATATTATTATTATTAGTAATTTTATTAATATTATTATTAATTATATTTTTAGCAATGTTAATATTATTGGTATTAATATGATTAATATTATTTTTAACATTAATAATAATATTATATTTATAAATAATAATAATATAACAAAAATAATAATAGTAAATATATGCACACAAGTCTTAATTTCATCCTCTAGTTCACATTTAACAATATAACAATTATAACAAGAATAATAATAATAATAAATATATGATCACAAGTCTTAATTTCATCCTCTAGTCCAAATTTAACTATATAAACAAAGTTTGAGTATTAATATTATACTTAATAATAATAATAACAATTATAACAATAATAATAATAATAATAATAATAATAAATATAATTATAATTCTTAATTTCAGGTGTAGTCCAAATTTGACTGTTTTGTGAAGGTTTGACCTTTTAATCATAATTTAACCTAAAATCATGTTAATAATCAACTCCAAATACTTATCTTTATTTTTTTATTATTATTATCAGCAGATTATTTTATTATCCGATTGCGTAGCTCAGAGTCATAAGATGTTCCTGTTCTAAAAATTATGAGTTTACCTATAAAACCAAATAAAAGTATTTAGTAATTTACACAATTGCAATTACTATATCCGATAATATTACATTTTTTTAGATATTACATTTAACACTCGATTTTAAAATTTATGCAATTATACAAAATAAAGTACCAAAATCATGTAATTGTTAACAAATCTTAAAATAAAGTATCAAAATCATGTAATCTTGCATAAATCTTAAAATAGAATACCAAATAACAGTTACATGATTGAAAAAAATTTCACATTATAAAAATAAGCGAAAAATAAAAATATTAAGAAAGGTGGAAATGATCGCATTTACGCCTTAAAAAGAATTTAATTTGATAAAATTGATACTTTTATTTCTGGAATACAATATCTTGTTTGAATGAAACCATAAAAAGGGAGAATGGACTAGTTAGGATTATGATGACAGGGAAAAAAAACCTAAAGCATCTAAAAGAACTTGTTGAATATCAAATGAATTGAACAATTGAAAGAAAAAAAAAATCAAATGAATTAGAAGAAAGAACTAAAAAAGAATGGTAGAAATAATTTCTTTTTATGTTACTTAATAAATTAGGAATGGTTTATTAATTTACAACGGAAATTAATATAAGAACAAAAACAAAATACATAAATATCTACTTACTCTTATTTCCATGCCCAATTTAAAAGAGAAATATCATCAAAATTAAAATAAGTTCAAATCATATTCAAATTCTACTATACAAGAAATTTGTTTATCATCCCTCTTTATTAGTCATAAATAAATGTCATATTTTTTAAATAAAAAGTTTACATAAATTAGAATAATATTACTTTTATATATATATATATATATATATATATATATATATATATATATATATATGTTTATATTTATATAACACTTTGAATCCTGTATTGCTCATAAAGTCAAAAAGGATACAAACATTTACACTCATAAGAGGGATAATAAAAGAGTAAAAAGGAAATATTTCTGAGTGATTTAAGAGTAACCATTTATACTCTTTTACTGTAAAAGATGAGAAAGTAGAAGCAAATTTAACATATCAAGAGCCAATATTATTAAAAGATTATAATTTGTAAGACAAACTACATCAAATGACATCAAAGTTTGACACAGAACTACATAGAAAAACAAAAGTACATCAGAAGATTTCGGAAATTCAAGAACATGCAATCTGAGACGAAACAGGAATGAATGGAAATTGTTTATCCGAAGCATAATTAAATTGAAAATCATCTCGGTAGATAGATTGACCATTGTTAACAAGACAGCCATTAGATGAGATCCTCAAAAGTGAAGGGTCTATTTTTTCAACAGATCGAAATCCTCTGCAGTTCAAGATCACGTTCAGTTGAACACATGCACAATTGTTAGTGATTTTCACTGTCCATTCTGGCTTTCCCTGTACTTTAACTCCAGTTTGTTTTTGGGTTATGGAGAGGTCCTTCAAAGAGCATGAACCTGCCATCATGATCCATGAAAGAGTTCAGCAATCCTAATTTTTTTTTTTTTTAAAAAGAATTTGTATGATACATTGAGAGAAAACTTTACCTTGACATATGATGGGAAGGAAGAAGATGATGCCAAGAATCTTGATTGTCCAAGAAGCCATTGTAGAGATACAAATGCAATGCAAGCTTTGATTTCGAAATTAGTTTTGGATATGTCTATCACTGATATGTTGCATTATTTATAGATGACAAATTACACTGTTAGCAATATAGAATTAAAGCATAATAAAACAAAAAATAAAAGTTTTGATGATTGTGAAAAACAATCACATGTATTTAGGGAAAGAAATCAATCACAAGTATTTATGTGATTTGATTTTTTGTAAAGAAAAATCATCAGGAATTATTTATATATCTAATATTATAATATTATACTATTGTTAGAGTATTATATGAAAATATTAAAAAATAATACCATGTCCCTATTTATACCTTTCCATTATAGTTTTATATAAGTTAAATACATTAGTTTTTTTTTTCTTTTTATATCAACGAAATATTAATAACTGTTATATATAATTGTTTATCTTTCTGAGACTTTCATGCAGATTTCTTCTAAAAATTCTTAAGAGATGAGATTTTTATTATTACATTTTGCAAATTTTAATATATAGGTAATTCACTAATGAATAATTAATTATTTAAGGATTTGAAAAATTACATGAAAATTTTATGAGAAAAAGCTTCTATAAATTTTCTTCGGAAAAAAATTTACAGAAAATTTTCTTAAGAAAAATCCGTTTAAAAATGATAATAGTTATTATTATTATTATTATTATTATTATTATTATTATTATTATTATTAGTGATAATAATTTAATATAATAATAATATAATTAAAAAAAATTCTCCCATATAATAATGATAGATTATATATATATATATATATACATACATATATATACATACATAC
>Ga0099825_1008712_pt1 | contig 11869 bp, 7 predicted proteins | sample SiratroredBW_FD_76838 | JGI IMG/M metagenome (GOLD analysis project Ga0099825, IMG submission 76838) | Root nodule microbial communities of legume samples collected from California, USA - Siratro red BW | ecosystem: Host-associated > Plants > Roots > Nodule | place: USA: California | collected...
AAAAAAAAAAAAATATATAAAAAAAATATATATATATATATATATATATATATATATATATATATATATATATATATATATATATATATATATCTTCACACTCAATGTAAAAAAATAAATATTATTTATATTCGTACTCATATTTCTATGAATGTAGAAATATAAATGTAAGAAATTCTTGTCAAAATCAAAATGTATTTAAATAATACCTACAAAGTTAGATTTGTTTATTATGCTGAGAGTAACCAACTTAAATGTCAATTTAGTGAAAGAAAAAAAAAAACTTTAACCAATTATATATATTCATTTTTCTGTGAAGGATCAAACTCTATTGGTATTGTATTTATTCGGGGCATACAATAAAGGAGTTGTATTTTGGAGTAAGAAGCTTAGATGTAAATTTGTCATTGTCTTATTTCTAAATAATTTTTTTATTTATAGTTGCTGTGCATTTTAAAATATTTAAGATAATCCTTATTACAATTTATCAACAATGTAACTTTCATTTACCAATTCATCACATTTTATAATTATATGTATATAATACTTTATATTAAGACATCACACCATTTACAAAATATAAACAACTAGTTTTATGATCTGGCACCGTAATAAGTATAAGCAACCTGTTAGGTATAGTGTGTTAATTTTGTGTTAAGAATCATCCTATATTTTAAATCATAAACAATTAACCATGTTAGGCATAATAACATGTTAAAAAATTAAACAACTAATTATATTACCATCACACCATATAAAAAATCATTTAAAAAGCATTATTAAGGAACATGTCATACTAAAATATAAGTAATCATTTATATTAAGCATAACATTAAAAAAAAAGAGTATAAACAACCACTTAGGTTAAACATATTTCCATATTAAAAAACTATAAAAATCACTTATGTTAATTAAAGAAACATAACCAACAATGCTAGGGTAGATATCACCTTATATTAAAAGTATAAGAAATCAGTTATATTAAGCTTTAACTATATTCAAACAAGTATTTCGAGTCATCACTTTGCATTCAAGGGCAGAAATTATTTGAACAAAAGCATTAAATGCTCGCAATTAATTCAATTAGTTGGTTGTTGAATATATTGGTAAGATTTTTCTACTTAAGGGGCTTTTCTCATCCCTCTCTACATTATCCCATTCCTTTTCTATCTTATTTTTGTTTCTTCTATTCCTCATTATGACACTTTCTGGAAAAATCAGCACTGAACTTCCAGTGCACTCAACTGCGGACAAATGGTTTCACACCTACACAAACCGACTCCATCACATTCAACACGTTGCTGGTAAAGTTCATGGAACCAAACTCCATGAAGGTGATGATTGGCATACCAATGATTCGGTCAAACACTGGACTTTTACCTTAGGTAATTAACTTTATAATTTAATTATGTTTAAGTGTCAAAATCAGAGAAATTCCACGACTTAATTCATATTCACTTATAATGCTATTTGGATTAGACTTTTCAATAGGTATTTAAAGAAACAAAATAAAACAATTAATTCCTTTTACATATGTCGAAATTAACTACCCTAGACTTTAAACTCAATTGTTGAATAAGCTAAAGTAGGATAACTAATATAAATTAGTTTTACTCATGAATATAATTTATTTAGTCTTCTTATTTTCTTTTTCTCGTTGTATTTTTGAAAGGGAATTTTTATGGAATTATTGATAGGTTTACGAAAAACACTAATTTATTTTCTTGTATTATTATGTGTTTTATCATGTTAAGAAAATATCTACTACCATTTATTTTATCCACAAAATTTAATCTAAATAGTGTTTAAGGAGTTCAAATTCATTTTCATGTATATATGTAAATATTGTTTTACTGTTTTTCTTTCTAATCATTTATGAAAAACTTTACCCAAAATACAGTGTAAATGAAGCTACAAAGATAGAAACAGAAAAATGACAAAAATTGCAAAGAAAAAAAAAACATTTGTAGAGACTACAAATATATTAGTCATGAAATTAGTAAATGAGTCATGAATTACATATTCTTCTATAGTTCTTGCATAATATTTTTGTTAATGATTGGTTACTTGTGAAACAACAGACGGTGAGACAGTAACATGTCTTGAAAAAATTGAATCCGTTGATGAACAGAACAAAAAAGTTGAATACAAGCTCTTTGGTGAAGCTATCGATGATAAATATAAGGTGTTTAACCTAACCTTTGAAGCCATTGAGAAGGATGGTGGCAGTGCTGCAATTAGATGGAGTATTGAATATGAGAAGGTGAGTGAGGATGTTCGTCCTCCATATGGGTACATGGAATTATATGACCATGTCATTAAAGATGTTGATGCTCATCTTGTGGAGGATGAAAAAAATGTCGGCAAATAAGAATTGAAAGATTGGTGAGGCCAAAGATAATGCTCATGTATGTACTACAATAGCTGTCTACTTGATGTGGAGAATAATATTTTTAGTTTGTATAATAATTCAAGATGCATATGGATAATACGTCAATAATGTATTAAATAAAAGGATATGTTTCACCTTTTTGTTGTTGAATTTTGTAGAATTATTTTTTTTAAAAATATATATAATAAAATGAAAATAATAAAGTTATTCCAACTTATATATATAATCAATATAGTAAGACGACGAGTAATATTTTCTTAAATATTCTTCTATCTATAATTTCCAATTACATGTTGAAAGAGTAGGTCAAATACAAAAACAAAGTATAAGAATTAAATTGTGTATTCAATTTTTTTGGTCATTTTTACAAATGCACCGTGTGATGATATATAATTAGACATTGGTTTTTTTGGCAGATGATAAAGTTTTTCATAAACTTATTTTATAAAAGTTTTACTTTTCCATTAACATAAATTAAATAACATGCAATGTGAATGGATTAAGAAAAAGAAATATTTGTGTTTTATACCTTTTTATACCGATTTATCTATAGACTTAGTTTACATACAGTTCTTCATCATCTTGATCAATATATATTAAGCATACCAGTGTTCAAAAGTACAAATGATTATTTCTTATACTACAACAAATCTTGGCTAAAACAACCTAATTATCTGGACACATAGTTATTCCTAACCTCTAAGTAATATTTAGATGATAGCTGCACTTAGCTAAACTTGAATATTATTTTGATAGCAAACACTCATAGTTAAAACCTAAATAGTTTGGAACACAATCACTTCTAATTAAAACATGAGTCTTGTTTGGATAACAATGACTCCTAGGTAAGGCACATTCGATTACAAAAGAGTGAGATCAAAAAATCACTGTGCTGCAAACTAAAAAGGTGGTATGTCTTGAGACGAATATAAAATGATATTTACTCTTTTATGTTGTAGATAAGGTTCTTTAGAAGCTTTAGAACACAAAGAATATAAAATGATATTTACTCTTTTATGTTGTAGATAAGGTTCTTTAGAAGCTTTAGAACACAAAGAGAAATAACTTTGAATACAAGAAATATCACTTACTAAAGAAAAAATACATTAATAAAACAATAAAAAAGGAGAACATAAAAATGATTTGTATTCAAGAAACAAAAAATAAGTCAAAGAATAGATAAGGTGTGTCATAATATCTAGGGTAGTACAAAGATTGATTGGATAAATAACATAAATCTAAATGGTAAAGGGGATACTTAACTATGGAAAATAAAAAACACTTTTTAAATGTGAAAACTTATAGAGTGGATTTTTCATAGAAAAGATGGAACTATTAGATATACCCATGTTTGGCAGAAAATATATATGGTACAAAGCTAATGGCTCTTTCAAAAGTACAGTTGATATAATTTTAGTCTCATAAGATTGGATAAAATAGTTGCCTAGTACCATGCGGATGGTCTTAGACAGAACAGTCTCAGATCACCATGGACTGATCTTAAAGACTAATAATGTGGATTAGGGCCCAAAACTTTTAGAATTTTAGAGTGTGACAGCAAACAAGTGGATTTAATAATACTATAAACCAATTTTAGGATCAATACTCGGTAACAAGATCACCAATATATATTTCAAAAGAGAAATTCAAGATTCTAAAGAACATATAAAACTATGGAACAAAGGTGTGTTCGGTGACCTCAAACTAAAACAGAGATGTAGGGAGAATCAAAGAGACACAGAGGACGAAAACAATGGGTTAAGTGAAATACAAAAGACTGAGAGAAGGTAGTTATTTTTTTATTTTTTTTGAACTAAATAAAGTAAATTTCAAACAATAAGCATTAAACAAACAAAAGGTAGGAACAAGATGGATAAGCTTAGGGGACTCGAACTCCAAATATTTTCATGCTACTATAGACTACAAGAGAATGAAAAATGCAATAAAAGAACTAAACTTCAATGGGAAATGTACTGAGGACCATAAAGAGGTAAAAAAGGAGGTAAAAAAGTTCTTCAAAATCCAATTTGAAGAGAAGGAATGATTAACTCAATCTTGATGGGGGTGCCCTTTCCAAAATTGTCCTTAGAAGATAATTAACACCACATAACAGATTTCTCTAAGAATGAAATTAGGGTGGTAGTAGGGAATGTGAAGGGAAATAAGAGCCTTAGTGTTGATAGCTATAATTTCACTTTCATTAAAAACCATTGAGATGTTCTTAATTCAGACATTTGTTGCAATTAAAGAATTTCACATATTAGGATGTTGGCTTAAAGGCAATAAAACAAATTTGACGACTCTTATCCCAGAAACTAAAAACCCTTTAAAGTTAAGAAGATATAAGTCAATATCACTAGTGAAATTGTTAAATGAGATTTTATACAGTACATGTTGGAAAGGTTAGGTTTTCATAAAATATTAAATTAAATGAATTAAATATTGTTTAACCTCGATATCAATCTGATAAATAAAAGTCTCATTAAAAAACTTAAACCATCAAAAGATATTAGATAAGGAGATCCACCTATACCTTTCCTATTCATAATTGTTGCAAAAGGATTGAATAGAATCATAAGACAAGCTACATGACTAAAATTACTGGAGTAAAAGTAGGGTTAAATGATATAGAAATAAAATGATCCAATATATTGATGACACCTTTTTTTTTTTAAAAGATAAATTGAAAAATGTTATAGTATTAAAAGCAATATTAAAATGCTTTGAAGTTGTTTAAGGATTCAAAGTTAATTTCCTTAATAGCAAAGTAGGTGGGTTTGGGATTAATGGTACTCAAATAGATAAACATGTTGGAGTTCTGAATTGTTCAATAATGTCTATACCTTTCACTTATTTAGACATTCCAATTGAGGATAACCCTTTAAAAGTTATAATGTGAGAAGCATGATACAAAACGTTAAAAGGCAGTTAATACTATTAACTGTTTCAGGCATAATATGTTTGATTAAATTAGTAAATACAACTCTTCCTCTCTTTTTCCTATCCTTTTACAAAGTCTTAAAGAAGGTGATGAAAGACATTAATAAAATTCAAAAGAAATTTCTATGAGGATAGGGAACAGAGGAAAAGGAAATGGTTTGGGTAAAATGGTCATGAATTTGTAAGGCAAAAGAATTTGAGGGCTTAGGTGTAAAGGATCTACAAAGATTTAATGAGGCGTTATTTGTAAAATGGAAATGAAGATTCGCAATGGAAAATATAGGGGTATGGAGAACATTTTTGGTATCTAAATATGGGAACTAGAGAGTATTAAATTATCCAAAGACTAGTGAAAAAAACACATTTCACGACAGGATATCATCGCAGTTAAAAAAGAATCGCAATTAAAACCAACGCGATGACATTTTTGAAATTAAGTTCAACCACACCGCCGCGGTTGGAGCGAGAACCGCGATGGTAAGGCACAAATATTTGAAATTGAAAAATTATAGAGAGATACCAACATGGTTGTTTAAACAACTGTACTGATATCTGCAAAATAGTTTAAACATTATTTTGCAGAGAAATACAAGGGCGGCGCCCTTTATGTGGGATACGAGCGCGGTTCCCACAAACAACTGCTCTCGTATCCCCTGTTTTTAGGGCTTTTTGCGCGTTAATTTCCTTCTCGCTTTCATCTTTCTCTCTTTCTCTCGAGCAGCGCCATTCTTCCTCTCTCGGTCTCGCCATTTCATTTTTCCTCGTGGTCTTGCTTGGGTTTGTTAAGAAGGTTTTGCTTCCGTGGCCGCCACCACCACCACCACGAAGAAGGTTTGCTTCTGCGTCCGCCACCACCACCACCACTCAGGTCTCTTTTTCTTTCTGCTTCATTCTTCTACTCCAAAGTTCTCATCCCAAACCCTACGTTGGGTGCAGCCTAAGGTATTTTTATTCTTAATTGAACCTATTAAATTCGTTGTGGACTTGTTTAATGAATTAACTTTGATGAAATTGTAGTGTAACAAACAAAAAGGAAGTTGGAAATGTGGCTACTACGGGATGCATTGGATGAAGACCATAGTCCAAGCCCATATTATCGACTCTTGGGAACATGTATGAAAGTGTTCAAATTAGATAAAATTATGATGAGCATATGATGATAACTACTAACACGATTATTCTATTTCAGGTTTTCATAGATCCAGACCCAATTGAACACAAGTACATAGAAGATATTCGGACAGAATGGGCAACTTACTTCATTTAGAAGAGAAATGAAATCTTAGAGTAAACTTGTAGTAAGTATAGTATAATGTATAGTATGTTGTATGACTTATGTAATATTTGTATAAGTTGTAGTATATTGTAACAACTTTCTCGTGTATAAACTTATATAATGGTTGTGTAAATAGTTAGAGTATTGTTGTTTTGAATTGGAGATATTGCTTTTTGAAATTTGGTTTTGGCTTTGTTTTGGCAAAATTTTGGTTTTGGGCAGCAGCGAATTAAAAAAATTGGACATACCAGCGTGGTTCCCTCCACAACCACGCTGGTATGTCCAATTTCAGCGCCAGTTTTTAGCCATTTTGCACACGATGAGCATTTCTTAACGCGATTGCTAAAGAACCGTGGTGGTATGTTATCCTTTACATCGCGGTTGTACAACCGTGATTGTATCTTCAGTACTTTTTATCGCAGTTACATCTATTGCGGTTCTGAAACCGCGCTTGTAAGGCTTATACAACCGCGATTAAATGTCTTTTTTCTACTAGTGACACCAATCTAAATGAATTCATTTGGTAGGAAGACTTACTATGTATAACTGAAACTGGAAATGATCAACATTAGATAACAATATTAATTGGTGCATGGGAGAGGGAAAAATACACTATTCTGGATTGATATATAGAATATTGGAGTTCTTCGTAGTGAAAAATATCCAAGATTATACAATAACTCCAACTTTAAGATGACAACAATTTCATAAATGGAAACATAGACTAACAATGTATGGGAATGGAAGTTTGAATAGAGAAAGGAATGACTTTTGTGGGAATTATCTCAGGTGGAAATTTTAGGAATATAATACTATAGTGATCCCCCAAACTACAAGGCTCAGACTTTCGAAAATGGAAGGGAGACGAAATATTTACATAGGTAAATCTGCATACAAAATATTACAAAAATAACTCTGATGGAGAGACAGATGATTTTTCTCAAATAATATGAAAAAATAATATGGAAAACATATGCAATTTCAAATGTAAAACACTTTGCCTAGGGCTTGAACAACATTGCAATTAGGGATAATCTTACATATAGGGAAATACACGCACCTTGTAGATTATTTATATTATTTAAGAACAGAACAAATCTAGTCAACACCTTTTTCTAACATATAAGGTGACACTCTCAATTTGGAATCTTATCAATAAATGGATTGAACTATCCTCTATTCAACATAACAACTTATTCCAACACTTTCATCTCTTTGATATACCTAGTTTGAATAAAAATAGAAACAATATTTAAAAACTGTTTGGTGGCAAAAATCAAAGCTATTTAGAAACATAAAAATAATGTCATGTTTAAAAATATTGTAATATATAGGGAGGATATTTTTGCACTGGCATAATTAATTGAAATCTTAGGTATATTAGAAACATATATGCTAAGGTAAGATTCTCATTTTTTTTAGAACAGGAAAAAATAAAATTAATGAGAACACTTAAGGGGTGCTCCAACCCTATTACAAAAAGAAAAAAAAAAGAAAAAAATGCAAGGAGAAAGTAACCCCTACCACCCTAGGTAGCCTTAACTGAGTTCCAAAACAATATACAACGAGTATCATAGCCAACATTTGCAACAGGCAACCCAACAAAAAACCTAACTACATAAGGAAGCATCAACAATAGTAGGAATAAACTGTTGGAATAGACTTCCAATATCCGCATATCTCCAAAGCATATGTGCAAAGTAAACTGTTATTACCAACGTCAACAGTCTTCATTTATCCAGAGCATGTTGCAATGTTTAATTCTCCTCAGCTATCCAATCTTGAGCACAATGAGCTCTTCCAAAATGTAGCTTGCATCTCAGTTGTAATTGCAATGTGTCATCCCTTCTATCCGCATAATTTATAACCCTCTGAAATCTACATAATACTCCAACAACAATATCTTCCACATTTGTCGAGACCAGTACCTGCAAAACAGCAAACTACCCTAACTACTATGCAGCCTATTCACTCCCTACTCATCCCCTTCAACAGAAGATGTCTATCTCTCCAAAGTGAGCTTACTTAATAGTAGTCAAACATCCAATAGGGTAGAGAGACCAATCCGAGTATGAATAATTGAATCCTTGTCTCCTATATTTGACCCATAAACATGCTTTCATCTATGCCATTGCTAGAATTGCAATATCATCCTTCACTCCATTATGAAATACTATCCTATTTCTATGTTTCCAAACTTCACTAACTATTGCACCCACACTCCTTTCCAAACTAGATTTGCTTTCTTACTCAACCCAATTACATAGAAATTATGAAAATGATTTACAATGTCCTTATTTTTAACAGAATAAATGCCTAGTCATTTATCACAATTATCCCATACTTTCTTCACTACCTCACAACTTATAAAAAGGTGTTGGATGGTTTCCTCCTCCTTGTTACATAAAGGGCAGAGGTTGTTCTGTAAGTTGATGCCCCTCCTTTGTAGGCAAGGTCGATTGGGTAACCTATTTAACATTGCCCTCCAAACCATCACCTTAGTTGTACCAGGCATTTTAAGGGACCACAATTTCGTACACCATTCAAGATCCAAGCGAGTGGGATCTGTTGATAATACTTCGTATCCCAATTTGGTCGTATAAGTGTTTTGATCACCTCCGTCCCATACCAGCCATCAGGTTCTCCATTTTTCCACGCAACATTTGTTATTAAGGTGACTAATTGTTGTCTTAGTTCTTCCTCTCACTCAAACATAGGTATTCTCCATAGCAATTGCCATACAAACTCCTCACCTCCCCAATTATTCACCCAACCCCTGTCTCACTCACAGTTCTTCCCTGAGTCGTAGATATAGAATACAGTCGAGGGAATCTGTCCTTTAAAGAACTATCCTCCACCCATCTATCCTGCCAAAATTTGATAGAACTACCATTCCTAATTTCCCATTTGACCCTATCATCAAACCAGTTGGGATAGTTCCCTATATTATAGGCCCTACACAGATCCTTCCACCAATAGGAGCTCTTCCTATCAACCATAGTTCTTGGCATATCCCTCCAATCACCATACCTTGATTCTAAAACATCACGTGACGATCCTCCCTCTACCGACCCTAAACGCCACTTCCATTTGGCTAGTAAAGCATAATTGAATTTCCCTATACCTTTGATTCCCAACCCTCCCGCTACTATGGGTAGATAGACTTTCCTCCATGCTATCCATGTGATCTTCTTCTCTTCAGACCCCTAACCTCACAGGAAGTTTGATTGTATTCTTTTTATGGCTTTACATACCGAAACAGGAAGCTTGAAGAAAGACAAATAAAACAAAGAAAGGGTTGTAATCACTGATTTAATCAAACAAATCCTACCTGCCATGAATAACGTTCTACTCTTCCATGTAGATAACCTAGATTTGATCTTATGAATAATGGGTCTCCAGAATTCCTCCCTTTTAGGGTTACCTCCTATTCTCATTCCTAAATATTTAAAAGAAAAATTCATTCTACCATTGTTAAGACATTTTGAAAATATATTTAGATCCACTTCAGTAACCCCAACTGCCCCGACATGACTTTTGTGGAAATTTACCCTCAATCCAAATACTACTTCAAAACTACGCAATATCGCTTTAATTGCTAGAATGCATTGATATTTCAGTTGGCAAAAAAATACTGTGTCATCTGCAAATTGTAACAATTTTACATCGACACCCTTAACTCCCACTTTCACTCCTTCTAATGCACCTATCCTAGTAGCTTCCCTCACCAGCCCTACCAAACCCTCCACCACTATTAGGAACAGAAAATGGACTAAAGGATCCCCTTGTCTCAGACCTCTTCTCAGTTTAAACTCCTTAGTTGGACTTCCATTAACCAAAACTGATATCGTGGTTGATTTCAAACATATTTTAATCCAATTAATCCACTTACTATTAAAGCCAATTCTACCCATCATGTATATTAGGAAACCCCACTCTACTAAGTCATAAGCTTTTTCATAATCTAATTTGACTATTACTCCCTTCTTCGTTTCCTTCCTTAGAAAATCAACTGTCTCATTTGCAATGAGTACACTATCTAGTAGCCCCCTACCACTCAGAAATGTTGTTTGGGTATAATCAATCACATTTTGTAATACACCTTTAAGTCTATTTGCTAGAATTTTGGCAATGATCTTATAGATGTACCAACTAAAGAGATAGGTCTAGAGTCCCCAAAATTGCCAGGATTGACTTTCTTCGGTATGAGGGTTATGAATGAAGTATTGCATCCCTTAGGTATATAGCCAAATTCATGGAAACTATGTATAGCTTTGTAGATATCATCCCCCATAATTTCCCAATTAGTCTTAATGAAAAAGAAATTAAACCCATTTGAACCCGGGCTTTTCGTACCACCACATTGTTTCACCGCCTCTAGGATTTCGTCCTCCTTAAATTTACAACACAAGAATTCATTTTCTGCAGCCGAAATATTTCTAAATTGGACCCCATCCAAACTTAATACACCTTTTGGTTGCTCTTGGAATCTATTCTCAAAATATTTTTTCACTTCGGTCTTTACCTTATCCCGCTCTACACACCACTCACCATTCACGAATAGACCTTTGATCTCATTATTTAACAACCTCCACCGCAACCTAGAGTGAAAAAATTTAGTATTGGTATCCCATCTCTCAATCCACTCCACCCTAACTTTTTGTTTTATCATAACATTTTCTCTTTCGGACATTGTTTTTAACTTACCTATGAACTGGATCCTCCTCACCTTCATATTCTTACTGCTGTATAAACCTAAAAACCTACATTCTAAGCATACAAAAATGAATATGACTAGACATGCTCTCAGAATGAATATCTCTTGAGTGTTCTATGTTTATGTTTGTGAATATCATTAGTTTTCTCTGAACTACTTGTAGCCTCTTTATCTATCTTTTTAGTAAATGCATTTTTTTTTTTGAATTCCTGCGTCACATTTTTCAAATTTGGCTTGTTACATTAAACCTATGCCGCAAATGTAGTACATTTCCAACAAAATCATGTATTATTGATTAGGGGATAGGCTAATAAAGGAAACTATCATGGCACAAAACTGTATAACAAAATACAAAATTTGAAGAACAACGAGATAATCAAGTCCTACAGCAGGGTCAACCAATTTGCCTATTTTGGAATGCAGTAATTTGAAACAGGGGCTATATATATATATATATATATATATATATATATATATATATATATATATATATATATATATATATATATATAATATGAGTTTATTTTTTTAATTTTATATAACT
>Ga0099825_1008714_pt1 | contig 11865 bp, 6 predicted proteins | sample SiratroredBW_FD_76838 | JGI IMG/M metagenome (GOLD analysis project Ga0099825, IMG submission 76838) | Root nodule microbial communities of legume samples collected from California, USA - Siratro red BW | ecosystem: Host-associated > Plants > Roots > Nodule | place: USA: California | collected...
AAATAATATAAAATATAAATAAAAATAAAATTTTCTTTTTAAAAAATAAAAAAAAAAAAAAAAAAAAAAAAAAAAAAAAAAAAAAAAAAAAAAAAAAAAAAAAAAAAAAAAAAAAAAAAAAAAAAAAAAAAAAAAAGAAACCTTGAAGGGCTTCTCTGATTTTGCGCTTCTTTTCGTAGAGCAAGCGTTCTTTGCCTTCTAAGCTCTTCCGGTACAAATACTCTCTCCTCAATCGAATGTTTCTACGCAGCATGTTTTCAACACACTCACAGAACGAAACGGCACCGTTCTGAGATGGAGAAAAACGAAGAGGAAGATGTGTGGAGCGGCGCGGGAACAAGAGAGAAGAAGGAAGTAGGAAGTGATGAAAAGGGATAGTTGAGAGCAAAACGACTTGCGTTTTGGATCTCGATTACCTGATTTTAAGAATACAAGTATTCACACAAACACTTAATGGATACCGTTGGATGAAGATCCGACCGATCACGATAAATATGAGTCTTGAAAGAGATATTTAAATACAAACGTACTGAGAACCATCCAACGGTTTGGATCCAAAGATATTTTGGTATCCGTATAAAACGCATGTAACTTAACTGTTTTCTTAGGAACTTAAAAAAATTACTATAGTAATAACGTACATGTGATGATCAAAATAAAGGCAAATTTAATTTAAGAACTTAAATAAAAGTCTAAAAAAATTACAAATTTATTTCAGCTTTTTTCAAGAAATAAATGGAATATCTTTCTGGCATCTCTTGTAAGTTTTTTTTTTTTCCTTATTTTGCTTTTTTTTTTCTTTTTTGCTTTTTTTTACATGCGTGTCTAAATTTTGTATCACTTTAAAATATTATAAATGGTAAAACAGAAATAAAATGCAAAATCTCCTTATATATTGATATAGATAAAAATAAGATAATTAAATATATTATACATTGTATTGAAGTATTATGTAATAAAAAGTTTATTTATATAAAATAAAACAATTTAAAAGCATAATTACATAAAATATATGCAATTACTTCTCTTTAATGTATACGGAAGTCTCTTTCTATTATCTCTCTTCTCATCATCTTTTTTAGTTTTTTTTTTCTTTTTTTGTCTTGTTTTGCTCTATTATATTTAATTTTATATATTTTTTTAAATTAGTGTTTTTTATTGTAAAATTTGTGTTATAATGTTAAAATATTATCAAAGGTAAAAAAAAAATAGTATGTGTATACAAAATGACGAAATTATTATATATTGTTATAAATTCTTTATATTAATGAATATATTTTTTTAAATTAATTTTTTATAGATAATTATTTATTTAATATATTTATTTTACGTGGCTTTTATTTAAATTTGAGCTTTTATTTAAGAAATTTAAATTTAAGATTAGAAGAATTTGAAATCTTCCTATTAGAGATAAAATTAATGGGATGGGGAATAATAGAGACTTGCATGTTAAATGGAACTTGAGTGAAAGATAATAATTCTTTTGCATTTGGAAGGAGAGAAGACAGGAGAAAATTTAAAAAAAAAAAGTAGTTTTTCTTACATATTCTTGCATTTTAATCATGATATTCAATTTAAATAAATTATAATATTAATTTGTATTTTAATAATTAATTTTTTTAAAACATTGTTGTTTGTTTAGCTTCCTGTTATTTCTTATTTAACTCTTCTTTTAACTATAAAATAAAACTAAAAAAAATTATTTATTTAAATAAAAGTGTATGCGAATAGTACTAGTTAGAGATTATGTGGAATTGTTAATAGACAAAAATAACTAAGTTTGAAAGAAGAAATGTGTATAACAATGAAAGTAATTCCTTTCATTATTGTTATAGATTATAAATAAAATTTCAGTATGTTTATTTATTATATTTAACAAAAATATATTTTAACAGATAATTAGTTAATTCATTTAAATATTGTTTTAATCCTTACCAATATGTCTCAGTTTGATTTTAATTCTTGAAAAGAGGATGTTACTTTTAAATAGCATTGTGTAGTAATTCATTATAATTCATATCATTAACTATAATTAGGCTAAAAAAAGTAGAATATTAAATAAGATAAAGGTAATAGAAAATATTTTAAACTAAGATAATTGGATTACTTTTAAGTATATAATTTAATTAGATAATATATATTTAACATAAATAACCTAATTACAAGGGAATTACATGTTTAGTTTCAATATTCAGTCTCCTACTAACAGATTTTATCTTTGCTTGTACATCAGCGACTAAAAGTAGTAACAGTAAGTGAGGCAAAACTTTGATATTATTACTGTATTCTGTGAACAATAGACCAAAAAGAAACAAGTCTGAGACAAAAAGTAATTCAAGAAACTAAATAACTGAATGAATCAACCTTGATACACTACTAAACTTTTTAACTGTGTTCTAGTAAATAAATTCCAAATCCAAGAACTGCATTATGTGGCTCATCCAAAACAAAGGTAAAATACAAGCATGTACACCAAAATAATGTAAATGAATAGAGATCAAAACCAGAATTGTTCATAGAGAAAGGCTTGTTTCAAAAGTAACTTGATTGAGATTGCAGGAGCTCAAGCTCAGCTAACACTTTTGCAACTGTTGACTTCAATCTAGAATCACTCTTCTGAGCAAGATCAATAAGAACCACCTGAGCAGATTCTCCATACTTCACTCTATGTTCTGCAACTTTGAATATTCTCTCCAACATCCATATTGCTTTTTCTTGAACCTTTGAATCACCAACTTCAAGACTTTTTATAATAGCTTGCACACCTGATAACTTGGCAATGCAACTGACACCACCTTCCCAGATTTCATCTTGCAGAAGAGTAGAAAGAGCATGCAAAGCAGCTTCAACTGCTTCTCTCTCAGTATCTTCCAGTAACTGGATGAGGGGAGAAACAGCACCTGCCTTGACCAAACAAAATGTGCTGTTGACAAAGCAATATCCATCATGGACTTCACAATATGCATTCACAGAAGGAGGAACACACAACCACCTTGACTTTCTAGACTTTCCAAGAGACAGAGAATTCTGAGACAGTTGAGAAAGTGAGACTGCAGCCCTTGCTTTTGTGATTGGTGAACCGCTTGAGAGCAGTTTTACAAGCAAAGGAATCACCCCTTGTTCAGCTGAGAGAAGTTGTAGTTTTTTGTCAGAGGAATTTGTGAAGCGAATAATAACACTGGCAATACTCTCTGCTAAGTTATTTGTTGTGGATGAGTTACTTCCTGTGATATTATACATGATGGATATTAAAATAGGCAGCAAATTTGCCCTCTGCAGTATATCAGTCACCTTTTTGTTACTAGCAGGAAGATTACTCAGTATGCCAACTGCTGCAGCCCTTTCACTGTCTGATGTTGAAGTTGAGACTATATTAACTATGTTTAAAAGGTGAGTTTCATCAAGATGTTCAGTTAACTCATCTGTTAGATCTTTAGAGAGAGTGTACAACAACTGCAAGACCTTACTCCTGACTTTGGTTGTGTTCTCCTTTAGAAAGGGTAAGAGCAGCTGAAGTGCACCTTTTTCCTTCATTTTGCTTCTCACTCTGGATGCACCAGGATGAGAGGCTATGTTATTTAGAGCTTCTAACAAATGGCCCTGGATTATAGGGCTGGAAAGATTCAAAAGTGAAAGCATCTGCTGAGCCACATCTTCATTGACAAGGATGGATTCAGACTGAGCAATTCTTGCAAGAATGGCTGATGCAGGCTCACGCAACGTCATGAGGACAGATGTTACAGAGAAAAGAAGTTGTAATAGAGATCCTGCAATTCCGGATCTGATCAAACGCTGCACATTTTCTTTCAAGGTTGACAGATTTTGTAAAGCATTTAGAGCTGATAACTTGGACTCAAGTTTCCCAGTAATGAACATATTGGCAAGGGGCTCAATTGCCCCATCTTCTCCAAGGGAAAGTTTGCTGTTATCAGGGAGTTCCAACCTTGAAAGTGCTGTCGCCATTAGAATCTTGTTCATGTCAGAACCTACAATACAAGGTTCCAAATTCAGATACAGGAAATGCAGAATCAACTTGAAATTGATCGTATGTCTAAGGACTAAAATGAAAGTTCTTTTTCTTATAATGAAAAGTGTTACGTATAGGAACCGAGCATTTATTTAAACCATGATAAAAGACAGGATATTATTTACCCTGCATGTAGTATTTAGATAAAAGAAAACACAACAAAATTCAAATGACAGAACACTCAATATATAAGATATCAAAGTGTGGGACTAAGTCCTATATTCAGTAAAAATGAGAAAGTTGTAGTTTTAATTCCTTGTTTAAGTCTGGCTTCAGTTCTCATTGTTGTTTAATCTTTCTGGTGTTTTTTCTCCTCAATTTTCTTAGCAAATATTAGGTTTAGAAAGTGTTGATTCAGTTAGGCAGACATAGCCAAGACTAGCAAATAACATTGAACTGGATTTAAGTGTAAATTATATTATCCCAAATAAACTTCCTCAACCAAGGACACTACACAAAAGCATTACATGCTCCAACAAAAATAAAATTGTTTAATAGATGGCTTTAATTGAAACCAAATGCTAATTCAGCTGCTTCTACTGCAAACAAACTCAACCAATGTCTAGCTCCTTCTGCATAAATTTATAAAAGTATAATATATATACTCCTAAATTACCTGTAATATCATGAATGATGAATGAATGGACCACATATATGGTATCAGATAAGGAAAATCTTGCATTACCTTCTTTCAAGTACTGCACAAGTGGCCTAAAGTAGCCAGCCTCAGCCATATGAAGTGCATTTTGAGTATTACTGGACAACATATTCAATAACTTTGCTGCGTCATGTGAGGCATCAGGGTCATCCCCATTAAGTATAGCAACTAACATAACAATGCATCCTTGAATTCTTCCAATTCGGCGGCGAACAGCCTGAATGTCAGAGAGCTCTACCAACAGCCCTACTGCTTCCTTCCTCTCCTTTGAATCTCTTGTGAGTGACTTCACCACTGCTGATAAGAACTCAATATCTACCATCTTCTCCTGCAGTGAACTACTCTATAAAGCAAGCTAAAACAACCATAGGTGCAATGATTTAGACCAACAATTGCAAGAAACATGTTATTGAGTTAAGGGTTTTACCTTTTTGTCATCATTTCCTGAAGCAATACTTCTCAGCAATCGCAGGATTGCCAACCTGTTATCTGCCTTACACGAACCTAGACGATTGAAAAGAATGGCAAGAGTTGCTTCCTCGTTAATCAAGCCACCATCAAATCTTTCACTCCTTATGAACTCCTTGAGTCTCAAAAGTGAAACTGCAAATTCTTTATCGTTTCCATTCTTAAGTTGCAAAACAACATCATCAATAGAAACATTAACTATTTCCTCTTCTATTTCTCCAGCCAGCTTCACATCACTGCCAGAAAGCTCTGATTTTGGACTTGAAGCCACACTTGAACTGCTGTCAAATCTCACATTCATCAATTGTCTTTGCAATGTACCAATCTTTTCTCTGAATTCCATGGAAATTTCTAGGCTGGCTACGAGCAGAAGGCCACAGGATCGTCCTATGTCATGTGTTATGTCCTCAATTTGCTTGACCGGTTGCCTCAAATTCGAGCTTTTTGTCAAAGCTTTGGCACGCCTCAGCTCATTCTCAAGAGATTCCAAGGATTTTCTTATAGGTGGCTTGTCAAAGACTGCGTTTTTGTCTCTTAAATCATTGAAGATTGGAGAGAATTTCTCAACCAACATGGCAAACTCACCAAAAATATGTACCTCATTCTCAGAGTTCCTAGCCAGAGAAGCAACCTCATCGGCTAAAACTATCAGCTCTGACAACAGTTTAGAAAAATTTCTCTTTTCCACGATTTCCATCAAAACTGAGTTTATGCAGCAAAAGAAAAATCATTCATCACTCATCGGTTACAGAAGATCCTCAATTCGGCAACAGTAGATATCTAGAACAAAGAACTAACATAAAATATTAATACATAAACAAAGAAAACCATACAAATAACATATACAAACCAGAATAATCCAGCATAACTAAAACCAGAAAAAAGTTAAGGAGAGTGAATACTGAATTGAACCTATCTGAGAAAATGCAAGGATGACTTAAGAAACAGACAATTTGACTGTTTGACCTTAGAACCAAAACTTGCTTAAAGCTGAGATTTTTCAGATACCCAAATTCCAAACGAGATCAAAACCACCCACTTCTTGTTCTTCTCGTTATTGGGTTTCAAAGCAGAAGGTAAAAACAAGTTGTTGATTTTTTTTTCTTACGTTTGGTTTGGAATATAGCAAGGACAAGGTGTGATGTGGGTCATTATCAGACGGCTATGACCTGTTAAATATAATAAGGTGGTGACATATGGTTTCTTTGCTTTGATCGTCATGATCACGTTGTGCTTCCAAGCAAGTGAAACTGTGAATGAATGAGTGAATGATGGAAGACCAAGTCAAGAGCTGAAGCACAAGCACTTCCTTCTCTCTCTCTCTTTCTCAGGACTTTGTACTTGGAAAGTGTTTTGTGGTTGGATGCTTTTGCTTGGTTTTCAGTATCATTTCCAACCATTTTTCTACTTTGAATGCTAACCAGACTTCTAGAGGGTGGGTGGGTCAAACACTCAAAACACTGCACAGTACCCGTCTGAATTGAGCTAGCCTGTGGGCAGAAATTGCCCAAGCAAATGCCACATATTTTTGCATAAAATTGTTATCACTCTTGTTTTCAACTTGGTTGGGATATTAGGACCACTAGGGGCTTCACAAGTGGGATAAAAATAAGGAGAACTACATCAAAGTTTGGGTTTAATAATTTTTTTATGGTTGTTATGTATTGTCAATTTTACGATTCAATTAAAAATCTCTAATGTATAAGGGAAATGATGTTATGAAAATTTATTTTGTTCATTAATAATTAAAATATTATGTCTATTAATTAAATTTGTTAAAAATTCTTAAAAGAATATAGTTTATAATTAAAAATAGTAAAACTAATATTTCGAATTATATAAAAAAAAACTGATTAGATGGACTAGTGTTTTTATAAGGATTTTTATAAAAGATAATTTTTATAATAATATATAAATTTAATGACAATTTTAATCTATGAAGATCTTTGTTATTTTGACTCACATGGCACGGTTTCCAAAATTTTTATATAGATAACATAGTCTAGAATATGATTGACACAGTCTAGAATATAATTCACGGTGTCGTGAGAAGTTAGAATTTGATTCCTAGTAATTGAATTCTGAGTGACCTATGTTTAGGTTGTTTCTCGTTAGAATACTATATGGAATTCGTTCTTTGGAAAATCGATTTCTTAGGTAGTTTTTTATTTATTTTTTCATTTTAATTTAAAAATAAGGTGAAGGTGGAAAATTTTTGAAAAAAAAATTATAGAAATTAATGAATTTAGATAAAAAAAATATTCAAAAGATATATAAAGAAATATTTAAGAATAGATGTATTTTAAAAAAATAGATCAAGAATATTTAAAAATAGATATATTTTAAAATAGATAAATTTTTAAACAAGAATTTTTTTTTGTAAAAAAGGATGGTAAGAAATAAAGGAAATGTATGTGATATAATTAAATTTATTGAATAGTTAAAAATATATTCATTTTAAAAAATAAGTGTATGTAATATATAGATTTAGAAAAAATAAAAATTTTAATAAATAATTAATTTCAAGTATACATATTTTAAAGAAATATAAATTTAAGAAGTATGTGAATAAGTAAAGGAAAGAAAAACTTGTAAAAAAGTAGTAATTGTTTGAAATGAAATAATTTGAAGAAATTTTTTGTAACATCTTATATTTTTTATACAATAAGAACTTTATTATGTAGAAATTATATAATAAATCTAAATATAAATATCCATATATTCATCGTATCTTTCAAAATATACTTCTCCACACAAAATTAACTAAAAATCTTTTTACAATTATAAAATAAAATAAAATTGAATTAAACTTCTCTATCAGTTCACTAATGAGAGTCACACCACCTTTCAACTGTAAAGTAGATATACTAAAAAAATCATAAAATCACGAACAACCTAACTATATTAAAGAATTTGATCAGATATTTTTGCTCTACTCAATGTCAAGAATCTATGGGTGACCTCTAATCCTTAGTTTGATAAGGAAGGAATGCAGAATTTTACAGAGAAGACAAAAAAAAGAAAAATAATAAATTTTGAGAGAGAATTGATAACTTTTATAAAAATAAAACAGAATATCTTTTTAAAAAGATAGTTGGTAGTTTTTTATAAAAGTAAAACATAATATCTTGTTCTATATATAGAGAGAGTTGGTAGTTGTTATTATAAAAATAAAAACTAAATACTAATATTTATTTATTTAAACAATTGTTAACAAAATATTTAGGTGTTATTTTATTTATCTCTCAACCTAAATTATAGATTTGTTTTTATTCTGGAGTTATTTTATGGGATATTACATTTTTGAACTAAAAGTGTATGAATATAAAGAACTTTTTAAAAAATTAATAATGAGAAAGGTAATTATATGTAATAATATTATTTATGAGAAAAAAAGTAAGGAATCCGAAATTTATATAAGTTAATTTAGGAAAAATAAATAATTTAGAGATAAGGTAAAAAAAATAGTTGTGAAAATAATTAGTAAGTGTGTAGCATATAATGTTTTTAGACAAGTAAAAAATTAGATAAATAGATATTTATATATTGAAAGAAAATAATAAAATTTGGTTAACGTACGATATAGTTTATATATATATATTAACAATTTTATGTTGGAAAGAACTAAAGTAGAAATATATAATAGTAGAATGAATAAGAAAATATTTGAATGGTTAAGGAGGAATTAAAATTTGACATAAATGCTTGTGAATGGAATACCCATAATAATTGGATGAAAAAGTAAAAATGAAATTAAACAGGAAAATATTTACTCAAATATAGATATTTTGATTTCAAATATAGATATTTTGATTTCATGGTGATCGATACAGGTATTGTCTTCTAAGTCACAACTAATTCGTCAAGGGTTATTTTGCGTAAATCATTGGTTTGGATAAAGAGTTTAATGTTATCCTATGATTTTCATGTTGTATACTTGAATGTAGTGATTGCATTTTTTGTTTAATGATTGATCTATGTGTAACATCATTGTCAAATTTGATTTTTATTGAATCGTGCACAATTTTTTGAATAATCACTCTAAATGGACGACGATATTTGATTTCGATGACTTCTTTGATGTTTCGAAATTATAGTACTTAGGTTATGTTATGTAATAGTTAATGAGAAGAACAGTTGTGCTAGATTGTCATTGTTCTTAGGTTGTTACATTTGTAGTTAAAATTGTAATCTTTTTGATTTTTCATTACAGTTGCTCTTTGGGTAAGTCTCCTAAAGTAAAGTATTGCCTAAGAGGAAGTGATGGAATTGAGGTTCATGGAAGAAGTTGAAGTTAGTTGGTTTAAGAGTGTCACAATTTGTTTTGTAGCTCTTATAAACTTAGCATATAAATGATTGTGTAATAGGAAAATGAGACTTACAGCTAATCATTTAAGAAACATGGAGATTCATTGATATCTTAATAGCATGATACGTAAGTTGGCCTTACTCATTGAGTTTTGGTTAGTGATAATACAAGTTCTTTAATGTTGTGGTATTTAAAAGCTCCAAACCAATGCAAACTTTGTCTTTGATGAGACTGAAGTTGCAATTGTAAGGGATCTGGAATAGTTTAGGAGATTGACATTAGAACTTAACACTGTCGTCGCCTTCTTTAATTTGACTATTTGCAAACATAGTTATGAGATAAGAATTGAATTAATTTTCAATCTATGTTATGGAGAAGTTCTCCATTTGAAGATGAAGGGATAAGGAAGATGATCCTACAGAAATAGTAGGTTTGATGTGGTTTTTTGGGAAGGAACTGTAGGGGCTTTTGTAGCGTAAAATTGGTACGTGATTTCATTTATAAAATGAAAATGACATGAACATGTCATAGTGACATGTTATAAAGATGTGGTAGCGTGCATGTTTATATGATGACACATGTCCTAAGTCATCCCAACCACCCAATGCATGTTAGGGTAGTATCTCATGTAAGACACTCTAGGTCAATACGTATTTCTAGTGATGATGACAAGTCATAAACTTGTGACAGTATGCATGTGTATGTCATACATGTTTCTTGAGTCATCCTAACCACCAAATGCATGTCAATGTATTATCCCATCAAAGACACTTTAGGTAAGCATGCAATTCCAGTGACGATGACAAGTCATAAACCTATGGTAGTGTGCATGTGTATGTGATGAAACATGTCTTGAAATCTAAGACGTTATTGGTCAACACGTGTTTCCAATGACAATGACAAGTCATAAACCCATTACAAGTATGTTATGAAAAGTGTCTTGAGCCACCCTAACGACCCAATGCAAGTCAGGTAATATCCTAGCTAACACTTTAGGTCAACATGAATTTCTAATGGCTACAACAAGTCATAAACATGTGTTATGGTCACTTCAAAGCCACCAAACCTAGTTTAACACTCTTGTTATGGTCACTTGAGCTATATTAAATTGAAGACTTTATTAGAGTGTGATATGGTGAAAGGCTACCCATATTTGAGTTCCTAACTCAACTTTGTGAACATTGTCTTTAAGGGAAGTATTGAAGAAGTATATTCAATGACAAAATAATTCTTAGCATCTTAGTTATTGTAGCTAATTTCATTTTGACATCTGTAACCTTATCAATCATACATTTAATGGAAATAAAAGGTACACACTCTTTGTCTTTGATGATTTGAGTGTGGAAGTTGTCTTTGATGATTTGAGTGTGAAATTTTGGGTGTCTTTCCTTAAGAAAGGTAAATCACTTAATGTATTTAAGAAATTTAAAGCATTAGTTGAAAAACAAGTTGGTATCTTTATCTAATTTTTGTTTGAGATGGAGAATACATCTCTAAGGATTTTGGTGAGTTCTGTAATGAATTCAAAGCATTACTTGAAAAACAAGTTGGTATCTAAAAAATAACTCATTACCTTATACACACCAAAACAAAGTTACGTAGCTAAGAGGAAAATCAGACCATTATAAATATGGTTTAGAGTGTTTTGATAGAAAGATGAGTTCTGAGATATATTTAGCTTGAAGCTGTAAATTGGGTTATTCATATTTTGAATTAAAGCCCAACCCTTATAGCAAAAAACATCACAACTGAGGAGGCATGGATCAAATTGATTTGTTTCTTACCTTAGAATTTTTTAGATACATTAGATGTATTCATGTACCTAACCAAAAAATGGGCAAGCTTGATGAAAGTACAAAATATGCGTTATTGGGTGTGAGTGGGAAGTCTAAGGCTTACAAACTTTATGATCTCATCAATAAAACAATCCATGTAAGTAGAGATGTTAAATTAAGAGGTTACTGCTTGGAATTGGGGTGAAGTAAAAAAGCAAAATGCTTGATGTGAATGAATTGAACTCATGGAAGAGTCTTTCCAAGCAACTAAGTAATCCAAACAAGTTTTCATGGTGCAACAACAACTACTAATACAAAATTTCAAATCTCAGACTCAAATTTGTTTGACCTTTCACCAAGAGCTTTAAAAGTCTTAATTGAATGAAGGGATATAAATTTGCAAACATGAATGATAGATCTTTTCACTAGTGATTATTTAACAAACAAAGATGTTATAAATTTTGTAATCTTTGCTGATGCAGATCCAGTATAACATACAACCAAGAATAAAAAAGTCAACACTGGAAAGATACAATATATGCTAAAAATCAACTTATACAAGGAAATGATACACGGGAGTTGGTTGATCCATCATTAAATTGTAAAATTTTAGGTTTTAAGTGAATTT
>Ga0099825_1008717_pt1 | contig 11862 bp, 6 predicted proteins | sample SiratroredBW_FD_76838 | JGI IMG/M metagenome (GOLD analysis project Ga0099825, IMG submission 76838) | Root nodule microbial communities of legume samples collected from California, USA - Siratro red BW | ecosystem: Host-associated > Plants > Roots > Nodule | place: USA: California | collected...
AAAATGGAAAGTTAAAAAAAATTAAGATAAAAAGTAAAAAATAAAAAAATTGAAAAAAAAAATAAAAAAAAAGTAAAAAAAATATTTCAACGGAGGAAAAAAAAAAAAAAACATAGTAGGAAAGGTGCGTGCGTGATGAAGTAAAAGGGCTGCGAAGAGCGTTGCGATTACTTTGTTTGGTTTGTTTGGAGAAACAGAGAATGGAAGTGAGAGACAAAGTGAAGATGGCTGCTTCTCTCTGGTTTGAAGGCTTAGGAGAAGCTTGTTGCCTTCATCGCGTTGTTCTTCTCTGTATGAGGTCCAACAACCTTTTGATGCGAACTGGCCAGTGTTTCCTCTTAAATGGTTTCATTTTCTTAGGAAGGTATTTTCTTTCCCTTCAATCACATCCAATTTTCTCTTTTCCACACACCATTTTATCCATTTTAACAAAAAATCAACACCCAATACTCTAAATTACCATAACTCTGCACTGAGAAGTCAAATTGGGTTGTGAGTGTGATCAATTTACTATATTGGGTTGTTGGGGCACAGGGAAATAACAGAGGAGGGTTGTTCTTACCTGGTTCTTCATAAGGAAGGGAGAAAGAGGAGATTTTTGAGGGATGGACTTAACTATTTACTATAGTTTTTAGTTTTTAGTTTCCTTTCCCGACCTGTTTTGGAAATGGTTGTCAAACATTTATGGTCTTGATACTGGTGGTGTGAGTACCGTTTTGCTCCTTTTGATTCAGTCTTCAGTGTGAAAAATTAAAAATCTCTGTTTTTCATTCACTTCTCAACTGTTAATGGAGTTCATGGTGCTTTCAGACTTTTAGGATTATATAGTTAGAGTTTATCGTTCCAATCTGTCTGTTCATATGTTATTTATGATAATTACTAATAGGCATTAATTGGGCACAGCGAATTTTGAGAACTGAAATACTTGATATATAATCCTTTTCATATCAGCACTTCAACAAAATCAATCTTTTTCTCCAATTTCCCGGAATATAAGTCTCAATTTGAGTTTTAGGTAAGCTAGCTGTTTGTGCTTGGATGAGTGGGTTTTGGAGGGGCCAAGGTCTGCAAGAGGAGATCTGTTTGTATCTTAAAAGTACTTATGAAATAACTGAACTAGCTTCAATTTATTTGAACACATTGAATAAGAATTTGCTGCAAAGAATTGGATTATGTATACTTTGACATAAATGTGATTGACAGTTATGGGTTGATACCTGCATCTTTTTGTCATGTTTGGATTGTCCTGCACAAGTCACGAATCTGAATTCTACATGTATAATAATTTGAAAATCTTTAAATTTTTGTGCAGTATATTCGTCCTAAATTCGGTTGTGATCCCTGCATTGTGGTGGATATTACCTGGTCAATGCTCACAGTTTGTTTCTCTTGAACTGTGTGACTTAGGTGGCACTTTGAAATTTTATTCTTTCTTACGTCTTGCACTCATTCAGCTCTGTTACGTAAGTATGAAATATACTCTTTTTTAAGTGCACATTAACCATACAAAGTACTTTTTGTGTTTCTCTCCAAGTTGATTTTGTTTTCCATTATAACAAGTATGAATTTTCAGTATTTATATTATTTGAAGAATCTATTGATTATCCTGGACTAATGTAACTTTGACAAGCCTTGCCTTGAATGTTTGTATAATTGCTGAACTAATATTTGAAGAATCTATTGATGAGAAAAGCATGGAAGGTCTAACGGACATATGAAATTTCAATGCTAGTTGCATAATTCGTGAGAGGATTTTTTTTCATTTTCTTTTGATGCAATGCATTTTAGATATTTTTATGTATCTAGTTTGCACAAGAAAAAACTCTGCAATTGAATTTGTTTTTCCATTTAATCTGTTGTGATGGTCATTCTTTTTGTTCCCTGCAGGTGCTCTGGTTTTACCCATTGTACGTGTTCAGCATAGTTCTTAGCACAATTTGGTAATTGTTTCTTTTTAATCATCTGTCTTGCGTCTATGTTGGACTGTTTTTGTTGTTTATGTTCGTTGTCAAGTTTTTTCATATTTGTGTGTCTTCTATGTGATGGTATTTCATCAACCAGGTAAAATAAACAAAGTGCTTCTAAACGGACTAGATATTCTCCAAAGATGAAAACAACATCGAAAAGTTGAAATATTATAGCCTTGCAATACCATTCTATATCCATATATACAATCCTCCCAAATAAATACTATAAATTGCTTTTTCTATCCAAAATTAGTGCTCGGCTGGAATTCTTGTTGGAAATTATAGTTTATGAAGTTGTTATATGGAAGAGTGATCATGTAGAAGGGATGAGGTTGTTTTTGAGTTTTCTACCTAGGTTTGTGGTAACATGTAAATCACTTGCATGACTATCCGTAGAATTGGTGCCATTGATTTGATTGATGCTTATGTGGTGGCTATTGAATCCACTCTCCAATCAATAGACATTGTTGCAAAATTGTGACTTGAAATTGAAGGAACTGATAGTTTGGTTGAATGATCGTTCAGACAAAATGAGTTCCCTGACGAGTAGCATCAGGAACCTAAGATGCATAGACACATTTCTGAGATGCCATTTTCGTGTCCCTGAAATGGCCCACCTGCTGGACATGTGAAAATGGACACGTGAATCAGACATTGCTCATTTCGTGTGGTTTACCACCCTTTTTCATGTTTACCCCTTTGCAAGTGACTGTCTGTCAAACTAGTCATTGTCCATAGTCGAACCAGTATTGCTTCTTTCCCGTGCTGGTTTAGAAATTTAATATTTTCTTTTTGGATTTTTCTTTACCATAATGAATTCTCAAATTCTCTTGCATTTTTCTTATTGAATAAGATGTCTCTTAGTAATTTTTTTGAGACTTATTATCATATGAATATATACATCTTATTGTCATATTTGATTTTAATTATTTTGTGTGATTTTGATCATATTTTCTAAGATATATATATGTGTGTGTGTGTGTGTGTGTGTGTGTAAATACATATAAGCTGGTTTCGTGCTTACTAGTCACGAACATGAACAAGTTCCTTGTAGAAATGCATGATGAAATGTAAGAGGGTTTACAACATCTGCAACATTCATTGATTTCACCTTTCAAATTTTGGGAATGCATGACTAACATAATGGAGGTTCCTAGATCCAAACAGCAAAGTTTTTGGGTCACTATTGCGTGTATTGGATCCAAGTTAACTGCATCAAATAGTGGACTTCCTAGAGTGTAAATCCATTAGATTGGATGTCTAGAGGAGGAAAATTTTTGCAGTCCTTATGTAAGCATTTGATATGTGCGATTGCTACCCCCCTCCCGCCTCTTATTTAGTTTCAGAAAAAGAAAATATGTGGAAAATATTATATTTGAAGCTGCTATTATGAGTGGAAGGACTAAACTCTGTTCTATGGGAGGACTGGAAATTTTTTCCTTGATATAAGAGGCTTCCGTGTTTTTTATTACTGGCCAGCCAAATCCTGAAGGGTACAAATTAATTATGGTTGTTGTCCAGCTTTTCTAAATATGCCCATTTTCTCATTAAATTCCCTTTCACCGTTATGGTTCTTGCTGAGAAATCTGTTGAAGTGGTACGATTACATGATTTTCCAAGTGCAATTGTGAATGAGAGGGAGCTTTTGCTCCTTAGCAATGTCTGTTAGGAGATAATTCGCCTACAAGGGACTGTTTTTAAGACGAGTATGACCCGTCATCCATACGCAGAAGACAAACTGTGGTGTTTAACAACTTAGTTGGTTACTAAGAGGAAAGGAAAAGGCTAGGAGCTTTTCCCACAGTTGGAAGCTCTTGCTCTTGCTTTTATGTTTGTTTTTTTCCTGTTTCTTGCTGAATATATCAGTCTCTCTACGAAAGATGGGATTTATTCCTATCAAAATTGCTAACAGAATGTTTTTAGGTACAATGACATTGCCAAGTTTGGGTATGCTGCAATGGGAAGATCTAAGCTTACTGTAGAGAAAGGCTCAAGCCAAAGCAACTCACCAACTGTACAAAATGCTCATCAAGTAAAAGGACCGTCTGGTTTGGGAGGGTAAAGTTCTAATTAACAGTCACTTCATAGAGCAATATTTTTTCTTATTTTCTATTTGATATCTGTTTTTTAAGGGGTAAATAATGTAAAAGGTTCAGCTACTGTGTTTACTTAATTCAGGGTCATGATTGGAATAGGACAGCAGGTGTACTCGATACTCCTTTTGAGTGTTTTTTTCCTTGAGGTACAGAAATCATTACAATTTCAGTTTCCTTACGTATAGGATAATGTATACATGCCCTGATATGCAGTAAAATCGATTGTCCATTTTATCCTTATATATGCTATTTCTGATGCTAATTGCAGGTCTATGCAACAGGATTCATACCATACATAGGCAAGCTGATTAATTTTTTACTCCTTTCCTGGATGTATGCATATTACTGCTTCGAGTATGTGGTCCTTAATCTCATCTATTGCTTGATGTGTTTAAATTGAATGTATGCTCATTAAATATGCTTTTTTATTAGGTACAAATGGAACTTCAATGAAGTGGCTCTTGACAGAAGGCTGGACTACTTTGAGTCTTACTGGCCATTTTTTGCTGGTTTTGGTAAGTGTACTTGAAATCAACTAGCGCTAATCGTGAGAATTTAACAAATCTTCTTAGCTAGAGAATTTCATATGTTAGATCATGAGGATTTCCTTTTATTGTTTTATTGGTTTTATGAGATAAAAAACAGCTTATAATACTAACCTTACGAGGAAGAACAGTTCCTTTTTTGTGTGTTTTCTAGTAAAAGATAAATCATAATCAGTTTCTTTAACACGTGTAAGTGACAAAGTTATAGGTTGGTGGTGGAAGGATGATGATTAAGGGAATATGGATGAGATTTGGAGAATTTCAACAATGTGGTGTGGGAAGTTAGTAAGCAGAATCCATATAATTCATATTGAAATTATCTCCTTAGCTGTTGAAGTTTAAAATTCATTCTTAATTCTATCATCTTGAAGAATGATGAACTACATTGGAACAATTTTTTTGTATTATATATAGTCCAGTACTTTATCTTATGATTCGCATGATGTTTGAGTTAATATGTAACTTATGTCCCTGCAGGGAGCCCATGTGTTTTGGCCATATTCTTTTTTTCTCCCCTTGTTAGTTATGGGATTATGGCTATACTTTTCCCACTGGTATGGTAACTATGTTGTTTATTCCCTTCTAGTTCGTTCTTTTCTCCTGCACTTTTTTATGTATTTTGCATTTCCTTTTGATATTCAAAACTAAAATATCATGAATAAACTATGTAGTGAACTAGAAACATACATTGTATATTTCAGTTTGTTCTAACTGCAACTGGGTCAGAGTGTGAACAAGAAATATCCTTCGAAAAACACAAGTGGAGAGCTGCTGGAGTGGAAAGACTTCCAATATTTTATGTTGCAGACAAAGTCTCGTAAGCTCTTCATTGCTTATCCCTTTGCTCTATACATTGCGTTACTAAACTTAGCTACTAGGCAAGTAGACCCAAAAGGGTACTCTCACGTGTTGGTACAATGGTGAATATTGCCTAATTATTTTATATGATAATTTAGGACACCACTTGCTCTGGTAAGTGCCAGTTCTTTCAATGATGATGAAAATTGCATTTTTCTGTGTTAATTTGACCAAATTGACTTTGCCAAATTCTTGTTAGTACCCATAGATTTCCTTCTCCTCTTCTTGGTTGCTGCCTCTAAATACATGGATTTTTCAAGTTGAAGATATATGTCAAAAGTTAATATTATTTTTTGATAGAAATCTTCACAATGTGTTATAGATGGAAAATGCTGCTAGTCGAATTGTTTGGAACTTTATTAAAATTGTGGTTATTATTTGGCTACGATAAGATATCAAACTCTTCCCATGGAAAAGGAATCGTCTGAGGTTATATTGTTATGGTTCTAAACGATTCTAGCGGATGATCAAGTTTGGTAACTAGTTGACCTCATTTGTCATTTAAGAGCTAAACTTGGGGAGTAAAAATTTACCTTGTACTATCTCTTTCTGTTTTGCTGGTGAAATTGGGAGTTAAGGAGCTGTTAAGGGTGTTGGAATGGTGATAACTGTCTTTTATTCATGTTGTCTTTTTTTCTATTAGTATGAGGTACATTATGAAATCAATGACTCACTATTTAATAATCCAAAATTCTGGTAACGAGTTAATGACCGGTGTGCTTGCATGATGTATTATCATTTTAGCTAAACTGATTTGTATTTATATAGGTTGTGGATGTTATCTCTTTTACCCTTGGAAAAAGGGGACCAGATGCAAGACAGAAAAGAACAATAAGGTTGTCGTGGTCAGTTATTCTGGCATTGCTAATGACAAGTGAGAACACAAACTGATTTTTGTCATCAAAGGCTGTATTTATTTTATACTTTACTGTGCAAATAGTTATTCAATATGTGCAACTCCCTACCACCGTTCACCTTTGCTAAGAGTTGTTCAATTTGATTCGTTTGCTATATCTGTCTCCTGTTTAATGCTGTAGGACAATTTTTATGTTACAACTGATGCGATAGGTTGTACACGTGACTTCAGAATTCGGACGCAGAGTTAAGCCACTAGCCACTGGCAGATCAAAAATCACCAAAGTGGGCCTCAATTTGGGTCGGTTTGTATTGTAGGAGTCTACTCCTTCCTAACAATTTGATAGAATCATGCTGTATTTAAAGTGAAATGGTCATTCAAATTTGAAGTGTGCATATATCTTTCAAGCAGTGATTGATCTAATGCTAGGGTTTGAGTGAACAAATAAAATATTTAAATTATCTAAAATATAAAATGTATGAATAAAAATACTTAGATAAATTGAAATGAGTGAGTAGGGGGTATGAGAAATAATACACATAAGTCACTTGAGGTATTCATTTAAATATCTGATTAATAGATTTTATTTGCAGATATGAACTTAATCATCTTTTAGGTGCTCTCAATTGGGATAATAACAAATTAGATCAGCTTCTTCTTTATTTTTGAGATACATACAAGTCCCTTCTATTTTTAACAGAATAAGCCTCCACCTTCTCCTGTTTTTTAAATCAACATCTACCATTTTTTATGTTTTAATAAATGACTTTTATCTATTTTTGGTTTTATTAAATGGCCATTCATTTTTCCTATTTTAGTTTAAATTAATATTAAAGTTTTAAATATAAAACTTAAAGAATTATTCACGAACAAATCACATTTTAAGAACCTGTCTAACTGAGATTGTGTACTCAATCTTGACTGAATGTGAAAACTTAAAATAACTTAAAATAAAACATTACCTTTTATAGTTATTATGTATGTTTAGAAAACACAAATTTAAAAAATGTTTAATATTTTCTTTTATTTATTGAGAGGATTGGTTGAAAGAAAATCACAACTTCACTTATTATATCAGTTTCTTTTCTCTTTTTTTATCTTTGTTTTTAGAGAGGTTAATGATGGTATGTTCTATGAAACCCAACAATAACAGAAGAGATTAGTTAATAGAGAAATAAGTGTTAAAGCCTCCCCTGACATACCTTTTCACATTTGTTGAATTATTAAATAAAAGGAAGTTAACAAGAATTTGTATTTTAATAAATTTCATTAAATAAAAAATTGTTACTGACATATTTGGTCTTTATATTAAAATTGTTTTTGAAATAATTTGTATTCTTTTATTTCACATGTTATGTTATGCTATGAGGTGGGAAAGAGTTTAACAAAAAAAAACATAAAAGCAGTGGAAGAGTGGGAAGAAGAGAATCATTGTCCGATAAATTTGACGACCACGCGCGGCACTGTTGCCGAATCACACTTGCTTTGGTCCAAACCAAACCCGCACTTGGGAGGCATATGATTGGAGCACGTGAAGCGCGTGGTACTTTATTTTCATTGCATTATTATTTTGTGATCGCTATTCACATATTCGGTGAGGTGGTCCCCACGCGATACTTAATACAACTTCATGGATGGATGGATGTGATTGCTAGCTACAATCCATCCTAGCCGTTCCTTTCTTCATTCAATCTTCTCTCTCTCATCATTCCCCATGTCCTTTCCTTAAACACATAAAGTAAAAACCCCAAATCACGTCTTCCAATATCCAAATAATTATTTTAATCCTGAGGTCAAAACTTGTGCTTTTCATTATCAATAATAGTCCTACTAAAACACTATAATATATTATACCCAATTTCATAGTTTTTCAAAGCGGGATTTGCGGTTTGGTACAAACAAAGGCAATATCAAAAAACAATGCCAAGGTGAGAAAAAAAGGTAAATTTTATTGTAAAGTGAGCGAAAGTTTAGTTTTGTCTGCTAACAAAGTAGAAAGGTATGGGTATCCTATGGCTGAATCACAGTCATAATATGCCATATCCACACGTTAGCAAATGACTAAAAGATCTTGCTTTCGTATTTTAGTTGTTGATGCGTATATATATACCACCATTTCATTTTATTTGGGCTGTCCTAAAACATTGGAAGATTTGAATGTTACACAATTCAGAAACCTATGATGTACTTCCAAAAACATAAATAAGTTATTTATACCTTTGATTTACCAAAATTTGATCCCTAGTTATTAATCTAGTATTATATTTTATAACATTATTAAGTTGTGGAATTGAAAATAGAATGAGAATTGGAAGGGAGGTATAGAAATAAGAAAGTGGGAATCCAAAGGGTGAGTGTTGTGTATGTATGGGAAATAAGGGTAAATGGTTAAAAGTGTGAGGTGATGAAAACGGAAAAATAAGAAAGAGAGAATGATTGGGCAATGAACAGAGGGTAGTAAGTAATCTGAAATTGACTGTTAAAGTCAACACCAAAGTCATTTTCCTTGCCGTCCTGCCTTCTTCATTTCTCTTTCTCTTCCTTTTGTCTTTTCCCCATCTCTATTATTCAATCTTCAACTTTCCCATTCACCATTCTACATATACCTAGCCTTACCACCACCTTTTTCATCATCATCTTTACATCACCATTTGTTTAAATATCATCAATGTCAAACCAAGCTATCACTTCCTAAACGTATACACAATCAACGAATATGATAGGTATACTAAACTAATACTTCACACGCTCCTCCTTCAGTATTTTTTTGTTGTTTTTCAATTTCTGACATCACGTTCTGTTTTCTTCACCAAAAATATGTCGTGAGGATTAATTTTAATTTTAAAATTCCTAGAAAAAATTTTGATAGTTTGAGAATAAGAGTGGTGGAAATTAATGCCTTCCAGCTTCTGACATCTCCTCAAGTTTATCTTCAAAGGCACACATAAGTGAGTAACTGAGATTTGTACACTGAAGCTACCAAGAATTACTATTTATGTATTTTGGGCTCACACTCCTTTCTTTCCTCACAATCCTATTTTGCTTAGTGTCTCCTGCCATTCTAATTATTTTTTCCTTTTCTGTTTACAATTTTACTAAAAATAACTTCTTTTCCTTTATTTATACACTTTCCTGCTGGAAGAGGAACACAAAATCTTCAAATTAATTCATTTAATAACTCCACACAAGCAAACAAATTAAAAGGGAAATGTAAGTTAATAATAACACTAGAAGGAAAAAAATTAGCAGCGGGTTTAATACAGTATATGCCATTTTATGAGTAGAAAATATTTGAACTATAAAAGAAAACGAACATAACATATATGAAGAGCATGGAACGAAGGCAAGCAAATCCTTCCCTTTAAATTCCTTTGTTTTAATTTTTTTTTCATGCTGTCATACATAGAAAGAAAAGAGAAGAAGCAAATAAAGTAAATAAAAATAGCAAGACAAATTTCCTCCTATACAAACTCTCTCTGTCTCCTAAGTCCCTTTGGACCAAAACCAAACATACCAAGATCTCCAAAGAGAAGAAGTACAAAAAAATGTAAATAATAAATAAAAAAGCATAATCAGAACAGAATCTAATTATCTACTCAACTGTGATGAGCATGAGCTAGCATGCATCCATGGAATTTTCAAAAGCACTCACTTATCACAAATTCATTCAACTCAACTTCCAATCTGCAAGAAGAAGAAAAAAAAAAGGGAAAAAAAAATCCAATAATCAAACTGCAGCTCCTCCTCCTCAAATTACAACTTAAAAATACAAGTTAAATGGAGGGATATATAGAGAAATTTTGACATATTTACAGCACAGAATCTACAGATGAAAACGAAACCAACTAACCAATTTGAGAGTTCATTGGGAGCTATTAGGAGCATCTTCTCCACTCTCACTAGGTTGAGGTTGATGTTGATGTTGATGCTGATGCTCCAAGGGAAGATGATGGTGATGATGGTGATGGGGATGAGCATGATGATTGTTGGAATTAATATTGAAAGCAGGTCTGGTGTAAGCATTAAGTGCAGCCAACATGCCCAAGTTGGAGTCGGACATGGCGAGACCCAGATGCTGTGAAGGTTGCTGCGGCATTAACATTGACCCCAGTTGCAGAGAACCCCCACGTGCGCCTTGGAATTCAAGGGCACTCGGAAGATTGAACCTTGGCATGAAACCACTCTGAGGAAAAGGCCACATCTGACTCTCCGAACTCGCAGAGGATCCACCACCACCAGAAGAAGCTGAAGCTGAAGCGGCGGCCACTGCTGCAGCAGAAGCAGAAGAAGCTGCGGTTACTGGAAGCATCCAAATTGTGCTGCCCGGAGGCCCACTTGCGGGAGCGGGCGCCACGGCCCACATCGCTGTCGCGGGTAGCAAATTCGTGGGCCTGAGAAGCCCAGAACCAGCTTCGGTTTGCTGCTGGGCCTGCTGCTTCGGTAGCTGTAGGTTCGGAGTTCTAGGCGAAGAACCGTCCCCGCTCTCGTTCTGAGACTGCGTGTTAATGTTATCGTCTTTGAACAGATCTTCTCGGTAGCGTTTCCTGAGATAGCTGTCTCCGGAGTCGCCGCCACCGCTGGGAAGCGCTTCGGCGATTTGATCGGCGGAAAGAAGCTGTTGCTGTTGGTGCTGTTGGTGCTGCTGGTGAGCATGAGCGTGAGGGTGGAAGCCAAGTAAAGCGGTGTGCTGAAAGGCTTCCTCGTAGGGGTGGTGAGCGAGGGCGAGCGCGCCGTGGAAGGTGTGCGGGGCCGACTTGGACGGCGGAGCCGAGAGCGTGGAGCCGCTGCTGCGGAAGGAGACGTTGAGGGTGGAGAAATTAGCGGGGATGGTGCCGGTTCCGGTGGCGGCGATGATGGCGGGCTCGGCCTGCTGGAGGAGCCACTCGATGGTCTCGCCATCGGACTTGTGGCCCAATTCTCTGGTCAATTGGAAAACCCTAGCGGCGCAGGTGGCGGGCATTCGAATTCTGCGGCCGCGGCCGTCGACTTTGGTGTGCCTGTCCTTGGTGGATCGCTTGGGAGGGTTGGTGGCGGCGGGGGAGGCGGCGGCGACGGTGGTGGAGAGTTGTTGGGTCTTGTTGGCGGAATCATCAGATCTGGTGGCGATGGCTAGGGAGGCGTCGATGGAGGAGGAAGAATTGGAAGAAGAAGAGGTGGAGGAGGAGATGAAGGGGGATGAAGTAGTGTTTGGCCTGGCATCGAAAGGAACGGGAAGATGGTGGGGATGTGGACGAGGGTGAGTAGCAGCACTAGCACCACCACCACCAACTCCTCCTCCTCCTCCTACCACTCCTACTGTGTTTGTTTTTGTGTTGCTGTTGTTTGTGTTGCTGCGGCTCTGCTTGTTGTTTTGCAAATCTGATAGTTCCATTTGGTGGGGAAGCCTCTCACCAGCTTTACTTGTCTTTTTTTTTTTTTTTTTTTTTTTTTTTTTTTTTTTTTTTTTTTTTTTTTTTTTTTTTTTTTTTTGATTTGTGTTTTGTTTTTTGTTTTTTTGTTCTTTTTTTTTTTTTTTTTTTTTAATTTTTTTTTTTTTTTTC
>Ga0099825_1008719_pt1 | contig 11858 bp, 2 predicted proteins | sample SiratroredBW_FD_76838 | JGI IMG/M metagenome (GOLD analysis project Ga0099825, IMG submission 76838) | Root nodule microbial communities of legume samples collected from California, USA - Siratro red BW | ecosystem: Host-associated > Plants > Roots > Nodule | place: USA: California | collected...
AATAATGATAGAAAATTAATTATTAATAGCTATTTCTTTTAAATTTTAATAATAGAAATTAAATAGAATTTTTTTATTTTCATATAAATTTAAATATAATTTAAAATTTTATATATTTTTATATTTATATATATATATTTATATATATATATATATATATATATATATATATATATATATATATAATGATAGAAAATTAATTATTAATTGCTATTTCTTTTAACGTTTAATAATAGTAATAAGATAGGATCTAGTTAGTTGCATATGAATTTAAATAGGTTTTAAACTTTTATTTATTTTTATATTTTAGAAGATGATTTTATAAAAGTCTTTAAGATTGAAAATTTCTATTGGAGAAAAAGAAAATTCCGTCCAACTTTTTTTTTCATTTAAATTTGTAAGTGTTATTTTCTTTATCAACCTCAATCTTTCAAACCAATATGTAATTGATAGCCTGGATTAAATAGGAAAATATACTATATTTATAAATTAAATGAGAAAATATATTATATTTATAAATTAAATGGGAAAATATATTATATTTATAAAATAAGAAAATATGTTTTTTAAGTTGAAGGTTGTGAATTTTGAAACAAAATTAAACATTTTTTTCAACATATTTTGAAAAAGTAAATTCTGATAATTTTGAAAGTAGTATTCAAATTCCTTGAAATATTTTAAAATTAATTTCAAATCATCATTTAGATCTCATGAAAACACTAACTTATATTATATTTTATTTTTAAATATAAAAAATAACTTTTAGAAAGAAAAATGATATATTATATGGACTAATACTAACATAACAATAACAATGTAGAATGCTAAATATGTATGATCTGTTTAGATTAACCTTTTATTATCGTCAATTTTGAAAAGTATCCTATGTTATCTATTATTTACTATATTATATAAGAATGTAATAAAAAATATTTCATATAAAAATAATTATTTTAATATAAAAATATTATTATATTTAATTATTGTAATTATACATATTTAGACCAACCAACCACAATGGTCCAAGTAAAAAAAAGTTCATATAACCAAAAAGTTTAGCAAGAAAAAGTTCATAGGATTAAAATGTCAATAAAAATCTTATGGACTAGAGCCAATTTGTAGATTATTTTTTAAAGTAAAAAATTTTATTTAAAAATAAAAACAAAATTTTAAAAGAAAAATTTTATAACATAAAAAATATTTACTCAATCTAAATTTAAATTTAATATAGACAAAGTTAGATTAGACTTAAGTTAAATTAATCAATAATGACACCATCTCAAGTTATACATAGATCAAGGTGAGACTTAGATAAATTAGGTTCAAGTTAGTTTTGCACTGAATGAGGGTTAAGAAATGTTGTGTTGGACTAAGTATAGGTCAGCCTGAGTGCAATTTCAGACAAATTAGATTAGGCTAAGATGAATCATGTCAGATCAAGTTAGGTTAGATTTATGTTAGCAAAGTCATGTCACTTCTAAGTAAGGTCCACTATATCTATTAGAGTTAGTTCACCTATTTATTACACACTAATTCTCTTTATCCATATTGTCATATCTTAAAAAAAATAATTATGTAATGCAAATAATATTTACTTAATTATTTAATGAATTATTTCATTTATTAGTGGTGTTTAATTTTTTTAAATTAAAGTTTTAACAAATTATTTATATTTTTTTAGAACTTTTACATTTTCTTAGTCCGAATCTTATTTATAAATAAACACCTATTAATATTAATTTTTTAATTCAATATAAAATTACATAATTAGTTCTCAAAACATTTAATTTTCTGATAAAATTAATCCTCCAACAATTATATATTACCATTTTTTTTGCATTATAATAGTTTCTAAATAAATTTTATTATTAAATTTACCTTTCTAAAGTATTATTCTTTATTATATTTTTCTACTAAAATATTATTACTCAATATAATTACCTTTTTAAACTTTAATTTTTAAAAGAATATATATTTTTACACTTTTATTCAAAATGTTTATTTTTTAATTATTTTCTAAACTAATATTTTTGACTTTATTATCTTTCTAATTTGTTCCCTTTATTTTTTAAATAAAAAGATAAAAGAAAAATATAACTGGACTGAGAATTTGATTGGCATAAAATTAAATTCGGGTTGATGTTTCAACTCGTTTACATCAATTCATGTTCAAAATTCAACTTCTCAAATATTCTAAATATGAAATATCAATTATGTATAATTGGAAAAGAAAAAAAAAACTGAAGTGTAATATTTGAGTAAAAAAAAGTATGCGTATAAGTTTATTGAAATTAACACTCTTCTCATAATGATAGTGTATAATAGTATAAGTTAGTTATAGGATGATATACAATTATTAGATAGAATTTGTTGGTTCTCTCATCAAATTGAATCAACACTTTTTCTTGAACTATAGCAATTTTTGAAGGGAATCATAATGAAGTTAGTTGATAAAGGTATAGGTAACGTCAAATTCAGGTCAGATTGAAACCAATTAAGTTCAGATTAGCTTAATTTAGGTCTAAGTCATCTTGAGTTAGGTTAAAACTAATTTAGTTCAGGTTAACATTATTTAGGCCTAAGTCATCTCGAATTAGGCTAAACACGGGCGGTTAAATATTAATACATAATTTAACATTTTCTTCTTGTACATTCTACTTATTTTTCACAAAGAATAATATAATATTTAACACAATTCATGTAAATAATTAGAAACTTTCGGAAGGTTATGCTGCTATTATCAGTATTGAATAACACTTTTTTCTATTGTGACATGTGTGTTTATCAAAGTGAAATTTCACTCTCATCCTAAGTGACAACTAGATCTCCACAAGGTTGCTTTTGAAAATCTTTACAAGACTTGAAATTTTTCTTAAACTCATAGAATTAATATAAATTTTCATTTGTTCCTTGCTACCTTATACCTTCACCAAAATGATTGGTTAAAGTAACTCAATATTTGCATTATATTAAAACATAATTTTACTTCTCTAATAATACTCCATTAACATAAATCTCTGGCCTATGATTTAACATCAATCACATGTGATCTTTATATAAAATCATCCACATATGATTTAACACCAAATCTTCTAAGTATGGTTCCTCATAAATCTCAATTTAACTCCATAATTCACTAAACATTCACATAGAATGTTTATTTCAAGCAAAGCAATGATAGAAAAGTTTTAGTAATCATAGTTGGTCACTTAAATAAAATAAAGAAAGAATTGTATCAACCTTTTTATCTCTCAAACTTTGAATTAACACGTGAACATTCGTATGTTATTATTTAAGCGCATCATACCACTAAAACAATCAAACTCTTACTTATTCATAATACTTAAACAACCAAACTCTTACTTATTCATAACACTTAAACAACCAAACTCTTACTTATTAGGATTATCTTCTTATTCAAACTACTATTCATAAGTATTTGAGTTTCTCACTTGAAGAGTATATTGTCCCTAAATGATTAGAACAAACATCACAAATTAAATATTTAATTAATTTCTAATAAATTAAAATAAGTACTTTTTTAATTTAAAATAAATTTTCCCTAGTGTATTTTTCTTAACATGCATGTTTTAGTTTAATCTAAATTTAAAACACCGAACTTATTAAAACGACCTACAAAAGACAAAGAAAATTCCTCTAATTTATTTATTTTGGTATTATTTTTAAAAAATTTAGATATTAATATTAGTTTTTGTTTATTTGATTTTAAGTAGTTATTTTAATTATATTGTTATTAGCTAAATATATTAGTAATTAATCATATATATTTTATATTTGATCATTAAAATTATACTTTTTTTACGAGTAAAGTTATATGTTTATTTGTACACTTTTTATACTAACATGTAACAACTACATTAACTTTTCTTATTTTTCAAATAAGATAATAATACAAAAAAATTGATTCTTTTAAATTTAACGAGAAAGAAGTGCAATTAAATGTGAAAAATGTAAGTACCTAGAATAAAAGTGATAAAGGTAAAAAGGACACCTGAATATTATAATATTAAACTGAAAAGTATATAAATAGAAAAAGTATAATATTCAGGTTTTATTTTAATTAAATCATCATCTCTATAAAAAGAATAATTTCTTTAGTTTTTATATATTCTCTTTAAGTTTTTGACTTCGTTCCTTATCATACTGATGATCAGATATTACCTCTAGACTTGTGTCAGCAATTAGAGTAAGACTGTCCGATCAAAATTTTGAATTGAATAAGTTTATTCTCTACTTATTTTTTTAGTCATTTTTCAAGTCTTCCTAGCTATTTTAGAAATGATGCTTGCATGTAGCATTTAAGGCATCAATATGAATCTCTATTGGTTCAATGTCTTAGTGGTGCAGGCTGATCGTTGACAGAACTTTATGAAGGTTAGGTTATCCTTGTTATTTTAGCTTTGTAGTTCTTTTGAAGTGTTTTATTTCTAAGACAGGTAAGGAGAGTTGGCTTACATGCCTTGTATATGTTAGTTTGGTCTTCAAATAGAACCCTTAGGAGGCATAATGTGGAGGTGACTTCGTCATCAATGTTCAAGTTTGTTGTAGATCTGAAATGGTTCTTGAAATGAGTTTGAAATTATTTGATTACTTGATTTAGCTTGCTTTAGATATTAATCTAGCAATTTTTTGGTATGGTATTTCTATGTAAGTTAATCAAAATGAATAGAAAAGTTTTGAACATGTTTTAAACTGTAGCTATAGGTGATTGATAATTTGGTAAATCATCTACGAACTTTGATGAGAATGAAGTCTTGCCAGTGATTACTCAATTGTAGAAGATGAATTACCTCAAATTGAAATGGTTATGATGTAGACTTTAATAAAAAATTAAGTAGGTAGTAGAAATTTCCAATTTGGTTTCTTACTTGATTGGTTTTGATATGAACAGAATTCCTTTGAACTTGTTGATAGTTTGATATTAAAATGATAACCTGAAGTAGTGAATGAATTTTAAAAATCAGAAAGGCAGTTAGTTTTTGTAAAAACTTTCTTATGCTATCTTCCTTCAAGTGGCGAGATTCTCGCTCAAGCGAAAATGGGAACCTCCTCTCAGGTTCATTTTCGCTCAAGCAAAAATAGTATTAGAACTTAACCTCCTCTTAGGTCTATTTTCACTCAGGCGAGAAAATTTTCGCTCAAGCTAGAATATTCTCACTCAAGGTATTGAAGATTATGAAGTGTTTCAGATATTTGAACTTGAAATTGAAAAAGTGAATGAATGTATGAATGAAAGGTAGATAAATGATATTAGTTGAAATGTGTGGAATGGTGATTGAGACATAGTATCTTCAGGAAAGGACATACAAGTGTTGAGATTGTGTAGGTTGTGTATTGTCTAAGGATATGCTTAATAAGGAGGTATCCTAACTCTATTAGTAATGAGAATCAAATAGATAAATATTACTGGATGATGAGAATCGCATGAGGTTCAGACTGAGTGACTACAACTTAAAATATAAGTGGTAAAAAAAGATTCAGGTGAATTAACCTTGTCATATAATATTGTTGATTTATTGATTGGGGTTGTGTGGATTCACAGTTTGAAGTTGTATGACAAATGCACACCTTTAGGTGTATTCAATGTATGAGTTTTCCAGAATTTGCATGTTTATATTGTGAATGAAAAATTATAAAGTGTGTTAGTGATGTATGTGTCTCTATGTGTTTGTTAGAAAATAAAGTAAGAAAATTTGTATGCAAATATTGTGTTATTGATGATGATTATTGAAGAAGTTTTGAATTGCTAACTTATTCTATTTCCTTTGTATTTCATGTTTTGTTTTCTATTTGTAATGATCATGGATTACAACAAATGACATTGCAAAAATACACTTGAAGATGGTATTTAATTGAACAGATAACATAGAAGGAAAAAAGAGCAAAATAAATATTATAACATAATATCTAGTAGTAATAATAATAATTTATATTTATTAAAGAAAATTTTTCTTTATAATTGTTTTAGTGTATAAATTTTATCATTAATTTTATTTTATCAATCAATTATTTATAATAAAATTATAAAAATTATTTATTTTATAATTATTTTACTAAACACATATTTTATAAATTTAATAATATTTTTATTTTAATAATTACAATAAAAGTTACTCTTTTTTATTTTTTAATGTTTTGTTATCATAAAAAAATGGAGAAATATACATGGTAAATATTAATAATAATAATAGTATTTAGTATTATTAACACCCTATTTTTCTATTTCTCACATTCTCTCTCTAAGTCATCCTCTCTATCTCTCTCCCAATCTATCTTTTTTAACCTTTCTCCTTCTATATCTTATCTATTTCAAAATCTAACCACACACTGCAGTAGTTGAGGAGTCATACATCATTTCTATCTAATCGAATTTTTAAACAGAGTAAGTTCATATTTACCTTAAAGATTTCTTGTTACATCTTTTATAGATGATTTGATCATCAATATTGGTAGGATCAGTCAAGAAAAGTGATTTTATCAACTTGTTGTACCATATATTAAATTTTGGTTATGTTTGGATAATCTTGGAGTAACATCTTGGTTTGGAAATTGTTTTGAAGATAAGTTTTTTAGGTAAGGGAAACTAACTTAACTTTCAATAGTACCCTCGGCTAGAAGATCTGCATGTGGAGAGGACATAGTCCTGAGTTTCAATTTTTCTTGTAGGGATGTTATTTGATGAAATTGCTTGATCATATGTGAACATGTAAAAATGTTAAAATTTTGATAGTTTGGTAGTTAAGTGTTGTATTTCAGGTTCGAAAGGAATGTTGTGAATTAAATGGTAAGTATTGTATGTCAATGAAGAAAATTGTATGAAATTGAGGCCATACATTTAGGATAATGTTAAGTTGTTTTATTATTGTACATTAATTGTGAAAAGCTCATGTTTAACATAGATACTCTAGCTTTAGTGATGGTCTAACTCACATAGATTAAGATATCAGGTTGCGAGAAGCCATGAGGAAGTTCATACACACTATGACCATCATTGCATTTTAGGTATTGTCCGCTTTGGAGCTCGAAACTCTATCATAATTTTTTTATCTTTAAAAGAGGCCTCAGAGGGTTAAGGGAGGAGAGTGTATTTAAATGGACCTTGGCCTCGACTCCTAAGTGATGTGGGACTACTAGGTGTACTAGAACAAGCCCCCCAATTGAGAGTTAAGGGAACCAGGTTCCCCCAAATGGCACCAATATTCGAACCTCAAGTCCATGGGTTCAATCACTACATTTGAAATATTGTTCGCTTTGGAGCTCGGAGCTCCATCACGGTTATGTCCTTAAAAGGCATCTCGGATTATTAAGGAAAAAATGTGTATTTAAATAGACCTTGGCCTCAACTTCAAAGCGATGCGGGACTATTAGGTGTACCGGAACAAGCCTCCGAGTCGGGACCTAAGGGAACTAGGTCACCTGATAGTCCCACTTCGCTTAGAAGTCGAGACCAAGGTCCATTTGAATACACCTTCCTCCCTTAACCCTCTGAGGCTCTTTAAGGACAAAATCGTGATGGTGCTTCGAGCTCCAAAACAGACAATACCTTAAATGCAGTGATTGACCCTAATGATGTCATCTCAATGAACTTAAGGTCGGAACATTGACGCCATCTTTGGAAACCTCATTCCCTTAGCCCTTAATTGGGGTGCTTGTTTTGATATACCTAATAGTCTCACATTGCTTAGGAGTCAAGACCAAGGTCGATTTAAATATATACCTTCCTTCCTTAATCCTTTGGAACGTCTTTTAAGAAAAAATCGCGACAGAGCTCAAAACTCCAAAATGGATAATATCGAATACGATGACCCTAACGATGTATCTCAACGGACTTGAGGTTAGAACAAAAGAAAATCAAAGTACAAAAATTACAAATAGATTTATATCTAATTAGAATGATTGTTATATATCAATATTGAAATGAAGTTAGATTATTGTGATTGTTATTTAAATTTTGTATAACTATGTTTGATTGAAAACAAAACTGAATTAATTATGAATTCTTAATTAAATTGGTACTTTTTATTTATAGTTTTGTATATTATAATTTGATTTTGATAACTTACCTTTATATTATGAAATGCGATAACTACACTATATACCAATATAAATATGTGCGAGAAAAATAAAAATTTACTTTTATTTCTTTCGTTTATAAATATGTGTATTTATACCTATCCAATTAATAAGTTTGTATTTTGTCTGATGATTTTTGAGGTATTACATTTTTTAATTAGTTTCAGTTTTATATAATTAGCTTTGATGTTAGAAGATAAATATGAAGTAAATTTTTAAAACTGCATGAAATTTATTAAGTCTCTATTTCAAGATTTAATGTTTTAATTGATGTCAAGCGGATATAAATAAATTTATTTTAATAATAAAAGTACATAAAAATAATATAAATATAATATCAAAATTTTATAATGTTAAAAAATAAAACATAAATTTTTAAATTTTTATCCTTTAAATAAATATATTTGAAATTTCTACAATATACATCCATATTTATTAGTAATAACCAATTAAAAATTTATTTATATTTAAAACTATATACTGAGACATTTTCTTTACATATTTTACTTTTCAATATACTTTATTTATTTATTTATTTTATTTCCTTTCAAATAACCGTTGTGTAATTTTAAATAACTTTAATTCTAAATTTAAATCTCTTAAATAATATTTTAAATTCAAATAAAAGAAAAATAAATAAATAAACTTGTACTAAAAATATATTAAATCTAAAATTAATATATATTAATAAGTAAAACATTAAAAGTTATATTAACAATTAAATTTTAACTTAATAAAGTAAAATAACACAATAAAAATGTGAGGTCTGGATGTAAAATAAAAAATAGCAAATATCTTGGATTAATTTTTATTGTTTTAAAGAAAAAAAAAGTTAAACTTGTGATTTATTAAATTTTTATTATCATTCCACCAATTTTTTCTTTTTAGAATGATTTTATGGTTTATTTGAAGTGATTAGTTTATCACTTTACTATGTGTTTGTTCCTACCTGCAAGAGAGGATGAGTGTTTTAAGATCCAAGCATTGTTTCTTTCCCTTCTAAAATTCATGAAAATAAATTGGCTTTTTCTTAGTTAAATGGCTTTTTCTAAGTGGTTGTGTCTAAGGGTGGTGATCATTTCCTACACGCCAAACCTTCCCACACCACATTTTTAGCATATATATGAACTTAGCTATCTTAACCAATAATTCTTAACCATCTTCTTCTACTCTCCAACCATAAATCAATCTCTTCTCTTCTTCAATTTTCCTCATCCACCATTCTATTAATGGCTTCTTCTCCTTCTTTAGAAACCACAAAACAAAAAGGTATGCAATAAACTTAATACTTTTTCTTCTTATGGAATGCGTTCTATAGTTTTCTTCATTTTTAATGGTCCTTTTTTCTATAATTTAAAATAAATTATTTTGTTTCTTATATTTGTGCTTATCTTCTATTGTTGTAAAATTTAGGTTTAATAATTTTTTCTTTCATATTGATTAGAATTTCTTTCAATTTCTTCTCACTATTATGAATGCTTTTATTTTAGTCTCTAATTTAAAAAAATACTGAAATTAAATATTTTTTTTTAAATTGAGAGTATCAACATTAGAACAATGAAACCAGATATCTCTTCATTTAAAGTTGACGTGTCGATACATGATACAAGTAACAAATGTAACATATAAAAATATCTTCATTATCAATCTGACGAAAAAATTATATTACTCATTTTTTTAAATATCGAATTGAAAACATTCAAAATATAGAAACTTTTTAAAAAAAAAATCATTATAATAAAGAAAAAATTATTAAACCTAAAATTTATGATTTTAATCTTTATAAAATAAGACAACTTTGATTTTAGTCCCTATAAAATAATTTCTTTGATTTTCATACCATTAAAACTTAAAGTTTTTACTTTTTACCTAATTATCAAATATTTGTTAACAAGTCATCTTACTCACAAAATTATTTCTCTCCACCATTTCATATTCTCATCTTATAATTAATAGAGATAGTAAGCAGTTTATAAGAAATAATCACTCATATATGGCACTCCAAAATTATATATTGTTTTATAAAAAGTTCATATAATGTTATGTTATATATATTCTTAAAATAGGTGGTGAAAAACCAATCCCACTTCATGAAAACGTTCTGCAGAAGCATGCTGCTTTCTTTGACAAGAATCAAGATGGTATCATTTATCCATGGGAAACATTTCAAGGTTACTTTTCCTTTCCCTTTAAAGTCATCTTTAGCTTTCACTCTTTAACATTTCATTTATCATATCTTATATAGTTTAATGTTATTTCTTATTTTGTTAACTAATTCTTTTGGAATACTTTTTCTTTTTTATGTAGGAGTACTGGAGTAATATCGATATTTTTTTAATTATTTGGTTAAAAATTAAAACAAAGAATAATTTATTTAAATAAAACTTCAAGAGGCTGAGAGTTGAAAATTACGTGCAGTTATGTAAGTAAACAAACATAACAACTGGAATAATTTTGAGATAAAGAAATATATGAGTTAAAGTAATTAACTCTTTTTACTACTACTATAGATTATTATCTCGGTGCATTAATTATTTAAAAATAATTTTAAAAACAATAATTATATATAAATTTAATATTGTATAAAACTTAATTGGTTTTCGAATAAATGTGAACTAGTTACATATATCCCATGTTCAATGGAAAAAGAAAATATTATTTTGTCATTGTGCTAAGCATTTTCATTTTAGAAGTTTTCAGCATTATTGCATTTTAAAATTTTGGACACTAGTTAATGTTTTGTAAATTGAATGATTGGATAAATTTCTCCATTAAACTTTTAAGATGAAAATAAAATAATTTTTGTAAAGAAGTTTTTACAAAAGAATTCGTGTGACTCATAAAAAAAATGAAAAAACAATTTTACAGAGTTTATTATATTTTTTTATTTGTGATTAAATGCAGGCTTACGTGAAATTGGAAATGGAATCTTTTCGTCTCTTGGACTTTCTATGTTCATCAATTTGGCTCTTAGTCAAACCACTCGTCCAGTACCTCTCTTTATTCCTTAAAATATTTTATTTTCTCAATTCTTGTAGTTTTTATTTGAGTTTTTGATAGGGAAAAAACTATATTATTTTAACCTCAGTATTTAAAAAATAAATTTCAATCTAATTTTGTTCATTACATCCATTATTATTTATGTTTAAATTTTAGAAGATTATAATTCGCCCATTATTATTATTTTCAAGATAAAGTTTTCGGCCATTCACTATAGAATAAGTGTAAAATAGTAGAGCAAATAATTTCAATAATAAAGAGTTGTTGTCCTTAATGTGGTATATGATGGCATATGTGTTCAAACCAAGAATTATAATATTTAAAAAAAGATATTTCGGATTAAATAAAATTTTATGGTTCAAAATCTAATTTGAATATTTTTCCTAGCACTTGAGTGATAGTCATAAATAAATAGTTTATTAGAAGTTATTATGGAAGCTTTTAATATCTAGTTAAATAGAGGTAAAAGTGGGCACGAGTAAAAATCTATATATACCTAAGTAATGAAAACTTGTTGGACCAAAAAAAAAATATATGTTAAATTAGATCACAAAATCAGGTGAAAAAAATTCGATTAAAAGCCGAAAAGTAGTAAAACATTTTTTATTTCCTTTATTCTATCTATAAATATTTTATTATTAATAAACATAGGTGTATAATGTTGAAATTTCAACTTGAGTACAATAACATATTTTAAATTTTTCTACATTTTAAATCTTAATATATATATATATATATATATATATATATATATATATATATAT
>Ga0099825_1008721_pt1 | contig 11855 bp, 6 predicted proteins | sample SiratroredBW_FD_76838 | JGI IMG/M metagenome (GOLD analysis project Ga0099825, IMG submission 76838) | Root nodule microbial communities of legume samples collected from California, USA - Siratro red BW | ecosystem: Host-associated > Plants > Roots > Nodule | place: USA: California | collected...
AAAAAAAAAAAAAAAAAAAATTGAATTTAACAATATTCCAAAAAAAAAAAAAAAAAAAAAAAAAAAAAAAAAAAAAAAACACACAAAAAAATAAAAAAAAAAAAAAAAAAAAAAAAGCAAACCTGGCTGCATGAGAATGGGCAATAGGATAGTAACCAGCGGAATGAGTCAAATCGTCGAGGGAAACCCCAGACTCCGAAGGCAACAAGTTTGGGAATCTGAGGGGTTTCTCGACGAGTTTGTTGGCGTGAGAATTAGGGTGGCGAACGATATTGACATCTTGTGAAGGGAAGAGGTTAAGGTCTCTAACCTTAGCCGGAAAATCGAATCCGAGATCGGCGCCGGAAAGAGAAGGAAGCGTGAAAAGAAAGAGAAGAGGGCACAGCGTGAAGAAACAGCGGTTACAGTGCCCCATTTTCTTTCCCATACTTTTTTGTTCCGCCAAACCCAAGTTCTGGATAGTAATAGTGTGCTTTTGGTGCGTTTGCGTGCCATCAAAGTTTCCAAGGACACGTGGCATTTTACATCCCTATCTTCCTAACTACTAGGGGAAACACATGCATCTGTACAGTAGGTGTGGCTATTTTTGTCTTTAAGATAATACAAAAACAAAAATTTATTATAACTAATTATTAAAATATAAAATTTTTATTAAATTATTAAAGAATTTAAAAATTAATTATAATAATAAGAATTTATTTTTATAATTTTATTGTATAAATAATTTTTTTTTGTTATGAATAGTCAGTTAAATTTAAAGGAATAGTTGTCTCAAGAGTAGAATGGTAAAAATTTATCTATAGAAAAACAGTTAAAAGGAAAATTTTTCTTTATTAATCTGATAGATAATTGATAAATATAAATCACAAAAATGATAGGCAGTGTTAATTTAAAGTAGTCTCTCCTTACTTTAAATCTAAGTGAATTTTGTAATCTTACATCATGCTTAAACAATTTATGAATAAATTTATTTCAAAGATGGAATGTTGAGAAAGCTATAATGTTTTGATTTCTACCTAATTTTTTTATTTAAAATAAAATTAATTTTAATAAAAAAAGTTGTGTTAAGTATTATATAAATCACTGTTTTTTTTAGTTACATATGCGTTAGCGATGTAGGCGTGATTTAAGAAAATGTAAACTACTTTATTGGACTTATGATAAAATCAATATAAAATATTCACAACGTTTTTTAACATACCTTTTATTGTTAAATTTTGAAACTATTAAATTTGCGCAAGTTTCATTTCCCGTTTAATCTTTCTTCCTCATAGTTTTATAGCTTTTAACAAATTCAATGAATGATAAAAAAACATATTAAAAAATGTCTTAAATAAAAAACGCATAACTTGATCTTTATTTATAACTTCAAAGTAAATTTATTAACAGATAAGTTTTATCTTTTAGTTGAAAACCTTACCTGCCATTCCAGATGGTTTGAAAGGTAAATATAACTTGTTATTTCAAATATATTTCAAAGCATTCGTAGTAATACATTCTTGTTTGATTAATATCTAATCGTGATTTGCCTTACTAATCGTCTTTGTTAAGTTACGTCAATGACGTATTAACGTAACTTATTATTCTCTGATGGCGTAACTTAATCTTTGTGATGTTTTGCAGACAAAGTTTGCCATGACCCATGGGGCAATCCAACTTGAGAAATTTTCTCTCTTCAGCAATGGAATGGGCAACATTTACTTCGAGTTAACAGAGTAATTATAGTGTAGGTACTCTTAAAACTTGTGTACACATGTTTTTACATAATAGTAAAGCAGTTAATATAGTAAAAAATAGTACTGTAATGTTAGGATTAAAATAGTAAATAAATATGTACTAAAAAAGCAGTTATGAGAATGAATTGTTTTTTTATTAATTGTTATAAATAACAATTGTTCACAGTTTATTTATTTTATCCTCCCTCAATAACATAAATAGATTTTTGAAACAAATAAAAAAAAAAGAAATAACGAGTTTAATTTTAGTATATAAATATTTTAATACTGATAATTCCTAAAAATAATTTTAGATATATTGTCGAAATCATCCGTTCGTTTGTACTGTAGATACATTCTACAATTCTAATTAGATTCTCATTGTATGGTTTTTGAGTTTAGATGGAATATACCCTGAATTTATCCATGGCTTTTTATTATGCGTTTTAATAAAAAATTAGCATCTAAAGTAAACTTGATCTGAATGATCTTAATCTCATAAAATCCTGTCTCTTCCTCAAACTAAAAATTTATTTTTATTCTTCTATTCAACTAGTATAAATTTTTGTCTCATTCTATTTTATGGGTACCATTCTCTTACGGTTTCAAATGTTAATTCCATAATTTATTTTGTAAAAAATAAAAATCACGTTAAAGAATTATTAAGTATTTAATATGGATTTTTAGTTTTCAAAATTAAATATCAAGTTTTTCTTTTAATTATATAAATATCAAATAAAAAATCAAATAATAATTAGATAAGTATCAAATATTTATAAAAAATTAAAAATAATTAAATATATAATATAAAAATAAGTTATATAATAAATTAAATGTTTTAATAATTTAAAATAAGAATAAATAGAGGACTTGAACAAGTATTGAAACAAAAATGAAAATGTATATATTCGTTCTTATCCTATATCCAATTTAAAATTTAAAATTTAAAAAGTTAAGTATCACTCGTATTCTTACCGAGAATATGGAATATATTGTTAACACTGAAGAAGACAGCAGTGACGGATTAACATAGTAAAGCTGGGAGCAATGGTCCTCACAAAAATAAATATATTTAATAATTTTATTTTCTCCGATAAAGAACTTAATTTGCTTCCATAAGATTTTTTTTTCTAAAATAATTGTAAAATGTTATAAGATGAAAAAAAAAAATCGTCTTAATTAATGAGGTTACTTTTCTGATCTTTTTTAATATTGAAAATAAACAATTGATACAATATTTTAAAGATATGAAACAATAACATTATGTATTTTATAAAGTGTATATCCTATTTCTTTGGTTCCATCAAAAAATTTCTGATTCCACCAACAGAAATGTTTATCTGTCACCGGAAGTCACAACAAAACACAACTGCAGCACATTTTGAATTTATAAATGTAGAAGTAGCATTGATCAAAGCATCTGTTTAATACATGAATATGAAGATACAAATAAATTTTTTTTTTGTGGGGTGTGTACATATATAATGAAATGTGTCATTAGATAAATGATGCCAAATAATAACCATTAACCATTTACATATAAAAGGATTAGATGCTGAGGTTAACGTGGAGAATATATGAAGTGATTGCATTGCATATTAGAGGCTTTACACAGTTCTTGTTTCATTGGACATTTAACTAAAACTTCCAAGAATTTAGTCAAAGAAGCCTTCATCATCATGCCAAATATCGACTAAGAAATCTACCATCTCCTGCATGAGCCACCACCAATACATCAAATTTGTTTCAGTACATGGAAGAAATATTATGCAAGAAGTCTTTTAGCATCAAATCAATTACTATAAAATGCAGTAATGCACAGTCAAGACCTGTGCATTAGAGATACTTTGAGAAATTGCAGTTCTTTGTGAGTCAACAATCAAAACACTTCGTGGTTTACATACTATAAATGGACTTTTACACTATGAGATCCATTTGAACACATACATTTTTATGCATCAGATTAGATTTTTTAAGGTAAAGGAATCTTACAGGTAAGGGAATTGGCTCTGCAAAAGGTTCGTTAGTTGAAAGCAGCTCTTCATAAGACGTTGACCAGCTGACATAAACATGTTCAAAACTATTAGAGTTGTTTAAGAAGCTAAGTGAATTGGTAATAAAACACAGATTTATGTGTACATTGTCCCTATTTATTATAGGACAAAAAACCCCCCAACATGTATTGAAGAGAATTTATATGAAAACTAGATATTATAGGACAATGTCCACAGATAAATTACCAATTGGTTTGTAAATTCCTGTATAAATGTATAATTAGATATAAATGGCTGATAAATATATAATCAATTATGATCTATATGAATGAATAATTTGATTGTATTTTGATGATTCTGAAAGTTTATAAAAAGGTTGTATATTTCATCAATTCATATCTTAATGAGCGAGATATATAAAAAATTGTTATTCAATGTAATTATTTTAGATTAGATCATGAAAGTAATTACCATGTAAAACAATTTTCCATAATAATCTAAAATTTATTTCAATGGGAATCAAGTAATAAGTATTTTTATTTCTTTCATGAGTTGCACTATATACTGTCAGTTATTCCTTCATCAGATAAATTTAACTATTAACCAGTGAACTACATTTCATGCATGCAAAAACAAAAGCTACATTTCAAATTAAATTATGTAAATTAATGTAAAAAACCACGTAAAATTGTGAATGGAGTTTCTTAAAGATTTTTGTAGTTAAACCTATCCCAAAAAAGCATCATAATTTTTTTTTTATTCTTAGAAACTCTAGTCATGGATATTTCTTTCAGAATTAGTAACAGCTAGTTATGACATTCTGATAACGGGTGATGCTTATATGAGTCAACTTCAACCCATTTTGAAGTTTACAACCAATTTAGTAATTTAATAATTATTACATATGCCAAATAGATATTTAAAATTTAATACACGTATCATATATTGTTTATTTATGAATTAGGTAAATATGTAAATGAATTATTAAAGTGTAAGACAAGAAAAAGGGATCAGCTTAGATGAGTTCTTTTAATGCCAGAAATAGGACATTTAATTCATTGGCAATGATGGTTTATCAGATGAGGAATAGGATTCACCATGGAACGGGTATAAAAGATGACAAGCAAGAGAGCAGTGATTTCCTGTGTCTTAAGCATGAAAGAAGAAACTTTAGTTTTGAAATAAGACTGCAAATATCTATAAGAAACTAGAAAAATATGTACGAAAAAACCTCCTAAATCATTATCTCATTTCCGGTTTTTTCTCATAAAAAACATCACGCATTATAACTATACTCTAATAACAATGATTGATCCTACTGTGAATGAAAAAAAGGGAAGTTGGCTTTTGTTATACCTAATAATTTGATCTTTAGCTATTCTTGGTGGATGTTGGGACTTATCACCAACCCATTTTCTTCTATCCTCATGCCAAGCAATTGCAGCTGCAGATATATATCTCAATTCATATTAGGTTTTAAATTACAGTACAAAAATTAAAATATGAACAGAAAATAGAAATGTATGTAATAAAGCTTTGAAGAATTAAACAAATAAAAAAAACTGAAAAATTATGATAAGGCTAGTACTAGTTGTTTCTTCAATTCTTTCTCAGTGAGTGTTTCGTAGCATAGGTATGTATGGGTGCATGGGTTCTGTTTTGCGTATCTTTCTGCATGTATATACGTGTTGTTCTCACCAAAGCTTTATCATCTCAGTGGCCAATACATCAAATAGACATGAACAATGCCTTTCTATATGGTGATTTGTGTATATGCAACAACCTCCAGGCTTTGTATCCAAGGATTCCACTCTTGCGTGCAAGCTAACAAAGGCTATCTACGGGCTCAAACAAGCATCGCGTTCTTGGTTTCACAAGCTAAGTCAAACTCTTTTCTCTTTTGGCTTCACTCCTACTAAAAGTGATCCCTCTCTGTTTACTATGTTTTCGAATAGTTTTATTGTGTTTATTCTTATATATGTTGATGATACCATCATCACCACACCAGAAGTTTTCTCATGCCATTGCATCTCTCATTAAAATATTTTACTCACACACTTTGCGTTGAAAGACCTAGGTTCCTTACTTTATTTCCTTGGCATTGAAACTTCTTGGAACAAAGATGGCAACATTCACTTATCACAAACAAAATACATCAAAGATATTTTGCAGAAAGCCAACATGCTTGGGTCTAAGTCACAACGAACACCTATAGTCTCTTCCTTACATTTAACTCAAGATGGCACTACACCGGTTCCAGATACTTTTCTCTATCGTTCAATTGTTGGATCTTTGCAATAGTTGACAATCACACATCTCGATTTGGCTTACTCTGTCAACAAAGTTTTCCAATACATGCATAATCTGCAGGAACACTATTGGAAGGCAATTACATGGATTCTTCAATACCTTGCTGGCTTCTCTTACTCACGATCTTCTTCACCGCTACACAAAGCTCTCTCTAGTTGGGTTCAATGATGTTGATTGGGGTGTGATCTTGATAATAGGAAATCCACCATTGGTTACTGTGTCTATCTCGGTACAAATCTTGTTTAGTGGTCCTCACATAAACAAAAGGTTTTCTCAAGAAGTAGCACGGAATCAAAATATCGGAGCATTGCCACCACTCTTACTAAAATCAAATGGATTGTATCTCTTTTGCATGAACTTCGGATCTCTCTCTCTCTCCTTATAGTGAGAAAGATATTTGAAGCTTGTTTTCTTTGATTACATATTTGGAGTCCTTGTATATATACATCGGACAGATCATGGATCAATTTCCTTCCAATTCCCCAAGTTATGTTATTTCAGCAGATAAACAAAATTATTACATACCATCCTTGTAACTAGCTTGAATAAAATAGCTACCAACAAGCTATATGGGATGTCTAGATAATTTATTGCTTATCAAGTGGTAAACTAGAGCATAATAGATGAACAAACAATGCTAAAAGAAAATGACCATTAACTTACTAGACTATGAACATTTGAGTAACAAGCTCACCATGATTAACAAAAGTCGAAGTTTGTTTAAAATTTTGCTTTCCATTGGAATGAGAACTTCTGTGAGCCTTTTCACTGGATCTTTTCACTTCATCTGCAGGTTTAGAATGCTTCAAAGTTTGTTTCCCATTTGAATGGGAACTTTCAGCACAGAACTCCATCATATCCAAATTAAATGACTATTCCCCGCAATAATTATACAGTAAATATTTCCTTCAAAAGATTAGAGGTACCTCCAAGCTTCCTTACAGTTATTGCAACTTTCATGTCACAGGGTTTGAAAAGAACTGGTGCTCATCTATCATTGTTGCTGCATAATGATGAAACAACTTTCAAAGGAAAACTATTGGCAAAGTGTAATTTGTGTTTGTTGTACAACACTAATATAATAAAACTGGCAAACGAAAACAAAGAATCAACAAGATAAAGTAAAAATGGATAAAATAGGATGAAGTATAAATTTCACAAATTTTTTCCAACAACATTCATAAATATCTTCCTTCAACGGTAATTTTCTTCATGCATCGCTTTAAATTTGCACCAACACTCATAAAACTTATCTTCCCCCATACCTCATTTTCTCTTATTGGTTCCACATTATATCTCTTCTCTAATGTGGTATCAATTGCCTAAAGATTATGATAATTTGAGGTATTATAAAGGAAACCAAATAAATGGAGGTGGCAAAACCTCTGCGTGATATTTTATACACGTTATGCATTGAACATAGTAACGGTCTTTTCCTATAATGCAGAAAGTGAACGTTTCTGAGTCATTAATGGCAATTTAATTAGTAGTTATGCACAAGCTAACACTGGATTCCAGAAAAATGGTGTGTAACAATCTTTAAACAATCCAATTCACCCTGTAATATAACAAATTCACATTTGCTTTCCAATTTTGGCCAGTAATAAATGAATAAATGACAGAATGTGCAGTCTCACAAGTTCAAATATAACAAATGCATATTAACATCCAACTCAAGTTATTTCAGATACATGAGCATCATTTCCGAAATCCTAAAGTAAAACAACCTGAAAATTACAGTGAACCTCATTTACCCCACTCTCTGACCTGATACCATACAAAACTAGTTGCACGTTTTCCTAATATTTCAACTTCAACTGGAATACGACAAGTCTGATACTCGGATCCTGATAAGTAACACAAAAACTTGGAGAACCCACTTTCAGAAACTAACTATCAAAGGGGGAGAACCAGGCACCTAAGTCCTTCTCTGAGTATCCTATATTACTCTATGTGGGACTTAGGTAGCCCATAGTACCCAAGCTCCTATCAAACACAATATCATGAAATGAAAAATTTATCCATTAATCCATTCCACTTCCCTTCCAGATCTGAAATAAAATACAGTAGGTAAAGAACACAGACATGCTACTTCTAGATCCCAAATCTTCCTGACTTGAAACACCCAACATTGCTATTATATAAGCAAAAGGGAAACAGAAATTCAGACAAACCAAAGACCGTATTTGGATAATACCCTGCAAATCAATTTTTCCATCATCACTGTATAAAGCTCAAGACTTGTGTCGGTTTCAAATGTACAATTAATAAAACACAGCTTCATCAAGAAAGCAACATATACTAGCAAACATGCACGCCAAGAACACAAAATCCTAAGCAAATAACAAAAAACAAAGAGATTCCCAATAATTTTAAGTAAGAGACAAAACCAAACAACATTGTCCCTCAACGAGGAACGCATTTAGCAAAAGAAAAAACTATACCAGATCTGAATAAAAAAAACAGCATATGAAACATAAAACAAAACAAACAAAAAAACTGTTAACTTTTGTGTGATATCCTGACAAAGAAAGGAACAGGGCAATACCCTTGTGGTGCTTTGAGTGACGGTCGGTGGTGGTGGCTGAGCAAAGAGATTAAATGGAGGAGAATCAGAAGCTAAGAGTTTCAAGGTACGATTTTGAAACGTGGGTATCGGATTTTACAAGCATTCAGCTACAACAATTAACAGAACAACGTGCATTTTCTCTATTCTCTACGTTTTCAATTTCTGCTTGTGGACATGTGTCTGTGGCGACTTGCCACCAGTTTTTTCTTTTTTTTAACTATTACCATTATTTATGCAGAATATTTTTTTAACACTGAATTTAATATAATTTCTCCAAATGTTAAAAATGAAAAGTCTTTCTTTTACATTAATAATTTTATTGCATGTTTTGGTTGTTTTTCTTATTTATCTCCTAAATTAGAAAAAAAAAACATCATGAATAATTAGAATTATCCCTTTACAAGAACTTTTGTTTTCACTTGTAAGAGTTTGGATCAATTCTTGCTGTTTATTATTTATACACGTGTAATACCAATATGACTAAAATACCCCTCCACCAACCATTCATGACATGAAGGTGGACAAGAATTGAAAAAACATTTGGGGGGCTTTTTAGTCATCTGGTCATAACAATGACGCAGCAAGTTCAGCTCGTAAGAACCACACACGATTCCTCTTGTTACGTTTCTAAAGTAAAATAAATATATTGAAAATGATAATAAATTATTCCTTTTACGTTATACACGAGTGGTTTTTATATTGAGTGTGAATTATAGTAATAGTTAATTACATCATGTTGTTGGTAGATATATCAATCATCGATAATAACATAGATAAATTATATTAATCATGATGGAAACTAGTTAACTTTTTAGATTAGTTAAAATATATATTAAATAAATGTAACAATACAATAAAAAATAATAAATATATTCTAAAAAGAATGCATAGCGAGCAAGTAATTATAAAATAATGTTTAATAGGTTTTAACAATCATAAACTAAAAATATAAAATATATTACTTTTTTTTTAATTTTTTAAAAAACGAAGATAATGAGGGTAAAAGATGTGTCAAAACTGTTAATTTTTATCGGATATAGAATTAAAGACTTGAGAATAAAATCACAATTGGTGTATTTTAAATTAAAAAGCAAATATTTTATTGGTTTAATAGTATTTAAAATGATTTTTAGAAAACATGACAACATTCACTCGTTTAGAAATATGACAATACTAAATACATATTTAAAAAACTTTTTAATAATTGAAACTCAGTTGCATTTAGTAACCTGGGTAGAGAACGTAGTATATTAACTACAAGACTTTTCAATAACTCATTAAACGATAAAATAGGGATTTAAAGAGGATCCAATTTGAATAACACATTAAATAATGGTTGAAAATGAAATACATTTTTCATAAAAATGAAAACTTTTCAATGATCCATCAAACACATTAAATAGTTTTTTAACAAAGAATTAATGAATCTGGCAAAAGACTAGGAAAATGTCTTCCAACGATATTTTAAATAACAATGATAAACATAATAGACTAATGCACGTATTTTCAAATATTTTTTATAAAACGTTACTTTATAATTAAAAAAATTCCGTTGCCGGGACTTGAACCCGGGTCTCTTGGGTGAGAGCCAAGTATCCTAACCAACTAGACTACAACGGATTTGATGCTTTAAGTAAATAAAGAGTGAATAAGAAACAATTATAGAATTTAAACAATGCACAAATATATTTAAAGTGGGAAAATTTGTCTTCCTTCCTCTAAATTCCTCTTGAAATTTGAGTATAGTTGATACATTCTCTCAATCAAGTTAGAGTTTCAGCTTTTTGTTCTTCCTGCACCTCCATTATTTCTAATTGAACTCCCATAGAAATAGAAAAGGATAAAAATACCTTTCATCATCATTGTCTTATCACTCCTACACCTTTGTTCTCCACAATATTTTTTGAGAGAAAGAAAAAGAAGAGAGAGCTTGCTTCAAAAGAAAAAACTCATTCCAAAAAGAAACTTGTTTCTAGAAAATTTGTTTTAGAAGTTATCATATATGTTCCAAAAAACTTGTTCTAAAAATTATGTTGTGAAAAGTTTATTTCAAAACACACTTTGCGTTCTGGGTCATAAAGCTCATTTCAAAAAGATATAATGTATATTCTAAAAAATTTATTCTGGACATTTTGTTTAAAAAACTCATTCTAAAATATATTTTGCGTTATGGAAAACATGTTTCAAAAATATTGTTACACAAGTTCTGCTTTAGAAATTCTGTTATAGAATTTTTTTTAAAAAATCATGTTTTAAAAATTTTAAAAAGTTTATTCTGAAATTTTTTTCTGAAAAGCTAATCTTAAAAGTCACTTTTGCAAAGAATAAAATGATCATTTATGAGGATGCAGTTAGAAATTATGGGAGTAGAGGAAGAAAAGGACTCTAATCTTTTTTATCAGCATTGCATATTACAGGAAGAATTATGTTAGTAGGTTTTAATAGTGGTTGATTCATCTCCGTTTTTATGGGGCAAAACTTTGATAATATACTTCCAGAAGAAGATAGTTTCTTGTGCAAAAATATGATTAGAAGTTTTTTTTTGTTGGTAATGGCTATAATTTAAATAAATAATCGTGTAATTTGAACAAACAAATGATTATGGAGGATTATAGAAAAAAAAACAATGAAGATGAAAAGGGCAACAAACAAATGATGATGGAGGAGAATAATAAATTTAGGGACAAGGATATTTAATCTTTTATATAATTACTCATATCACTTCAATAAATCAAAGTCGTCTTTTCTATACTTTTCAAATTAGTTTATAGTGAAATGACATCTACGTTGTAGATTTATTGGGTTAAGAAATTTAGTTTAATTTAATCGTTTTTAAGGACTAGACAACTGTCATACACTTTCGAAGAGTTGAAAAAGGTATTAAGCCCAAATCGGTGTTATGAGTATTAAAAAAATACTTGTTGATGTCACAGGAAGTAAAATAAATATATTGGCCCGCTTATTTTTTATATTATGATTCTTTTGGTTTTCCTATTTTGGAAAAAAATAATATTTGTGGTGCGACATATCTTCATTTTTTTTTTCAATTTAAAAAGAATCACAATTGTGGTCTAATATTCAACTTTGCATATTAAATCTTAGTCTTACATATTCATTTATGATACTAATATATATATATATATATATATATATATATATATATATATATATATATAAGTATAAAAAGTGTTTTTTTTTTATTAAAAATAAAAAATAAAAAATAAGTATATAAACAAAAATAATAAAATATAAAATATATAGATATAA
>Ga0099825_1008724_pt1 | contig 11852 bp, 13 predicted proteins | sample SiratroredBW_FD_76838 | JGI IMG/M metagenome (GOLD analysis project Ga0099825, IMG submission 76838) | Root nodule microbial communities of legume samples collected from California, USA - Siratro red BW | ecosystem: Host-associated > Plants > Roots > Nodule | place: USA: California | collected...
GGTGTATGCAAATACAAGTAAAAACAAAACCTTCGATTTAGAAGCATACCTTTACAAGCCTTTGTCTTGGGGAATTTCTTCTTCCTTTCGTTCTCTCTCTTTTTCCCCTGTTTTTTTGAGTCTACTTTTTTCTTAGCTCTCCAAGTCTCTTTTTTCTTCGCTCTCCAAGTTTCCTTTTTTCTTCGCTCTCTAAGTCCTTTTTTTTTTCAGTTCCCTTTTTCCTCCTTTACTCCCCTTTTTATCAGTAAATTTGAGGATTTGTGCTTCCCCCCAAAAGTAGGATGTGGTAGAGACTTTTATGGGATTGTGGGAAGTTAGAGAGCTGAAAGAGTCTCTTTTTTATTATTATTACTTTTTGAATTTTGTATTTTTGTTTTATTTTATATATTGTTGCTATTTTTAAGTTTACATGAAGTCATCAGAGAGCAGTTCAGAAAGTTGGAGACTTGGACCGAGTAAACAAAGATGCATTCTCAAACGGTCTTTTTTAATATTCTTTTTTACTTTTTTTTTTATTTTCGTTTTTATTTTATTTTATTATTATTTTTGATTTTCTTTTTTTTTATTTTTATTTTAAAAAAATGCTTAATTGATTAAATTTAACTTCTTCTTTTTTTTATATCTTTTTATAAATATCTAAACTAATCAAATATTATTTATTTTGTAATAATTCCTAAAAAGCATTTTTTTAATTTATTATTTTTGAATTTATTATTATTTACCCGGACGAAATCGGGTGTTGACAGCTGCTATAGTTGTTTATCAGAATAAGTTTCCATGGGCTACAGTCAATTTTATTAAAGAAACTTCCTCCTTTACCACTGTTCAATCAATAACTTCTCTCTAACAATCTTTCGCATTTAGTAAAACTGATGAGCATGATGTTGATATTATTCCCTGTTGTATGGATGAACTGGTGTGTAATGATAATGGGATATATGCTCAAAATCCCCTCTATTTTTCTATGTTACTACCTTCACCAAGATAGGTCTTCGATTGCCTTTAGAGAATTTTTAGAAGCAAGTTTTAACTCTCCTAAACATTTCTCTTGCTCAGCTACACCCGAATAGTTGGGTCTTTATTAAGGGTTTTTTAAATATATGTAGCCATTTTGGCATGTTTCCTACTGCAAACTTGTTTTTCTATTTTTTTGAAAGTAGGATTTATAATTGTAAGCTCTGGATTTCCTTGAGTAGGGTAGGTGGTCGCAATCTTTTGACCCTGTTTCATTCTTTATATACAAATTTTAGAAATAATTTTGTCAAGGATTTACGCCTCTAAGCAATCTCCTACTCTTCTTGAAGGGTTTCCCTTGTATTTGGCCCCCAACCCCTCATCCTCAAGGGGGAAGATCCTTGGATGAGCCTAACGAGGTTGAGCGGAAAAGCATTTTTCTAAAGAAGTTGGGGTTGATCTTCAACACAGGGATGTAGATTAAGCTTGAATTTCAAGCTTTGGATTTGAAAGAGTATATTGGTATTTTTCATTCCCCTTAATAGGATTCTTTTTTTAGAACTTATAATTTGATTGTATTTTATTTTCTTATTAACATATAAGATGACTACCCCTGAAAAGGTTTTGATCCATTGACTTCGGGAGATTAGGGCGGGTAAGAGCGTTAAAGACACTATTGAACCCTCTCGAACTCCTGGCAACAAAACTATTGAGGAAGGAAAGGGGAAACAAAAGTGGTTTGCGGAGGATCCGAAAGTCACTGTTTCAGAGGAGCAACCCCTCTTTAAGAAAGGGGGAAAGAAAGTAGTTGAGATTCCCCAATCTCCTCCTTCCACACAACCGATTCCTATGTCTCTTGCTCCCTCCATTGTCCAAGGATTGTGGTCGCTCCATCTCTAAACATCTTCTGGAACTCGACGTTCAACTTCACTCATCATAATAAGATGATTAATTTGTTGGACGAGGATGTTGCTACCCTCAACAAGGAAAGTCTTCCTTCACTCTAGGAAGAAATACAAAGCTTGGATTGTAAGATGACCGCTTTGTCTTGTGTTTCTTTGAAGAAAACACAAGAGAAGACTTGGGTGGAGAAGAAATTATCCAATCAGATAAAGGAGGCTCAATTTGAGTTGGCAAATGTGAAGAAAGAGCGAACAGTCGTTCAGTTGGAGGCAGGGCAACTGAAGAAGGAGGCTGAGGAAATTCTCCAAGTTCAATCCTAAGGCTTTAACGCTTAGGTGGACGACTTAGAGAAGAAGATCACTCATCTAGAAGATTGGCTGAAGAGCAAAAGACAATTTAAAGAGAAGCAATCCGAGGACTTCCCAGCGAGGGAAGAATTACTATTGGCTCAAAACAAGGAATTGTAAAGGGAGCTAGAGACCCTAAAGGACGAAAGGGCCATTACATATGGTTGTGGTTTGATAGGGCTCTAGCTCAAGTTAATGTTGTCTCAAGATGGTTGTGGATGGGGCCATAATAGAAAAGTTACTTAGTCTTTAATTTGTATTTCTCTAGTCTGTAAAACAGCTAAATACTTTAGATGTTTCTATGTTAATACACATTAGATATTTTGCTACTTGCTTACACATTTCCAATACATCCCCATTACCGGTAAGCTTACTTGCAAATGAGACTCTTAGTATGTAAGTTCATATGCGTAGAATTCTAAGTGTGCACTTTTACATGTTTACTCATACAAGTTATCAACAAATTTCTAAATATGCAACTCACATACCTATTTTAGATCAAAGTGGTCATGGCTTACTTCATGTTAAATAGTTGCAATTCTCACCTTTTCTATTTCTGAATCGGAGCACCTCTTCGGTCTTTATTTTCTATGCTTCATATCTTAACGCCTCTCAGTCATGACTTTCGGCGTTGTCTTTTGGATAAGCCTTTTGATCATGGTTTTCGGATATTCCTTTTGGTGGCGCCTTCCGGGCATGCTTAGCTTAATTATATTTTTAGGTCCTCATAATTATATTTCAATTAATATTGTTCGTTCATTAAACATAAAAAATTAATTAAAAATAGTAAAAGAAGTATAAACCTAAAGAAATAAAATTTTACAATGATTAATATATATATATAGCTTTTCGTAGCATCACACATATTTTTCTTATTAACACATTTCAATTAATGTTATAAGGCTACTTCACTTGTTCTTATCTATATCTTTGTTGTAAGCTTTTCAGGATCATTTTGATAAGAACGTCAAATCATGATAACTGTTCATACCATAAAAAAAGTGAAAGAAAACATCTTTAACGTTCAAGAACATGAACAACACGGTATCACGTAATACCTTTTTTCAAGTACCCCATTTTTCACCTGGTTTAGAATCATCAAAATGCCAACTTTTCCCTCTCAATGAAATACCTTTCATTTCTCTATCCTTTTCATCAATTGTGGTCACTTTAAGTTTGGTATGGTTTAGATGCTTGAACATTTTTCTACGCATTAGGTCTTATTTTTTCATAGTAATAATTTATCCTATGGTGTTTTCTCATGGTTGTAGTATGTGAAAGATATGAAGGCAGGAGGAAAGCCTAAATTCCACTATGGTACTATTAACAAAAGGTATTTTCATGCTATGTGTAGAAATCTATTTATCTATTATATGTGAAAGCCAAGGCCAATTGTGGTATTAACATTTTAGCTACTTGATTGACATAATGATTGCTACATTAGTGTTTTGTCATTTGTGTAGTGATATGAGAATTTTGAATATACAAAATAAGTCCTTATCAAAACTAAAAGATTAAATTTTGTGAGATTATATTTCTTTTTATATCTCGTTTATCATGTTAGATAAGTCCATTTCTTTCTATTTATATTTCTTTATATATCTCGTTTATCATGTTACAATACATTATTTATCACCTTTTCTTCCTTCCTATACCCTAACTCAAAACATAGAGTTAGCCTTACCCCCTACCTATCTACCTAGCTAGGAAATTTAATGGTATCCCTCAAGTGTTAGGAAGTGATGTGACATGATGATATATAGAAAGGCCTAGGAAAGAGTAATAGTTAGTCTAGCCCCACATGAAGATCGATTAGTTATATATATCACGTTGACAAATAATGTACAACTCGACTAGATAGTTTAGATTTTGATAAATGATACATAAACATGGTTACTTTAGTTTGATGATAAGTTAACAAAACATTAATCTTAAGCCAACACTTGCACGAACCTTCCTAGATATGTCATTTTCAAATATATTGTTTCAATTTTTTTATTCATTGGTCACTTAACTACACTCAAGTGGTTTTCAAGTTCTAACCACATTCCCTTGCTTCCTATAAATATGTCCTTTCACTATGTCTTGTTTTCCAACCCACTTTCTTCCCAGTCAAGTCCAAATTTCAAAGTTAGATCTCCACTACATTGTTGCTTCAATTCTCCTTCCATCAATACCTTTTCAATACACTTGTTGTTACACTCTCACTAGCCACATATATCTTATATTATCTATAGCCATGCCTGAGGCTCCTTGCCACTACCTGTGCCACAAGCCAAGTGGCAAAGTTGGTGTGAATTTTGTCTAGGTCATCCTTGCCAAAACAACCTTTTATTTGTTCAAACGTGCAATTTTTTTATGGGTTTTGTTAGGCTTGGTACTAGTTCTTCTGACATTCATGCCTATACACAAGATCATCATATGCAGTCATGATTCATGAGGAGTTGGTGAGTTCTCTCCTGAACATATACCACTAAATAAGATTAATCTTAATAATAATAGTAACTGTCTTTTTATCATGATTACTTCTCATTAACTTAACTTCTTGCAGCACACAGTATTTCAAATATATGAAGATTGTAAGCTAGTGGATCAAGGAACTCCTCAAAGCCATAATCATAACAATTTCAAATTATAGAGAACCATAATGACAGACTCGCATGACAAAGCCTCAAGCAAAAAGACTAAACAAGCAGAAGCTAAGAGTGGACTCCAAAAAATAAAACAAATCTAACCAGTGAGTACAATAGAGTTGACTTGCAGAGGAGTGGATGTGTTTGCAATGTATGACAACAGCGGGAGCGAAAATAATGGCTCAAAAGGACGCGGTAGAGGCGAAGGAGTTAGGGTTTGTCGGGATAGGGTTCGTTCCCTTTTTCAGCGGGCCAAGATTTTGACGTTCTACGCTCCCTTCACCACCACTCGTGATAAATCCCGATGTTTGCACATTATTCTTCTTCAGATTATGAAATAGTGAGAAAAAATCGAAACATGTAAATGGAGAGCAAGAATAAGACTTTTACTTACAAGAGGATGTAAGGAAAACTGTGCAAGTGGAGTCTCAGCAGAGTGGAGCGGACTGGAGTGTGAGCTGTGAGCAGAGCAAAGTGATTTTGGGAGAACACTTTTGGGTTCGCGAGTGCGTAGTGATTTTGGAGAGTGCGGTTACCTTGGACGGGGAACAAATTTAGGGATTCTGAAAAGTTTTGAATTTTGTAGAGTGTGCTGAGAATTTCAGTACTTCTCAATATTAAAGGCACTTTAAACCCACGGTTATAAAAATGTGGTTTAAAATGTTAACATGGTCTGAAGTAGATAACATTTACTTATCCACATTTTTATACATGTTTAAAGTAGATAAGCAACGTTTTTTGTATAAATCGTGGGCATTTTGAAAACAAAACTTATCTTTTAGACAACATATAAAAATCGTTGCTTATTCCTATTTTAGACAACGGTTTTCTTACCATTGTGATATAAGTGTTGCCTAAAGTAAAAAATGGTGTAGTGAGTTTAGGAATTATTAGATAAGGGTTGGGTGCAAAGGAGCCTTAGCACGTGTGTCGTGCCAGTTTTGTTGCTGCCTAAAAAGGATGGGAAATAAAGGATGGCGTTGTGACTGTCGCGCAATTAACAACATCACTATTAAATACAAGCACCAGATTATTAGACTTAATGATATGCTTGATAAACTACATGGGTCCACTGTGTTTTTCAAAATTGAATTGAAAAGCGAATATCACCAAATTCAAATTAAAGAATGTGATGAGTTGAAAACTGCTTTAAAGACCAAATTTGGACTATACAAATGGTTGGTGATGCCTTTCATGTTCTTAGGGATTGTATAGGTATATTTTTTATAGTTTATTTTGATCACATTCTTGTGTATAGCCAAGTGTAGAGTCCCACATACATCATTTGAGGGAAGTTTTGTTAGTTCTTAGGAAAAATAAACTTTTGCAAATGTAAATAAATGTACATTTTTTGTGGATAATGTTGTCTTTTTAAGATTTATTGTGAATAAAAATGGGGTTCATGTTGACCACCAAAACAAAAGTCATCCAAGAGTGGCCAACTCCAAAGAATATAGGAGATGTGAGGAACTTTCATGGCCTAGCCAGTTTTTACAGAAGATTTGTGCCTAACTTCTCTAGCCTAGCCAGTTTTTACAGAAGATTTGTGCCTAACTTCTCTAGCCTAGCCAGTTTTTACAGAAGATTTGTGCCTAACTTCTCTAGCCTAGCTTCACCTCTCAATGAGTTGGTGAAGAAAGATGTTACATTCCATTGGAGAGAAAAACAAGAAAATCTTTTCCAAAGAATAAAGTTTGTACTCATTAATGCACCCATTCTAGTTGTGCCTAATTTGTCTAAACATTTTGAGCTAGAGCGTGGTGGATCAAGAGTGGACATAGGTGTTGTGTTACCTAAGAGTGGACATCCTGTTGCTTATTTAAGTGAAAAATTACATGGTTCCACTTTTAATTATCTCACCTATGACAAAGAACTATATATGTTTTGGCGAGGGCCCTTTAAACTTGGGAACACTACCTTGTGTCCCAAGAGTCCATCATTTATAGTGATCATGAGTCACTTAATCATCTGAAGGGTCAAGATAAATTAAATAAAAGACATGCAAAATGGATGGAGTTCCTAGAGCAATTTCAGTATGTAATCAAATACAAGAAGGGCAAAACAAATATGTTTGTTGATGCATTGTCTCGTAGACATATGCTATTTTCTAAATTGGGAGCCCAAATTCTTGGATTTGATAACATACCTGAGTTATATAGTCAAGATCTAGAATTCTCATCTATTTTTCCTCATTGTCGACAAAAACCTCAAGGGTGTTACTATGTAAATGAATGGTATCCTTTTAAAGAAGGAAAACTTTGTATACCCTTGGTTCACATAGAAAACTTCTTGTAAAAGAAACATATGAAGGAGGTCTCATAGGGTATTTTGGGGTAGGGAAAACTTTGACCATGTTAAAAGAAAAATTTTCCTGGTCTCATATGAGATAAGATGTCTAAAGGTATTGTTATAAATGCATTGCTTGTTTACAAGCTAAGTCAAGAGTTATGCCTTATGAACCGTATACACCATTGCCAATTGCTTGTGCACTTTGGAAAGATATTAGTATGGACTTTGTCCTTGGTTTGCCTAAAACCCAAAGGGGCTGTGATTCTATCTTTGTGGTAGTGGACCGGTTAAGTAAAATAGCTCACTTTACTCCATGTCATAAGGTAGATGATGCAAGCAACATCTCCAAACACTTTCTAAGGGATGTAGTTAAACTTCATGAGTTGCCTAAAACTATAGTTTCAAATAGAGATCCAAAGTTCATTAGCCATTTTTGGAGGACACTTTAGGAAAGGCTAGGAACTAAGCTTAATTTTTCTACTTCTTGTCATCCTCAAATGGATGGACAAACTGAAATTGTCAATAGATCTCTGTCAACTATGCTTAGGGCTATTTTGAAAGGGAACCACAAATCTTGGGATGAGTACTTACCCCATATTTAGTTTGCCTACAATATAGTAGTTCACAAAATTACTCAACTTTCACTTTTTGAGGTTGTATATGGATTTACCCTCTCACACTTAGAGATTTATTACCTTTGCCCAATCCACAAGAATTTAATCCATAAAGAAGGGGCATCAAGGGCGGATTTTGTGGGAAAATTGCATGAGAAGGTTAAGTCACAAATACAACAACAAAGTAAAAAGTACGTTAGACAAAACAATAAGGGGAAGAGGAAAATAATTTTTGGAAAGGGTGTCTGAGATTGGCTTCATTTGAGAAAAAGAAAGATTTCCAAAATAGAGAAAGTCAAAACTCAATCCCCGTGGTGATGGACCCTTCCAAGTCCTTAAAAAGATCAATAAAAATGCTTATCAATTAGACCTACCTAATGATTATGGTATACATACTACCTTTAATGTGACTGTCTTGATTCCTTTTGTAGGTAGTACTGATGATGAGGCAGATGATTCAGATTTGAGGACAAATCCTTTTCAAGAGGGAGATGATGGAAGAAGGCCCAAGCAAGGCCTAATTACAAGAGTCATGGCAAGACATATAGAAGCTCGCGAGGAGTCAAAGGTACTAGTGCATATCAAAATGCTAACAACTTTGAGCCTTTGCGATAAATTGTAAATTGTAAAATAGTTTTGATAATTTTCTTTGTAAAATAAAAACCCTAGGCACATTAGGGATAAAAGGTGTTAGGGTTAGGGTTAACATATTTAGGAAAAATCCAATACTAGAAGGTGTCACATGTCAACACGACATTGGATGGGAGTGTGAGACACCTAAGGTTAGGAGGCTTGCTCCACATGCCAGAATCAACAAGAAATAAAAAGATTCAGAAGCATGATGGAAGAAAAGAAAAATAGGAAAAATGGTACAGAGGCAAAATAATGACAAGACTTCACCAAAACAGGTTTCAATTCCAATTGATGTTTGATGCAATGTTGAAATTCCATTTCTATTTGACTTTGTTTGTGCGATTGTTTTGTTGCTTTTTCTTCTATTAATAAAATTGCAAAATAAAGAGATTGAAATGTTATGATCCAATAATTTTCTTTCTAATAAGAAATTTAAACGTTATTTATGCTCTCATTACACTATGATCATTCGGAGGCAATTGCTGCCATGGGAAGCATTTCCAATACATGCGATTCAAATATCAAATTCGTATGAGCAATTTTTCAAAATCCTCAAACTTTAATCAATTTGAAAGAAACAAGAATCCCTGAAACAAAAATTCAAAGCAACTTACCTTCACTGCAAAAATCGATCTCGTTGCTACCTCCTCTCCTATAACTGCCGCCATCATCCTCCACCGCTCCGCGATATCAGCGTCCTCGACCTTTCCGCCATCACGAGATGTCATTATACCAACTTCCCGCAGCTACTGCCGTTATCCAGAGAACTCTCTTCCGCTTACGAGTTGTCGCTGTCTCTTTGTTCTGCTCCTCTATCACTGGGACATTCTAATTGATGACGAGCGTCATTTCATCACCACATCCAATTCGCACCAAAACTCTCCAAATTTCATATCCCTTCCATAGCTAAACTCTTCAAATTTCAACATCAACAACAATATAAAAGAGCAAGGCCTACCAAAACAATTGGTAGGCATCCACGTGAGGAGCCACCTTCTAATAATGGACATCTGAAAAAGTGTTCTCAGGGAATCAAGAGAAGATGGAAGTTTCCTGCATGAGATGAACATAAAAGTTTTGAATGAACCAAAGTTCTTAAATTTTTCTTGGCTGAAGGAAGAAAAAGTTACAAGACATTACAATGTTGTTGAAACATTGAAAACTTGAAAGGTATTTGGAAATTACAGGTAACATATGCCCTGATCTTTTCAAAGTTTTCTTTACAAATTTAACCTTTGAAGGAGAGAGCATGTGGTCTCGCGTGAAAGGAATGGATATGGATATTAATCCAGTAGTCTGGACAACTATCACAAACTATTACGAACTATAACAAACATTAGACCTATTACGAACTATAACAAAGTCCAGTTCTTCGAAACTTGTCTGATTTCTACACTTAAGGGTCTTGGTCTTGGATTCAATTCCTCCTGATTGCAGTTTCGTAATAATTTTGTTAATATTTGTAATAACATTAACAATAATTCTACATAATTAAAATAATAATAATAATAATAATAATAATAATAATAAATAATAATAATAATAAGACAAGTAGAAGGATATAAAAATAATATAACATTAACAATAATCCTAAATAAAAATAATAATAAATAATGAAACAAATAAAATGGTATAAAAATAATCTTAACAATTATAAATTTTAATCATAAATAATAAAAAAACTAAAATATTACCAAGGGATTATTAGTGGGTAATGTAAAATTATACCCACTAGTAATAGTTGTTTCAAATATGGTAGTATGGATTGCTTTTTCTCCTTTTGTATGGTGAGAAATGAAAGAACATTTCCATAGACTAAGCATTTTACACAATGTAACCCAATCCATATATATATATATATATATATATATATATATATATATATATATTTTTTTTTTTTTTTTCTTTTGCAACTAAACCCCATAGTTTAGATGACCAAAATTAGCCCTAAATGTATATTCCAACAAAATTTGGTTTAACAAACTGTAAAAAAAATAAAAATAAAAATGAGCTACCTAAAATGTATATGTATACTCTCACTCATGAAGGCACAGACTTTGAGCAATTGAGTTGAACTTGTATGACAAACCTTCTATTCATATATTCTTAAAGAACATTGTTGCCAATAATGTGTTGATCTCTATGTGTCGTTGTTTAATAGGAGTTGGTAGCTTTATAGCTTATAGGATCTTTGCTACACTTAATTTGTTGAGCTTTTTTGTTTTAAACATATTTTACTTATATCTCTAACACTATTTTAATTGCAGTAGAAAGTTTGCTTGTTATGTCTAATGCATTATAAGAAAGCACGAGTCAAACACTCCAACGACTACAAGACGATCTAACAAAGAGAAAAAATGCTTATATCCTTTTATAGTACATCATTATGTACTTTGCATCTTCTATTATATTTACATAGTAGAATTTGAACGTTATAGGAACATATTTTAAACAAATATATCAATTCACCACGTTATTTGTTATGATAAAGGATAAGAATTATTTAGAGTATCTTTGTTTACAAAGATTAAACTGAGTATATCATATAGTTGATAGGATCGTTTAGACTAAATTATCTCATAATTAGATCATAACTTTAATTTCATTTAGCATAATTAATGTCAATTAAGAATAATTTCTCCATATATCTTTTGTCTTCTGATTTGAATTAATTTTGATTTTAATCTTAAATTAAAAATTGTTTCTAATCTCAAGAATTTATAGAAGTGATTTTTAAGGGACTACTAAAAAAAACATATTTTTATTCTTTTTATTCCTTCAAATTCATTTGAAAGAACTAAAAACAACATTTTTGCCAATCGAAGACCAAAACTGAAATTAGTCACACTAAAATATAACATTGGTTGTAAATGAGTTTCGTTATTTAAAAAATAAGATTATAAAATGTTGTGGCTTATAATAAAATATATGTATTTAAAATTTATCAAGCGCACGTAAATATATTGTGAATTGGTGGTATGAATCAAAGTTGTACCTCACAATTTTATATATATTTAATTTAGTGGATAGATCATATTCATGCAAAATAGTTGTTAAAAATATGATAGTATGGATTGCTTTTCCTAATTTTGTATGGTGAGAAATGAAAGAACATTTCCATAGACTAAACATTTTACACCATGTGACCCAATCCATACATTTTTTTCTCTTCTGTAACTAAACCCCACAATTTAGATGACCAAAACTAGTCCCAAATGTATATTCCCTCAAAAATCAAATTTGGTTTACCAAACCGTAAAAAAAAAAAAAAAAAAAGAACTTTATTTAAATATATACTCAATCAAAACAACAAAGGTTTTGAGAAATTGAGTTTATGCAAAAAAAAAAAAAAAAAAAAATTTAATAAAAAAAAAGAAAAAAAAAAAAATAAAAAAAAGAAATTTATATAAAATTTGAATTTCAAATATTAAAATTTTTTTTAAAAAAAAAACCAAATAACAAAAAAATTTTTTTATAAA
>Ga0099825_1008727_pt1 | contig 11849 bp, 4 predicted proteins | sample SiratroredBW_FD_76838 | JGI IMG/M metagenome (GOLD analysis project Ga0099825, IMG submission 76838) | Root nodule microbial communities of legume samples collected from California, USA - Siratro red BW | ecosystem: Host-associated > Plants > Roots > Nodule | place: USA: California | collected...
TAAAATATAAACAAAAAAAATAAAAAGAGAGAGTATATATTATTTTATAAATAAGCCAAAACATATAAATTTTATTTATATATATATATATATATATATATATATATATATATATATATTCCTAGAAATGGATATTTGGTTGATGTAAATATCTAATGTGAGACCGATTTTAAATATCTAAGATTGATTTTGGTTAATAATGGATTTATCGTTCTCGATTTTTGAATTCGGTTTGGGAATATTTGAGTAAGAAAGTTATGATGATCAAGTTATATTTTTTGTTTTAGTTAAAAAGTAAAAGAAATAATACTCTTTTACTTTTTTTTTTTATCAAAAATGTACTTTAGGTCTATCTCAATCTTACAAAATCGATTTGTAAGGTGATGTTTGTACTCATTTTATAAACTAATGAAATATCTCATCTCTAGTCGATGTAAGATCTCCAACACACTCACCTCACGTCAAGACTCCTCAACTCGAATGTAAAACTTATATATAAAGGTAGTCCGATAGCGGGTGACTCAATAACCTTGTTAAGATAGACTCTGATACCATATCAGAAGTGAATTTTAAGCCTAACTCAATTTTATAACTGACTTGTAAGATAAAGTCTACACCCACTATATAAACTATTGAAATGTTTCGTCTCTAGTCAATGTGAAATCCCAAACACTTTTGGAGGATACTCCTCTATTTATAGGAATAGTGTTGAGTTATATTATTAATAAAATCCATAATTAATATATTTTTAATAAATCTCAATTATTTTACTTAAGCATCTAACTATAAATTTAACATTTTCAATTATAAAGCATGTCTTGTACTCGATATTTTGAATTATATCACACTGCATATCATTTGTTGGATCTTATATTATAAATTTAACTACATAAAATAAGGAAAAAAATGTTTTGATAATATAAAATTATAACTTATTTTCTTAACATAAGGTAAATATCGCAATCTTTTTTTCAGATATGATATAAATAAAAAGTAATTAAAAAACTCATTCTTTGACGTAATTTACGTAAATTTTATTTAACGATAAATAACATTAGAGATGTATCAAATAATGCATTACTACTATTTTGCTCAAACTTACTAGTTAAGACGCAATACTGATAACATCATATCATTAATATCTACAATGTTTTAACTGTACATATTAATAAAATTAATAGTTATTTTTTATAAATTTTTTACTAATTTTTTTTGGTGATTTTTTTAAAACGTCTGTGTTCTGCTTATTAAACTAAATGAAACTTTTATTTATCCTAACAATATGATTTTTTTTATCAGCATCCCAGCTATATGATAATAATACCCAGGATGATTAAGTTAATAGGAAATTATGTTAGAAAAAAAAAAAACCTTCAAGAAAATAATCATTATCGATTTTCCAACAAAATATACGTTCTTAACTTTTTGTCTAACTATCTTCTCGTTCCATTTTCTAAGCAACTGTTTTCTTTTCTTCTCCAAGCATTTTATGTTAATACACTTTTTTACATATCTCATTCACTAATGTAATAAATATTTGAAATTTTTTTATTCACTAAAACGGTTAAACTATCTCTCTTTTTTGAATTTGAATAACTTTTTAGAGCAAATTTTAGGTGTTGCATTTCTACGAGACAATTTTAACTACTTTTTTAAGAAGCCAATTTTATAACCATTTTCCTTAAGATTTTATCCTTTTCAATATATCATTTTAAATATCTTTTAGATCTAAATTTAATTTCAGTGTATTTTTTTTAAACAATAATTAAAAATAACGTTACATCGTATTCAACAGAACGCATATGTTCAAAATATTAATTTACAATAAATTTTAATTATATTCTAATTTTTAATATTGGAATATTTATATTTATAAATTTGATTTATATAAAATAATTTATTATTCATTATGATACTCTAGTCCAAATACTAGTAATTGATGTGAGTGAATACAAAATCATCTTTTTAAGATTTTAAGTTCAACTTCTGCAGAAGAGAAAAAAAAAACGTATTTGAAAGGAAATATCCTACTAAAACAATCAATAAGTTCTTAAATGAAAATTAGACATCTATCAAATTATATATGGTAAATTTTTTTAGTATTTGTTGCAGACACAAATAAATGAGAGATACTATTCAAAATTAACATTTTTTCAAGTAAGAATGTTTAACGTAAATTAAAAACCCATATTGGACCATATATTTTAACTAGTTTATGACTTGATTATTTGACTCATTGATAATGTTATTTAATTAAAATGGAGGTGTTAAATAAATAAATTTATCTCATTCGTGAATGACTTATTTTATTTTATTTTTATCGTTAGTTACTCTTTTCTGAACATCTTTTTAAGGTACGGTTCCACAATGCATATGAAAATGCGACATCTCCTTAAAATAAGATTTATTTTTTTTATTCACCAAAATTAAACATATATTACAAAGTTTAGAATAACTCTGCTGTTAAATTAATTAAATTAAATCTTCTACTAGATATTTAAAAACTTTAGTTTATCTTGTTGTGAAATATCATTATTTTTTATATATTTATTTGATTTAATTTTCATTTTAATATTTAATCTATATAATAAACGGTGTCGTTTTCTTTAAGATAATAAAATTTCGTAATTTTATTTTGTTTATGGAAAAAGGTATTTTTGATACCACTGTTAATAAATTCCATTTACTTTACAACTTACTCTTTTAATAAAATATTATATTATAATAAAATAATAATATATAGGGTTGGTAGGTGATTGGACAAAGCAACAGTAGTTGTAAATGTATCATCGTTCTTTATTTATAGTCTAAAGTTGATACTGAAACTGGAAAATTAAATGAGCACCTCACTCCAACTAATACAGAAACTTAAATTGAAAAAATATAAAAGTTGTAAACATTTAACAAAACAAATTCTTTCAATACTAAATGGAAAAAACTAAAATTTATAAATAAAAAAAAGCTTAATTAAGGTGATAATAACAGCAGAGGGTGCAGGAATTGTAAATATGGAAGAAGTTCGTGCTGGGGTTTTGAAAACATCTACTCAAATCTATTATCATTGAGAAAATCAAGGAGAGGTCGAGTAGTTGGAAGTCTAAAATGTTATCCATGGCTGAGAGAGTGAGCTTAGCTAAATTTGTAATTCAAGCTCTTCCCTCCTAGGTTATGCAGATTACGTAGGAAAACACACACTGTAGTAGGTGATTTCAACAAGGCTTTCTTCATCAAATTTAGATGGAAATTTGTCACCTAAAGAGATATAATTTCTAAATTATGAAATCAATTTACCTTCATATTTCTTATAAGAAAACTGACAATAAATTCTATTGAATTGGAAAAAGTAAATGCCTTTTTAATATTTTAAGCTTTTCATTTTTATTGTCCTAGCTTCTTCTTCCATATAGAGACAGATCGATCTCTGTCAAATATTAATCACACTCTATTGTTCTTATGAGATTGAATCTCAAAACTTGAGAAAGTGTTTTAAGAAACTATCAAACGATGGTTAGGCATTAGAGGCATTCTGGTTTCTTAGATCAACGGTACTTTTTACTATGAATAATTTAAGTTTAATATCCAGAGATCATGGCAAAATTTAGTTCCATTAAGTAAAATCTTTAGTTCTTGATGATAAAATAATGAAGTTGAAACAGCTTATCCTATTTAACAGAACTTATTGGATATCATATATCATACTTACCTCTTTTTCTCTCTCATTAGATATCAACTATGTTTTGGGTGTCCAAATATAGTTTTTGCTTCCTACATGTCGACATTTTCATGTATATATTTTGGAAAATACCTCCTCATCATTTAAAGATTTTGATCCTTGCAAGAGATATCTGAATGATCAGTACTTTCGTTCTTGTAATTTAAAACATGCAAGAGTTTGGTATTTCTATTGTTGGTACTTCCTATAAAATAGTGAAACATGTGGATTTACACCAATAGAAACATGAATACTTAGAAACATGCAATACTAGTAACATACTATAATTATCAGCGAAGGATATGATTATAATGGTTTTAATCAGCTCTTGACTTGTTCAACAAAATCTCCAATCTTCCCTAGAGGGCCCTCTCATTGTGAGGTTCTCTTTGCACTCTTCCAAAAGAGACCCCCTCACCATGCATGCATGCAGGGGTCACAAGAACAAACAAGGGAAAAACGAAAAAATAGCAGAAGCAATGACCCCAAAAAAAAATCACAATCACAATCACATTCCTTTGTTGTGAACACGCCCTGAGGCACCAAATTTTGAGCAAAGTAATGGCCATAGCTCCGGCAATAATTCTCCAGCCAACTCTCATGATCATCGTCACTTTGCCTGTGATATATTCCATGACAGAAGCTGAAGCTTTGGTGAGTCTCAAAAGCACTTTCTCCAACGCTGAGCTTTTGGATGGTTGGGTGGCTGATTCTGCACCTTGTAGTTTAGAAGATCAATGGGAAGGTATAGTTTGCAACGATGGCCTTGTCACGGGGCTTCGCCTTGGAGGAATAGGGTTAGTCGGGGAAATACACGTTGATCCATTGCTTGAACTAAAGGGTCTTCGAAGTATTAGCCTTAACAACAATTCTTTCACAGGATCCATGCCAGAGTTCAACCGAATAGGGTTCTTGAAAGCCTTGTTTATTCAAGGAAACAAGTTTTCTGGGGATATTCCTCCGGAGTACTTCCAGGGAATGAGGTCTTTGAAGAAAGTGTGGCTTTCTGATAACCAATTCACGGGGAATATTCCAAGTTCATTGACCCAAGTTCCTAGTCTTTTGGAGTTGCACCTTGAAAATAACCAGTTTAGTGGAGTCATTCCTGATTTGAATAACCCATCATTGGAAAAATTAGATCTTTCCAACAACAAATTGGAAGGTGCAATTCCAGTTAGTTTGTTGAAATTCAATGAGAGCACATTTTCAGGGAATTCTGGTCTTTGTGGTGAGAAGGTTGGCAAACCATGTGAACCGCCAACGGTTCCAAGTCCTGCTCCCATTGAAGCATCAGATGCACAAGATAATGTTGGTGATGCGCCTGTGCCACATAGTAGTACCCCATGGGAGGTTACTGGCATTATAGTAGCGAGTGTAGTGCTTGTCTCAATAGTTGTATTTTTTATTGTGAGATCAAGGAGAAAGAAGGAGGAGGAGAGCTTTGAAGTGCTTGAAAATGATGGTAGTGGTGGTTCAGTGGAAGTTCAAGTGACAGCACCGGTGAAAAGGGATATGGAAGCAAGTACAAGTACATCAGTTAAAAAATCCACGTCCAGAAGGGGATCTACATCTTCTCAAAGTAAAAGCGTTGGAGAACTTGTGATGGTAAACGATGAGAAGGGTGTGTTTGGGTTGTCAGATTTGATGAGGGCAGCCGCGGAAGTGCTGGGAAATGGAGGCTTTGGATCTTCTTACAAAGCCGTCATGGCTAATGGAGTGGCAGTGGTGGTGAAAAGGACCAGAGAGATGAATTTTATGGAAAAAGATGCTTTTGATGCTGAGATGAGGAAGCTTACATCGCTTAAACACTGGAATATATTGACCCCTTTAGCTTATCATTTCAGAAAGGATGAGAAATTAGTGATCTCTGAGTATGTTCCCAGAGGCAGTCTACTGTTTTCACTGCATGGTGAGCCTTCTTTTTCTAAAGTTCTTCAACTCAACAATTTCAAATGGACAGAACTTAGACATTAGTTTCTTTTGCATTAACTAAGATTAAATGAGTTTGTTCATGCCAAGAGAAAGAAGGGAGAGTGAGAATCTCTAAATAACAGCACTAAATCCCTTAACTTCGAAAATTATCATAGAACTTACGTAGATAGTAAGCATGCAATATATGTTGTGTTATTTGCAGGTGATAGGGGACGATCGCATGCTGAACTAGATTGGCCTGCACGTATGAAGATTGTGCATGGAATTGCCGAAGGGATGCGTTATCTTCACAAAGAACTTGCATCCTCGGATCTCCCACATGGCAATCTAAAGTCCAGCAACGTTCTTCTGGGACCAGACAATGAACCAATGCTGGTAGATTACGGCTTCAGCCGCATGGTTAACCCTTCAAGTGCTGCACAGATACTATTTGCTTACAAGGCACCAGAGGCAGCACAACATGGCCAAATTTCACATGGCTGTGATGTTTACTGTCTTGGGGTTGTGATACTCGAGATACTCACTGGGAAATTCCCTTCTCAGTATCTTAGCACTGGCAAGGGTGGAACCGATGTGGTGCAATGGGTTGAAACAGCAATCTCTGAGAGGAGGGAGTCAGAAGTGGTTGATCCTGAGATTGCAGGGTCTAGGAATTTGCTTGGTGAGATGGAGCAACTCCTGCACATTGGTGCTGCTTGTGCTGAGAGTAACCCTCAGCAACGGTTAAGCATGGAGGAAGCACTCAGAAGGATAGAGGAGATAAGATCCGAGGGTGGCCATGGCCAAGAATCAAGAACAATAGAGGTGTTTCCATCTCATGCAGATTCAGAGGAATTTGAGAACCAAGGGCGTTTTGACCGCTCACAGAGGAGACGTGGAACAAACAGCTTCGGAAGTGAGGGTAACATTGAACTTGGCAGCTCCTAGGTAACAGATTTAGAATTTTTTCATGGGAAAAACAATGTGTCGTGTGTGGAAGTGTGTTGTTTGGTACATACCTTAGAATTTTGAAGTTATAGATCAGGGACATGTATAAATTTTTATGATACTTAAGTTTACTCATATATCAGTTATAGGACTAAGCTTTCCTTTTGTTTTGTAAATTTTTTCAGCATGCAAAAATATCCACTCCCTCTCTCACTATAGTATCATTGGTTACATAATTTAAATTTAAATTACATTGGTTATGTAAGAACCAATAATTGTTTACTCCAAGTCAATATTCCAATACATTAGACATATGAAAATGTTATAAAAATAATAATGTCAGCTTTCTAAAATTGTGAACTAACATTAAATTTGATAATTTTATAAGAGTTAAAGTTATATTTAAGTTTTGGAATATGTATTGATATATAAGAGGCGACCAAGGGTGAATTTTCATATTTCCATGGTAAAAACATGAGTGGATAAAGACCATACCCAATGTTACTTGAAAAGGATTAAAGAGAAATTTTGTTTGAAAGAAATTCCACAGTTTTTGCACGTGTCTAAGCCTAGAAGGAAAATTAAAGATAAGCATAAGAGAATTTTATTTTTTTCACTTCCATATTTTTTCCAAATTTTTGAAATTTTAAAATCTTTACACTTAAATACAATTTATAAAAGAAATAATACAAAATATCATTTTTTAGGTGTTTTACAATTAATAATATCCAAAATACTTAAAAAATAGTTAGATTACAGTGATACATTTTCGAATTCTCATTTTGAAAATATGTTTCTTTTAATGAATCTGAAATGCTAAATTTAATTTTTAATACCTTCTAGGTATTATTTTTTAGAAAGTATAGGAATTTTGAAAAGTTATTTTTGTCATTTTATCAATGGAGATATGGAAAAAGCAATTTGTCAGAAGTAGTGAGTGCAATAAACGAACCGCTGTTACTTCTTCCACCCCTCCATTTTTGAACTTTTACCCCACAATTGGATTAAATAACTGAATTAGTTTCTCTCTAACTGTACCCTACTATCACGTTAGTTTCTCTCTAACTGTACCCTACTCTCTAACTGAACTCTTATCCTATTATGAAAAACATGTTCTGGAATGTGTTTCATAAATTTTAAAAAATTGTTTGGAAAAGTTTTTAAAATCGATAATTTAGAAATCACTTTAAAGAAGGAATGCATTTCCAAAAATCTTATCCTATTCTGAAAAATGTTACAGAATGCATTTCATAAATTATGGGAAAATGTTTTGAAAAAATTTCAAAAACACATAATTCAGAAGTTACTTTAAAGAAGAGTAAAATAATCATTTTGAAAAATTATTTAAATGCAGGTTCAAATTGAGGGGTGCAGGAAGCAATTTTCTAAACCAACTGAACCAAGTTGGAGTAACTTTTTGAGACCACAAAAAAAGTTAGCCCATTTCAAACGGGTCACAAAGAGTGCAAAGTGGCGTGTGTTAGTTCACAACCACGTGTAGTACCTCTATAATTGCTACATGCACCTTTTTATTACACTAAATTTTTTAAATTTTTACATTTTGTAGAAAATGCTATTCAAAATGTATTAAAATAAATTTAGATTATATATTAAATTTTAGAAAAATTATATTTCAAAAATCTAAAATTAATTTTTAACTATTATGAGTTGCTGACTCTGAAATACTTGACAATAAAATTTCTCATCACGAAATAATTTTTTTGAAAAAATTTAAAATATATTTAAGACCATAGCAGAAAAAAAATTTTAATTCTAGGCTTTTTCAAAGATGAGTTCTTAATTACTTCTGTCGGTGAAGGTAATCTATTCATGTTTTTCATATAAGGGAGCTGGGTATATTGTTGCAGAAACTGTCATTTCCAAGTTTCATGCTCAGTTACTGTTGCAGAAACTGATTTAGGAAAGTTTTTCAGAAAACTAAAATGTTTTGCTATTTAGAAGTAACATTGTAAAATATGTTTTTAATTGTTTTAGAAAGTTTGTCTGAAAGTTGGAAGAAAGAGGAGAGATTTGTTTTGGTTTGGTGAATGAATAAAAATGGAGAAAAGGACAAAACTTGATATTTAATAATAATGATGTTGCTTAAGTCAACCATATGCTAATGTTCACAGCATACTACAGCTGGAAGTTCATTGAAATTCATAATTAAATTATTTAACTGTTAATTAACTAATAATTAATTAATGAATTAATTATGAGTGTGAGCATGCATATCCTGGCATACAACAATAACCCACACTCACTCACTCCTCCATTCTGATTCTGCAAATTTGGATATTCCTTATTATCTGTACTTCAAATCTGTCACAGAATTTTTAGGTTCCATACCATTAATAACACTTTCATCATCTCATTATTTTCCAAATCTCCATACTTAAAAAATAATTTCTTAATACTATTTTTTTTTCTAAATATGTGCACACTCCCCCATAATCATTTGAAACTTTGTTTTTTCCTTTCCTCTTTCAATTACTTTTTTTTCATATATATTTCCTAATCAAATTCATCACCGACTATAATTAATTATTTTAATTTATATTTATCAGGCATAAAAAAATGGCATCAATGCTTCAACTTTTTCTTAAATTATTGTATCAAACAGCTTTAATTTTTCAACTATGCAATATGCGTGTAATAGTAATCAGTGTTGACTTTTATTCTGGCTTTTACTAAATGGATAAAAAGTCACGTATTCTACTTTTTTAAGTAATGATAATAGTAATTAATGGAATAATAATTTGTATTTTTACTGTATGGGACAGGCTGACATGTTGTACTTCTAGAAGTTTCGTCCAAATTAGTGAAATTTCACCAAAATTTAGTGGCAATATCTTCAAATGATTTGGTTGCACCACCACTCGTGCAACTCTAAATTCTCAACCATTTTGTCATTTTGTTAGTAAAAAAGAATTTTGTTGCAGGATTAGAAGGCCTTGAGGTTTGAACCCATGCTACACAAGATTCCTGAAACAAATATTTTAAGAAAAAAGAGTAATAATTTTGTGGTGACCATACTTGTAAAATTGTAAGAAAATGTGTTTGCTCCCTCCCATGGCAGTGGTATTGATTATTTAAATGTGTGAATATTCCTTTTACATGAAAATGCACATGTCATTCAAATTCAATATGTGGTGAAGAGGAATAAGTGGTGATGAAAAAATATTTTGTAACATGGGGACTAGGGACAACCCTAAGGCCAAGACGTGCTTAGCTAGCTTCCAATGTGCATTTCTGTAATACACATTATACAAATTTTATTCAACTCACCCTTAGTTGCACCCAATTCAAATTTAGGATCATGACTCTTGTGTTTGCAAAACCTTTTCAAACATTATTGTACCATTCATTTTCCCAAAACTAAGATGTCCTATAGATTAACTCAACAATATAACAAGAAATAAACTATTATTATTATTATTATTATTATTATTATTAATTACATTGAATTTGAATATATTTTCACAAAAACATACCTTTCTTGCAAATATTTCTCCTTTGTCCTTTATTGAGTACTTTCTTTTAAAAGTTTAAATATGATTAAGAACATGATAAATATAAACATATTATTATTATTTATTTATATTTCTAAAAGGTTTCAATTGGTTTTTAATTGGTTTTGTTGGAATTTTCAATAAAAAAAGGTAGTATATCAATAGGACTTATTTCTACATTTTGTCAACAAAATTTTCACTATCAAATCTTCTGAATCAATATTAAAAGTGACAATTTTTAGAGTTATAATTGTTAGATGGAACACTTATTATAAGATTAAAAACTATAATAATTAATAAGGTTATAATTCTTTATATTTAAGAACTTAATAGTTTAAGTGTTATAATTTGATTGTGACTTGATCTACTTAACTTTCATTAGGAGGTTGATGTCATCTATAATAATCTCTCCCTCATTAATTGTTATGTAACCGAATTCTTGAATTATGACTTAGTCCACTTAACCTAGGCTAAAGGACAATTGTACAACCTATAATAATCTCTTATTGAGTAATTGTTCTACTAGGAATCAAACTTATAACCTTGACTCTGATACCAATTGTTAAATTGAATGTTTACTAAAAGGCCAAAAACTATAGCCATTAGTCAAGAAATATAACTTTTTAATTAAAAATATAAAAGTACAATGTCACAATTTGATTATAACTTTACCCACATGAAAAATTGATGATTCTAAATCAAAGAAAACAAAATAATAAACAAAATTTGTAAACCTACTAAGATGTGTTTAAAACTCTAAACTTTAGGTTTGTTTCATCTTAGCAAACTATAAAAAAAAATGGAATGCAATTAGTTACAATATTGACAAAAACCCTTTACCATAAAACGAGTTCATTATTTTGATTTGCACACTCACAGTCAAGTTTATCATCCATAGTAGTAAACAAAATATGCGCATAAGGTAAAAAACAAAAAAAACAAACCATTTGAATAAAAAACTAAATTGATTTTGTTTTCTTTTTCTACATGTAAGATCTTACACATTTTTGGTAAGAAGCTAAACTATTGAAAGAAACATTCTTTCACAAAGAAGAAACGATTTTTCATACTTACTTTTTTTAATGAATAAAGACACTCTTTATATGGCATGAATATGGTCATGAGAAGGCATCTCCTTCAAAATACAACTTTTTTTCTCTATGACAAAACTAACCTCGTAATAAACTTTATTTGATTTTATGTATGACATGTATGGTCACATGTATGGTGATAAAGATGAAAATTTTGTCGTATGTTGATAATCATGCAAACATGTTTATTATTGAATGTATTGTATATGCAGGTTGCGTTATTATTTATTTATTTTTTCTGGTGTTTAAATCATAGAGAAAGAAAAGGATAAGAAGGTAATGCCGTAATAGAGATTCGTGGGAACAGGACTTGACTCAATTTAATTCCTCTTACAAACTATTGGCTTTCAAAACCTATCCATCAATGATTTTGATTAAGACCCTTCTCTATTCTATCATTGATAGATACTCTTTGCCTACCCACCAATAAATATCAACTTTCATGTTATGAAATTTACTATTTACCTTTTCATTCTAACTTTTTTGATCTTTTATGAGTATTCATAGATGTGCAAAATGTTGGGCTTTGTGGAGGCTTGATTTGAGTTAGGTCCAATTAGACAGTAACCCTAGTTTCTCCCTATAAATACACAACTTGTATTTGTAATCTTTAGCAATCACAAGTGAATAAAATTCTTCCTGTTGCACGTGGATTAGGGAAACCGAACCACGTTA
>Ga0099825_1008730_pt1 | contig 11847 bp, 5 predicted proteins | sample SiratroredBW_FD_76838 | JGI IMG/M metagenome (GOLD analysis project Ga0099825, IMG submission 76838) | Root nodule microbial communities of legume samples collected from California, USA - Siratro red BW | ecosystem: Host-associated > Plants > Roots > Nodule | place: USA: California | collected...
AAAGAAAAAAAAATAAATATATATATATATATATATAAATATATATAAAAATATATTAATATTTATATATATATATATATATATATATATATATATATATATATATATATATATATATATATATATATATATATATATAGATAGGGTTAACAATAAACTCACTTAGCAACCTTAATATAAATATTTTAATAATTTTTTATATTATTTAATTACAAATATAATTTTTATATCATATTCTTTTGCTAGTCCTATCAAAAATTATTTTCAACTCCTCGTGCAGTCAACATATCATTTTTCTATTACAATTATTCCCTTTTCGCACGGTAATGAACAAAATGTGATCTAACGGGTAATAAGGAAATACCGGTGGTTCCCGCGCTGTTACTTTTGCCAATGGAATAGGGAAGTTACCAAACGTCCAACAGACGACGTTATCCTCTTTTCTAAATAAAAATTAAAACGAAAAAAATGTGTAGATTAAAATATAGCACTGAAAATGTGTGATGGACAGAGATTCTCCGATCCAAAGGTCTTCGCTTAAGAAAATAATCTTGTGCACCCGATATCATGATGTGTCCATAAATCACTTTATAATATAAATGATCAAGTTATGCTGTCATACTGACTACAACTATTAAAACAAACCGTACTTCAATAATTTCATATTATATTTTTATGCCATTACAAAATTATTTTTTCATCAACTAAATTAATATTGAATTCTGACTTTTTACATTTCTTTATCTTTTTTTAATTCTCAACCTTTCCAACTAAACCAAGTGGTAAACTGAATTATTATTATTTAAAAATTGAATAAACTTAGATTATTTTTATTGTGATAAAGTTTTATGTATTTAAAAAAAAGCAAGATCATAATACTTTCTAATAAGATGAGATCTACAATATAAAGAAAAAATTAAAAATATATTTAAAACATTATTTATTCATTTAATTATGCAAATAAATTAGAATACAAAATAGTGAGTGAGAGCTACTGTTATTATTATTCTATTAGTGTAAATTAACTATCCCCTCTAATTCAATGAACACGACTAAACCCTTAACATTAAGAATCATGATTAGAATCAGAGGAATAGGAAGATAGGTGGCGCACGGCGCCGGCGCAGGAGCTAAGCATGGAACGCAGCACAGAGTGCAGAAACCCAACAGGGAGAGTGGCGCGGAGAGAGTGCATTTGAGATCAGGTCCACAGAGGAAGAGGAGAGTGAGGTTTGGAGTTGGTGGTGTATGTGTGACTCAGACAGTTCCCGTGTGACTCAGCCTCTTCCTGACCTCTCCCTCTTCTCCCTTTTATCTTAATTCTCACTCACCCACTCCATTCCATTTCTATTCTCCACACACTCACTCTCCACTCTCATATCTCTCTCACCATGGCGCTGCACTCCGTCTCTTCCGTTCCGCACGTGCTGCGCCTCTCCGAGCCATTCCCTTCCCTCCACAACGCTCACGTCCTCCTCGACTTCGCCCCTCTCCGCCGTAAACCTAAGCGTCGCACTCGCAGATTGAGAGCGTTTCCCTCTCCCTCGCCGCTCTCTCATTCCTCCGTCAAGGCTGTTCTCCATCTCGACCGCCCTGCCGACAACCGCCTCCATGCTTCTTCTTCTTCCGATTCCAAACCGCAGGTCTGCTTTTGGTTTCCTGTAGCATTTTTTTGATTGCTTTTCTGTTTCGTAATCTTTCATGAGAAGTTGTGGATCGGAAGATTGAACGGTGGAGGAAAACGCTGTTGGTTGGATTTGTTCTACAGTCAATCGCGTCAACGCAGCTGTAGAAATAAAATTGTAGAAAATAAAATCTCGCGAGGGAATTCAGAAGTTGAATGATGGAGAACTCTAAGTAACTTTATACAAGCTCGTTTAGCTGACATGCATGGTTATTCACGGTCATTTTGATACGATAGTTCCTCAGTACTTTATGCTATAAGCAGGGGAGGGAAGTTACTAAAACAAAATGCGATGGCTATTTGGTTGGGGGATGTTTTGTGTAGCGAATTTCCTAGACCTAATTGCTGTGTTTTGTGTAGGACATTCCAAAAGTGATTCTGTCTTCATCTGGAAAGAGAATTTGTATAACCTGAAAACCCGAGGCAAGAGACCATGTCCTCGATCGAATGTTCTTAAAAGAATCCCTGTAAAAACCTCCTTATATCAAACAACCAAAGAGACATCAATCACGAAGACCAAGGCAAGGAATAGAGGCTTCCTTTACCCAATTAGCCACCGTCCTTAAAATTAAGAATAATTAAGAATTGTGAAAAATCTAGCTGTTAGTTCAGAGGAATATAAACTCAATGTCTTTATGCAATGTCAAATTCTGTAAGAACATTCTCCAACTTGGCCAATCATAAGCTTTCTCAAATCCAAACCACAGTTTCTTGCCCTTTTCATTTCTTTTGCCACTTCGATAGTAAGCAAAACTGTATCTAAATTCTAAAATCTGTCCGCCTGCCTGCTGAGAAGACACTTTGATTGTCAGGAACTGTGTCAGTAAAAACATAGAGAGGACCCTGATGGTCAGTTTGCATTAGCTGGTTACATGACTAGGCAGATTATGTTCATCTTTAACTTCCCTATGAAGTTGCTCTTTTAAGAAATTCCAATAATGTGGGAAGATTGTAACAGTCAGCTTCCAGACACTGATGATGTTTTTTTAATTAATTAATTCATTAATTTATATATATTAGTATGAAATGCATTCTACAATATCAGGTTACCATTGCATTTTTTATAAATGTATTGGAAATGTTAATCATATCATATAAGCTTTCCTGAACGTAACCTTGTTTGTTCTTTCAGTTTTGTTTAAATGATGCTTTAGCAAATGTATAGCAAAACAAGTGTCACAGCAAGTGTCATTTAATTACTTCATGAATGTGTACAATTCCTTAGTGACTTTGGAGGTCAAAATCAAATCCATATGTAGGATGGTAGCAATTGGTTGTAAGTGAATGTACCCTTGTTTGTTTGTTTTTCAATGTGCTTTTTTGGTATTAGACCCTTGATAGGAAGCCACATGGGACCACAGGTCTACAACTAATCTTAGTTGAGTTGGCTTGATCCATTTAAGAGTAAAAAACTCTCCCAATACATATTTTGTCCATTCACAAGAAACAACCAAGATCCTTGTCCTTACCACTTGAACCAACATATCTTGTCTACTTTCAATTTTGTCTAAATGCTGCTTTTGCAATGGACAGCTAACAAGTATAATCTGGTTTAACTATTCTATGAAACATCATAAATTCTAAATTACCTTAAATATACAATGAGTGTTTCATCTTTTTTCTTGTTGTATTTCAGTTTGTAATTTGCAGTTTGATTTGCAATTAATTTAAAGGCTGACTTTGGCCTGATGCATACAAGTTCCACCATTGTGGGGTCAGAGTTATTTTAGAACATAATTTTTTTCAAATGCTTTGCTAATCAACTTTTAAATATTGTGTAATGTAATCTACACGATAACATGTTGAGTATCCTAGTCACTTGTTGGGCAGGTTGCAAACTTGGAGGACATACTATCAGAGAGAGGAGCCTGTGGGGTTGGATTCATAGCCAATTTGGAGAATAAGGGCTCACATCAGATTGTCAAGGATGCTTTAAATGCTTTAAGTTGCATGGAACATCGTGGTGGTTGTGGAGCTGATAATGACTCTGGGGATGGTTCAGGGCTGATGACTGCAATTCCATGGGATCTACTTGACAATTGGGCCAACAAGCAAGGGATTGCTTCCGTTGATAAGTTGCACACTGGAGTTGGAATGGTTTTCTTACCCAAAGAGGCACAACTTCTCAATGAGGCGAAGAAAGGTTAACATGTTCTTGTTTTGAATTTTTGATGATTAATTGAGCTCTAGTAATGGCTTTCATTTTGTGGTTTCCCTGAGAAAAGCATGTTTAATTGTTTGTAAATTTTGTTGACTCATGTTGCATGATGCTCCCCTTCTTGTGTAATGAAAATTTTCTTATTTCTTATAGGCAAAAAAAAAAAAAAAAAATGTAAGTTTCACTTTGGTTATAGAGTCGATAAACTGTATATATTACTGACAAAAAAGTTTAATCTTGTCAGTCAATTTTGCAAGGTTGAATTGTACTAACCTCATATTATGAGATGGTATTAAAGTCTATCTCATCCCTTACGAAAAGAGTTTCCTACCATATTATCCACACACCTAGGGATTGGTGTTGGGTTGTGAGGAAATGTATTAGGAAAAACCCATTGACTAGAAATAGAGTTTGAAAAGAGTATATAAGTTGGGGACCTCGACTTATAAGTTGGTCTTGTGGGATTGATTTAGATTCAAACTCATATTATAAGATTTCTCATTGATTGAGCATGCTATAATCTGGTTTGCTTAGTCATTGATGACATGTCATACAAGCCTATTGTTAAAGATATGACTTGAAAGTCAAAGTGACAATCAATCTTCAATATGTTTTGTCATTTCAAATCATATCTTTTAACACGACCTTTGAAGCTGGAACTTATGTATCATATGAGTCAAGCTTGTTAAAAGTGGTCTGGTCATAGAGCAGAACGACTACTGAAAACAAAAATGGATAGATGACATAGCGACTGTCGGAAAGTGAAAAATTCTCAGAGGACATGGCAATTGTCAGAAAGCAAAAATGACCAGAGAACATTGATATTTCTTGGATTTGACTTTCTCTTTGTTAAAGTAACAATCAATCTTTCAATATGCTTTGTATTTTCAAATCATATCTTTAACACCTATGAATCACAAGCTTTCTAGAACTTGTACTTGAAGCATGTTCCAATTAATACATTGAATAAAACAAATGATAAGAGTACATACATATACATTGTAAAATCTTTGTTGTTGCATCATATTTGTGTAGTATGGAGTATGCTGTTTGACATCACTTTACTTTGTATCATTGTATTTTTGTATGATTACTGTGTTGTAGAGGAATTGAATTTATATAGGACTTTTATTTTCATTGTTAAACATGTAGTTGTCTTAAACCTTATGTTTATCATGTGTGGTGCTTTGTTATGGAATTTTATTATGGATTCCCCAAAAGTATAAATTGTGAAATCAATCAGTCATAACCATAGTTTAATCAAAACCATTTCAAATGATGAAACTATCAGCATCATACTTATAGATTCCAATCATGCTTGCCAAATAACTGCAATTCTAAATCCTTTGAAATTAATGAAGAACTCTTGAATATCCTTGAAACAAACCCAACATTAATTGAAAATGCCAAAGTTTTTCTAGAGAATGAAAGATTTTTAACAATGGAAAGACCTTGAGGTTAGTAATATTTGTACCTGTACCCTCCTTATTTTAGAAATAACACCCACCTGCCTTGCACCTTCCTTACTTTGTTACTTTTAATAATAAGGGACCGATGTCTAATTTTTAAAGGTAATGCGTTTTACTAAGATCCCACATTGATTAAAAGTATGATTAAATTATAATATATAACCCCATCTTAGAAGTTGGTTTTGTGAGGTTGAGTTAGACTTAAATTCTAAGATAAATTCTAAGATGGTATTTGAACCTATCCTAGCATGATTTGTTGTATTTATCATATCAATTGCAATTAGACCACCTACAAATATCTAATTTCATGTTTGAAATGTCTAGTTCTTGGTGTGAGGGGATGTGTTGGAAATCTCACGTCAACTAAAGATATGACCAAATTATAATATATACCATATAGTTGGGTGTAAACCTGAGGTGAGCTTAAATCACTCACAAATATCCAGTCTCATGTTCAAGATGTGTAATTCGTGTCATGAGGGTGTTGTTGGAAATCCCACATCAATTAAATATATGACGAAATTATGTATATAAGTTGGTACATTCTTCATCTTGTAAGCCAATTTTGAGGTTGAGTGAAAAAGTGAAAATTTGAAAATAAGATTTCTAATAAAATAAAAATATACCAAAAGCTTTTACAATAGGCGCATTATGAAAGTGTACAGTTGGAAAGGAAAAAGAGGGCAGAAAATGATAACGAGCCTTGAAATAAAGGCCTGCAAGTGTATGAAAGTAGAAAGAAAAAGGTTGAACAAGAAGAATTGGTTGTGGGAGGGGTAAAAAGGGAAATCATGTTTATTGCTTAAGTGTGATTCTCCCTCTTTCCCTATTATTTATTGCTTAAGCCCATGACTGCTTCTTTATAGAATAAACAAGACATATGAGCATAATAAAATTCTGCATAATTAAAAGGTTGAGTTGAAAGGGTTAATGTTTTAGAAAAGGATGTGGGCAAATGCTCTTTCCCCTATATATGTTGAAGGCTATATACAAAATCATGTCACGAACAATTTTCATGGAGTAAGCATGTATTTGCAGACATGGCAAAGTTTGTTAACCTCTCATTTAGATTCAAATGTTCAAGGTGGCTATTTGAAAACATGGTAAAGTTTAGGGATGTCTATATTAAATTTCTCTGTTTGTTTTGTTTCTCTCTTTTTTTAATTCTGTGAGGACTTTTGCTACCCTTCATTCTTGTTACTAGATCCTCCTTGAAGAAAAAGAAGCTTGTATATGACCATGCAAACATGCTTTGGGCAACACTATATTGTCTTCATAAATACTTTGTGTGCATGATAAATGGTCAATTATGATATATTAGTTTACATTCTCTTAAATGGGCCAATGTGAGTTTTGCACTCTAATACAACAGCTCATGTTCTGACATGTATTTTAATTTTTTGTTTAGTTATAACAAATACTTTTCGGCAAGAAGGTCTTGAGGTTCTTGGTTGGAGGCCTGTCCCTGTAAATACTTCTGTTGTAGGTTATTATGCAAAGGAGACCATGCCCAATATACAGCAGGTATTTGTTAAGATTGTGAAAGAAGAAAATGTTGATGACATTGAACGAGAACTGTACATCTGTCGGAAATTGATTGAAAAAGCAGTAAGCTCAGAAAGTTGGGGAAATGAGCTTTATTTCTGTTCTTTATCCAATCAAACCATAGTTTACAAAGGGATGCTTCGCTCAGAAGTGCTTGGGTTATTTTATTCTGATCTTCAAAATGATCTTTACAAGTCCCCTTTTGCCATTTATCATCGAAGGTACAGCACAAATACTAGTCCCAGATGGCCTCTTGCACAACCGATGAGGCTTCTTGGTCATAATGGAGAAATTAACACCGTACAGGTTGAGTTTTCTTTGGCATTTAAAATCGCTATAAAACTTTTCTTTTATTTGATTTGTGAAATTGCCACATATTTTGTGCAGGGGAACTTGAATTGGATGCAATCACGTGAACCATCATTGAAGTCACCTGTATGGAGAGGTCGTGAAGATGAAATTCGTCCTTATGGAAATCCTAAGGCATCAGACTCGGCAAATCTTGACAGTGCTGCAGAAGTATGTCATGATAATAATGATTCATTTTGGAATTTATTGTTGAGGTTTTAGAATGTACAATCCTTTCACACTTATGGTTCCTATACTTGTAGTGTTATCTTTTAGTTCAAATTATTTTTCAATGTTATCTTTTTGTACAAATTATTTTTCATAATCAAATTTTTTAAAATTTCAAATATCAAAGTTATTTGTTAGGTAATGCTCCTACTAAAGTGCTTACTTTTTGTTTGGACTAAGATGCTTAACAGGGTTGATACAAGTGATTTTATATATTCATAGGCCTTATGTAACTATTTCAATTTGCTTTTAAGGATTTACATTGGGACAAGGGGCTGAGGTCTTTAAAGTTATTCTTCATATATTTCCATGTTTTGCTTGTCTCTTTTCATATGCTTGGAGAATTTGATGTTTCTTTATTTGTATTCTTCTTCTTTCTCTTCAATGGATTTCCTCTTTTATCAAAGTAAAACATTGTTAAACAAAAAAATCGAAAGCAAGAAATTGATTGTTCAAATAGCAATGGTTGCTCTGAGTTGATTGTATTGTTTTTTCTTTAACGACTCCTCCTTTTAAGATATACAGATGCATCTTTTGCTTTGTTATCAATAACCTCTGTTTTTGAGATTTTCTTTTGTTCTCATCATCGTCATCTTGATCATTACAATTAGAATTAAAATTATTATTATAATTAATTTCTGTGTATCAAATTCTCTAGACTAGTTTTAATAGTCATGTTTATATCTTGATATGAATGATCTACTGTGGTTCAGTTATTGATAAGAAGTGGCCGAAATCCCGAGGAAGCTATGATGATTCTTGTTCCAGAGGCTTATAAAAATCATCCAACTCTGACAATCAAATATCCTGAGGTATTTGTTTTATGTTGCTGACATGTCCAATCTCATGGTTATAAATCCTGTTGCATGTTCTGTCAATTTTATTTTTCCAAATAGGGAAAGCAAGTTCTGTAAGTTTATCATTTACTGTAAGTCATAGTTTCTATTATCGCTTTTTGTTTCTCAAATAATACAAAAATCTGCAGAGAGATGCATGATTGAGGAACAATTTTGGCTGCTTGAAATTTATTACTATTTATTTATAATGTGAGTTATTAACAGAAATACAAAATTGCAGGAAGTTTTACATATTTGGATAAAATGGGTTTAGCAATTTTTGGTCAAAATTGGTCTTAATTCCTATATTTTAAAATTGGAGATTTCAGTTTTTGTATCTCTGATAGTTGATAAATTGTCTCTCTGTATTGTTCTTAGGATACTTGGGTGAGGCACAAAATTCATCAATTATAAAAAATATAAGGACCAAGCTCATTGTTTTAATGTATAGGGATTATAGCTATTTTTTTACTAAAAATTGAGGGACCTAAAGGATACTTTTCTGTATAGATTTTGTTTGTAGATTGTTGGTTTAAATGAATTTTGGCCTTGATGACCTTTTATTCTGTATGCTGACAATCTAAATAGGGTTGAAACCCACTTAATGTTTGGCAAGGTTTTGATTTTATGGTTCCCAACTTGTGTTGTATCTTGTCCCTTTTCCGTTCTCTGTATGATCCATTAAGTTTTGATGAGACAGAAAGAACTAGACAAGTAATTGTGGACAGTTATAATTAAGATGTGGTTAGTTAGAGGGAATCATTTAGATCAATAGTGGGGATTGGGAGGAAACGAGTTAGAGTAATTGGATGAAAGGGGTAATACTTTGTCAAAAGGAAACCCTTCGAGAGGAGTTCCGTGTCCTGATCTCAGTTGTTCAATAAAATTATTCATTTCCTTTGTTTGTTTTCTATCACTTTCTCATTTTTCTTTTTCTGCTTTCATCACTAACAACCCTGATTTTTCTTTATTAAAAATCTGAATATCTTGATTTTTCAAATGATCAACATTTGAAGTCAAGGACAACTTATGAAAGTAAAACCGAAGTTTAATAAAATTTACCTACCCATTATGATGTTAATTGATAACTGAATCTAAGAAGTAAAAAGGACTTAGTAACTACTAGAATGACTTATATAGAGTGTGTTTGGCCCTTGTCCCCTTAAGATGAATGTTTAAGTTCTTATTCTTCATGCTTGCTCTGAAAAGTGCAATCTGTCATGTTTGTTGCGTCTTATCTTTTATTTCTTAGAATCTTTTGAACCAATTCTTTTCAAATTATGCATGGAAGTGTCCTTAATGTTGCTTTTACTTCTTAGGCGCTTGACTTCTATGACTACTACAAGGGTCAGATGGAAGCTTGGGATGGACCAGCCTTGCTTTTGTTCAGGTATTAATGCTTAAAAATAATCCATGGGAATATGATTGCCTTGTTCGTCTATCGCTGTATCCTATTCATATCAAGTGACGAAAAAAGTTTAAGTAGCACTAGTCTGCAAGGTGTGGTTACTAGAACCTATAGCAAAACCAGAATTTAATGGTCCTAATCCATGTAACTTATAAGGCTTGTGGAAGGGAGAGGGTTAGGTGTCCCAGAAAAGAATTCGTATGTGATTATTGTTTCACTCTCATGTAGCAACTCTTCTTTAATGAACTATTCGTTCTTGATCCCATGTTATTTTGTAATGTGATTCTTCCTTGATTTTAATGGTTATTGGCTATAGTAGTGTGTAATGGGGTATTCAGTGTGAATATAATGTAGTAGTTAGGAAAAAAAATTTATTCTTTGTATTTTTTTGTTATGCCATTTCTTTACTTCATGTTACCATTGTTTCTGTTTTTTTTTTTTTTTTTTTTATGAAAATTTTTTTTTTTTTTATTTTTTTTTTTTGTTTTTTTTTTTTTTTTTGTTTTTATTTTTTTTTTTTTTTTTTTTTTTTTTATAGAGAAAATCACTGTTGATTTAAATTTAATTATGGGCTGCTCATTTTCCTTAGACAGTTTTTCCATTGCTTAGTAAATATACTTGTACTACATAGGTATAAATAATACTTTTATTTTGTTTTGTTTTTAATTTAACCTGAAGTTATCATTTTGCGGCGATTCCTGGTAATCCAATTGTTGTGTCACAGTGATGGGAAAACTGTTGGTGCATGCCTTGATCGAAATGGACTTAGACCTGCAAGGTATTGGCGAACATCAGACAATATGGTCTATGTTGCCTCTGAGGTGAAGTTCCAAACTTTTATCTCCTCTAATTAATATAATGTTGTAAGATGTCACTGTTCAGATGACAGTTTACTCTATTTTCTAAATTTAGAAATTTTAGGTGAAGATATTTTTTGGCTCCATTTGAACTTGGGAAAGCCTAGATTTGTTCAACTTCATCTTACTAAATCTTCTATTATCTCACCTTGTGTCATTTTCTTTGGTACATTAAAATTAAACTGTTACGTCCCTTTTGCTGGTGGCTTTCCAAGTAATACCACATTAACTATTTAGATTAAACAGAGATGAACAGTATTTCAGATGTTAGTATCTGACCTTTCTTCTATTCTTTTCATTGTGCACATCTGGTGAATATGATCTTGCTTTGCCTTTGATGTTTTAACTTTATTATATGACTCTACCTTAAAGATAATGATAAATATAAAACAATTTGGTCTGTTTAAAACATTTATTTGAAAATTGGCATCTCCTGAACTTATGTGCAGTTGCACAATCACAGTTCTGAAGCCATAACTTGTTTCATGACTTTCAATTATTGTATTTAAGATATTTTTCCTTGTGTCATTCACTTTTAGGTTGGTGTTGTGCCAGTGGATGAATCAAAGGTTATCTTGAAAGGCCGCTTAGGTCCAGGCATGATGATAACGGTTGATTTACTTGGTGGTCAGGTTTGTACTGCAGTGTTTTCTTACTTTACTTGGTCTGCTCCTGAACTTGTTATATTTTCTTCTGGTGTCTGCTTGTTCTTGCATTATTAATATTGATTTAAATAATTTTCCAACTTAGAAATTTTCTTTTAGTTGATGCAATGTTCCGTGTTCCAACAGACATAAAGTCATTCATCAAATCACCTTCCTTTGCCTTTTCTATTGATTCTGAAATGAACCTAATTTTCTTCTCCTTATTCTGTTGAATTTAGAGGGGCAGAGCTTAGAGAGAAAGAGAGAACTTTAAATGAAAACACTTATTCAAGAGAACATAGTAGTCCACTCGTTCTGCACATCATCAATGTGAAATACAAACAGAGACACACACTCCTACAGTGGAGTCTATTCCCTAGATATTAGTCTATTTCCTGACTAAATGCATTAACTATTATTATTTCCAGTATATTTGACAAAAATCCTCGGGGTTTGCAGCCCGATAAAAGAATAGGAATAACATAGTCAAGAATATACTTATTCATAGCTTCCCCACCTTGGGATGCTATAGGATACAAACTACAGAGCTGCTTTTTGGGTAACCATTGCAGCTAAAGTCGTAGTGTGTGTGTGTATATATATATATATATATATATATATATATATATATATATATATATATATATATATATATATGTATATATATATA
>Ga0099825_1008733_pt1 | contig 11838 bp, 3 predicted proteins | sample SiratroredBW_FD_76838 | JGI IMG/M metagenome (GOLD analysis project Ga0099825, IMG submission 76838) | Root nodule microbial communities of legume samples collected from California, USA - Siratro red BW | ecosystem: Host-associated > Plants > Roots > Nodule | place: USA: California | collected...
ATTATATATATTATATATATAAAATATAAAAAAAAAAAAGTGTATACAATTTATTTTATATATATATATATATATATATATATATATATATATATATATATATAAAATTCGTTATTAATATGTTAAATTATTAAAACCCTAAACTTGTCTTTTACTACTAAAATGTAAAATTGTAGCTTATAATAATACTATGGTATTTTTGTATTCTCTTATATTACTACTGAGCAAAAGAATTGTTGTTCTAGATCATGTTAAAAAATATTCTTATAGAAAAGACTTTCCATGCTTTTGCTTAGCTTCGTGATTCTCTTATTGTTTTTAAATTTGAAAAGCAGAATTCACAAAGAAGTGTGTATTATGTCTTATTTTGGAGATGGAATTTGTGGTTTGAACCTAGGTGAGGTTGGGTCAATACTTTAGGAAGAGTCTAGAAGTTTTCAGGAAAAAATAATGCTCGAGAAAGAACCTTGACAAGTAGAATTAGCTTCACAATTTCGCAGCCTTTCATTATCTCATCAAAGTTATATTTACAAGAGCACTCTTATTTATAGTACTCTAGATATCCAAGTTTGAGGCACATGCTTCTAAAATCCTTCATAGGATAACATGTGACATTAGTAACTTGCGAGACAAGCTTCTAAAATCTTCTCCACTCATAGGATGATATGTGGCATCGGTAACTTGTGACATAAGCTTCTAAAATCCTCTCAAATGAGAGGTTGTCATCTGGTAATGTGATAGTTTGTGCCTCAAGCTACAATCCTCTCAAATGAGAGGTCACCATGTTTCACAAAGTGAAGAGTTGCCACCTAGCCCTATTTATTCTAAACCTAATCCATGGCCCAAAATAAAGTCTTATACTACTTGGTCCAAAATTCTAGGCCTAAAATAAATTTTTGAACTACTTTGTACACTTTTTACAAGCTCCAAAATCTCTAGAGTGATATTTCAAGATTAAACTTGGACTCAAATATTTTAGTGGTAACCCAAACAAAACCAATTAAGACAAAACTCCTAATAAATTCCTGATAAAGCCTTTACTTCTCTGACCTTTACTCTACCTTCTCTGATCTCTTTATTCTCATCTATAGTCTTGAAGATGGTCCTCTATCAATCTTAATCATACCAATAAGTGTGATATTTTAGACATTATTACCTATATAATAAAAATCATCAACAAAGTGAAGTGTAGTAGGTTATCATAACTTTATAAACACTCTTAAATTGAAAGATTTTTTTTAAATAAACGACATTTTTTTACTATAGTAATATAATTAAAATGTTATTGTGGTAAAATATTTTAACTACAAAGAAGAAGAAGAGAAATTTGAAGATGTAAGTATAATTGACTAATTAAATATATCAATTTTATATATGATTATTTCATATTTATTTTGTTTCTTATAAATTTAATTATAAAAAATTTATAAACCTGTTATTCTAAGATTTTAAGGGGATTTAGTGATGTTTTATATAGATCTATTCTTGGTTTATTTAAATGGTGTTAGAAGTGTCACATTGTATTAAGTGTGCACAGTATATAATACGACTCTTTGGTGCAAAATTAAAAGTTGAATTTATTTATAACACTAAATAAGTTGAGAACTTCTAGGACAGCTTAAAAAAAAATGTATTCACATTACTTGGCTATAAAGTAAATGATTGTCATTTTTTGGTAAATAATTCAAGGAAACGTGTTGATACGTGTTCAAACTCGAGAAAAGGTGGAACTTGACCCATTGAAATTATGCAATAAAAATAAATAAAAAGAAGAATGTTTACCAACAGTCTGTTTAAATAAGATATATTTGGCTTTCAGCTGCAAACTCCGTGTTCTCACAAAACAAAGTCTTCCTTTTCAATATATCACAATTATGTTTAAATATGTTGGAATTTTTTTAATAAAAAAATATGTTTAAATATATCGCAATTATTTTCCAAGATAGACAAAAAGAATTTTAGAGAAATTATCAAAGAGTCAGCATAAGTATGAATTATTTATTAGTATTTTATTAATATTCATGTGAACTTAAAATCTTCAATTTAGATAAATATTCAGAAAACTACACTTACTTTCGCCTATTTAATTAATTTGTCCTAACTCTCTGACAACATGTTCAGTAGAATCTTCATCTGGCACAATCGAATTCACGACGAGAATCCTAAATCCTAAACTCTAAATACTCAAATAATTATTATTTTATATTAAATATTCTATCATACGTGTGTCTAATATTATTTATGAAATACCAAAACTTGGTTGAAAAGAACAAAAGATCAAAGTAGTGTATTTATGAGAGAACAAATTGCAAAATATTTAGTAAAAATATTAGGTAAAATGCATAAGTGTAATTTTTATTATATATGTTTTTTTAAAAAAAACACGTAAAACTCGTGGGTAAACAAATAAAACATGGTATGTAAATAAAAGAAGAAGGGTGCAAATAGTGATACAAAAGGTTGTCGGAGTAGGGATTGTGGCATTTTTTTTTTACTATTTTTTTTGTTTGAATGATGGTATTGAAATTGAGTAAGATGAAATGTAAATGAAAATATATACCACTCTAAACTACTATTTTCCACTCTGATTTTGAATGACTTTTATTGTTAATGACCTTTTGTGAATAACTTTTGATTGTGAATTGCTTCTGATTGATGAAAAAAAGAAAGGGATGACGTAATGAAATATGGTGATGTTTATGGATTGGAACCTTAACCCTTTTGGGTTTAAGGGATATTGGAATCAAAGATGGGACGCGGAGGAAGAGACAACACGTGAATGTATCTAAAAATTAGAAATAAAATCAGATTCTTACATGGAAAAATAAAATTTGAATTCTTAAATTGCAATAAATCTGAAAATCTTTAAATTGAAAATAAAATCAAAATCTTCAAATTGTAATAAACCCGAAAATCTTGAAGTTAAAAAAAATAAATCAAAACTTTCAAATTGTAATAAATACAAAAATTTTCAAATTAAAAAAATAAGAACACAACCCTTAAATTGTAAAAAATCTCAAAATTTTAAAAAATAAAATCATAATCCAATAATTTTCAAATCAGAATTCTTAAATTATAATAAATTTAAGAATCTTTGAAAAATCAGAGTCCTCAAATTGGAATAAATATGATAATATTCAAATTTAAAATTTAAATCGAAACTCTCAAACAATAATCAGAAGAGCAATACATTTTTTTTGTTTTCTTTTATTTTTAATTAGCAGGCTAGGTCCAAATTACATTAAAACCTTAGAACACTCATTTTGACTTTTTTAGGAGAATTTTTTTTTTCTAAAAATAAATTATTACACATCTTTTTTGAATTTTCTTAAGAAATAATTTTTATTTGACCGGTGAAATCGAGTGTTGACAGCATCATAAATACAAAATGATATCATATTATATATATATATATATATATATATATGAAATTCTTTATTAATATGTTAAATAATTGTTTAATTAACTTAATAGAAACACATATAGTATAGATTTCATTGTTTGAAATCAGAATCGACATTTTTTACTTGTCTTTCACTTCTAAAATGTAAATTTGTAGCTTATAATAATATTGTGGTGTTTTTGTATTCTCACTAGTACCAAAAACACATATTACATCAATTATAGAAGGCGTTTTACATCGATTCCACAATCGATGTTAATGTAGGTGATGTGGAAATACATTAGTTCTTTAACGGATGTAAAATATATTAATATCGCATCGATTATAAACATAACCGACGCAAAAAGTGTTTAAAAGAGAAAAAATGTAACTGGTGTAATATTTGACTTTTTACATCGGTTGTAATTATAATCGATATAATATTTGACTTTTTATATCGGTTATAATTATAACCAATGTAATATGTCTTCCTAGTTAACATATTACGTCGGTTGTAACTACAACCGATGTAAAAAGTCACATTATATCGCTTTTAACTAACAACTGATGTAATATGTATTGTTTTTTTAAAATATTTTGTCAAATTTATTATTTTTCCAACCTGTAACAAACGTACTAGAATACCAAGAAATAAATTTCTATCCTCCAAACATAGGAAATAAAATTTGTGCAAACAAAAATTTAGAAAAATTAAAGTCACCATAACATAATCAAACGTAAAAAGTAATGAAAAGACGATGTTTATGTACCACACATTTATAAATTATAACAAATTCTAATTTCTAATGTGTATAACACATGCTTGATGAATTTATTCAATTGTTTCTATGCCCAATTATTCAAACATCATTTCATTAAATAACATATACATATAAGTGTAATGTTAAGTAGTTGATTACCATGGATGATGTCAAAGACATCCTGGACGATTATGTACAATAAAACTAATCTCACATTAATGAAAATGATTCAAGATAATTTAACATAAAAAAAGTATGCAATGTAGGGACTTCTGCTAATGGGTTATAGATGTAAGTGTGAAATGTGTAAGATATAATGAAAAAGTATGAAAAGCAAGAGCCTAAAGTCTAAAAAAAAACTCAAAAGCACTTAAGAAAATTAATAGTAAATGGTGAAATTTTGGAAATTGTGAACCCCTCCAATCCCTATGGCATTGGCTATCACATTCCTTACTGCATTTCGAACAACTTTTATTTTTAACACGTTTTAATTTGAGCTCTCTATTAAAAGTTATGATCGTTTGATGTTTTCTCATTCTAACTTCTAGAAACTCAAAATCTATGATAATTCTATGAAATGTAAGGACTTATGCATCAAATATATACTAAAAGAAGTTACTACTAAAATATTTTAATAAAAAATGAATTTCTAACTATTTTTAATCAACATTTCAAAATCGTTAACATATTGTAAAGAGAAGCGACAAGGACAGTAGGTGGAACCAAGCAACGTTCAATATAGATAAAAGTCCATGGGGATGTGCACTAGAAGATGGAAGCCAAGTAAAGTCACTACTACGGAAGAAGACCTTCAACTTCGGTGGTGATGGTGATGGCGGGTTGGAAAAGATAACACTTAGAAAAGAAACATTATATGTGGCAATGTTGTGGAACAATGTCAGTCTTGGGGCAGCAGTGTGGATGCTAGTAAGGACACTGATGAAAAAGAACAAAGCACGAAAGAAGAAGGATGAAAACGATGCTAAGTTGAAACATGATATTTGAGTCCGAGGTCCCATCTATATTATGTTGGTTATCAAAATAATCGATGTAATTGAGAGTTACGTTAAACATTAAACCTACGATGTTATATTGGTTCGTGTAACAACCAATGTAATAAGTAGCCTGCTGAACAATTTTAAAAGTTTTTTTAAACATAAACCGCATATTACTATCGATTGTTGTAAAAATCAATGTAATAAGTAGCGGGTGTAATAATTTTTCAAATTTTTTTTGAATGAGCCTTCCTATGTCATTTTCTACATCAGTTATTGGCTACAGGTCGATGTTATATAGTACTTTTTATGTCAATTAAATTTTTTATCTAGTGTAATATATTTTCAAATAATTATAAAATATCACCATATTTTTTTCACACGATCCTGTTCAACCAACGTAATATTTGTTATAAAATTCCTATTTTACACTATTGTTTCTCATATTACTAGTAATAAAAAAATTATTGTTTTAGATCATGTTAAAAAAAATCTCTTACACATACTAATAAGTATGACTTTTTAGACACTATTACCTATATAACCATCAGCAAAGTCTTACCTATATAATAATAAACATCAACAAAGTCAAGTATAGAATTTAGATTATCACAATTTTGTAACTATTCTTGAATCTAAAGATTTTTTTTTTTTTTTTAAGAATAGATAAGAGTTTTTTACTATAGTAGTATGATTAAAAGGTTGGGACCAGAGTTAGAAACTAACATTATGTTTTCTAGATTTATTTGAGTTATAAGTTAGTGATTTGTAAACACCTATTTACAATTTTCTTATTCAAGATGGGTAATAGCTTTAGCAACCTGATAATGTAAGTTTAATGAACTAAATTTGGATATCAATTTTATAGGTGGTTATTTTGTATTTATTGTTTCTCATAAATTTACATTATGTTTCAATAAGAAAAAAAAAACTTGTATTAAGTGGAATTACAAACTTATTCTTCTAAGATTTAAGGTGGAAGATGATTGATAATATTTTATATAGATTTATTCCTGGTTTATTTAAATGTTAGTTAGAAGTGTCACATTGTATCAAGTGTGAACACTGTATAAAGTGTTCACAGTATATAATATGACTCTTTGGTACAAAATGAAAAGTTGAATTTATTGTATAACACGTAAATAAGATGAGAACTTCTCGGACAGCTTAAAAAAATAATGCATTCACATTACTTGACTATATACTAAATGCTTGTCATTCTTTGACAAATAATTCAAGAAAACATGTTATGTGGTCAAATATGAGAAAAGTTGGAACTTGACCCATTAAAATTATGAAATAAAAAGAGGAAGGTTTAACAAAAGTCTATTTAATTAAGATATATTTGTGTTTCAGCTGCAAACTCTGTGTTCTCACAAAACAATGTTTTCCTTTTCACCATGTCACAATTATGTTTAAATATGTTGGAATTGTTTTATTAAGAAAAATATGTTTAAATATATCGGAATTATTTTCCAAGATAAACATAAAAATTATCAGAAAAATTATCAAAAGTCATTATAAGTAAAGTATGAATTATTTATTAATATTCCTATAAAATTAAAATCTCTAATCCAAATAAATATTTAAAAAATCACATTTATTTTTATTAATTTAATTAATTTGGTCTGATTCTCTAACAACATGTTCAGTAAATCGTCATTTGTAATAAAAAGATTATCAGAGATTCGGCATAATTAAGTAAAGTATGAATTATTTATTAATATTCCTGTGAACTTAAAATCTTAAAATTATGTCTTTGAAATACTTTTATGTCAACTTTACCTTTTTTATTTAATATGAGATTCTCAATCTATACTTAGATTTGTAATAAAATATACATTTCAAGTTTGAACAAATTTTTCAGTCAAACAACTAATTCATACCAATTCGTATATTGTTGTGGACGTATACGACATGCAGAATGGAATATGGAAGTTGTTGTATTCATAATGTAAATTCACTTAATTTGGAACTAAAATAGTACCCAAAAGGACAAAAAGCTGAGACCAGAGACTGAGAAGAAAAGTCATAGTTTTATGCAGCACCCAAACTTTAACTTCTATAAATATCACTTCATTTCTTCTTCACAATCACAGAGACTCAAACAACAACAACAACTTGAGATCTATTTTCTGAAATGGCTTTTCAAGAGGGTGTCATTGCCTTTGTTCCTTTCCTTCTTTCCTTAATGTTGCTGCATCATCATTTTCCCACTTCTGTCATAAGGTAATTACTTCCTCCACCCTATCAATTCCAACTGCACCCCAAATTTTTTAAATACCAAAATATCTTTAGTATTTTTATTTCAAGTTTACGCTATAGAAGAAAGTGTTTAATCCTATTTTGGAAGAGGTTTCTGGAATATGAAAATCAGAAAATATTTTTGAAAGAACACTGAACTGATTTGTTAGAATTGTATTATGTATTCCATAAAATGAAATCTAAAAAAGGGTGTTTTTACTTGTTATCACTTCCTTCGCGAAACCCAAAATTGCTTTAAAATAGAAATGGTTCAATGATTTTGTTAGATGGGTTAAGAGATGTTAGAACATGAACATACATTTTATTTAAGTTTTAAATCAAGATAATGATGGTGCTATTTGCAGGATCATCAAAAGAAATATTGGTAACTTATGTATTTTCTATTTTTAAATTCTTGTTGAATTATATAACGATATTGTATTTACAATTTTTTTATACAGTGCTCAAAGTGATACACTGCCATCACTTTCTCCAACTACTCATACTAATGACCAAGTGCCAAGCAACATCAATGGAAGAACAGAGTTGTATATTGCAAATCACTCAAATATCAATTTTATTGGTTTATTATATATCTAAAGTGATTTATTTGTCTCTTCTTTAATATATTTAATTATTTTAATTAATTAATATTTTTGTTATTAAGAATTTCAAATTCAAATATATATTTATTCTTAAAATATTTCAATCATACTCTATGGATTTTTATTAGTAATACATACTTTTATTTTACTATACTTTTTACCATATATAATAATATCTTTTGCTAATTTTTTTTTTTTTATGAAGGACTCGAAGTGATTCTGAGAAATCACCGCCTCCACCAGACACTCAAACTGAAAACGTATTACAAAATTCCGATATAAAAATTCAAATGTAAGTTGTTACCTATAACTTAAAATACTTATTACATTTATTTTATTAGGCATATAGGCTCATTTTTATTTAAGAATTTTACAATCATTTAAATAATTAATTTTCCGTTCAATAACTTCATATAATTATTATTCTTTTGTTTTAACTTCAAAAGTATCTACATAAAAGAAGGAATATCTAGACTTCAAATCAATGAGTGTGTATATAGAATTTTATTGAATGAATAGTTTTTAAAATGTATTTAAGAAAAATTAATTATGATTTTGGTACCATAGAAAGGGAAGGAAGAGGATGAATGAGAGAGAAAAAAAAAAATAAAGGATTGTTAGTAGGACTTAAAGTTATTTTTATATTCTTTACCATCAATAAACTCAAAATAACTATGTCAATTAATTTTTATAAATTATCTGGAATGAATTGCAAAAGGTACTTGTTATTAACTCAAATATTAATTATATTAATATTAAATCTTTTTTAATAATATTCAAAGGAATTTTCATATTTCTCCATATGCATCCTCAAGTGAAATTTCTAAGAATATGTGAAGTAATTTAGATATCAAAGTAAAAACAGTATGTTGTTAATAACTTAAAATATAAATTATATATTAATTATTATAAAATAAATTATTAACTTGGTTTTATTAAGACTCAATCTCCTCCACCTCCATTATCACTATAAATTCAAATTGGAAAAGTTTAAACAAGCAATTTTAATATATAAATAAAAAAGTAACTACTAGCAACTCAAATATCAATTATATATTAATTATATATAAAATAAATTACTAACTTAGATCTTTATTAGAATGGAATCTCCTTCACCTCCATTACCACTATCAATTCAAACCACCAAAGTTGAGAGAAACAATTTTAATGAGAGTAGAAAAGTAACTTACTAATATTTCAAATATCAATTATATATTAATTGTATATAAAATAAATTACTAACTTGACTTTTTATTAGGACTAGATCTCCTCCATCTCCATCACCACCACCAATTCAAACTGGAAAAGTTGAGACAAGCAATTCTAATAAAAGAGTGGAAAAGTAAGTTATTAATATCTCAAATATCAATTATATATTAATTGTATATAATATAAATTACTAACTTGATTTTTATTAGAACCGGATCTCCTTCATCACCATCACCACCACCAATTCAAACCGGGAAAGTTGAAACAAGCAATTCTAATAACAAAGTGGAAAAGTAAGTTACTAATGACTCAAATATTACTTATATATCAATTGTATATAAAATAAATTACTAACTTGATTTTTATTAGGACTGGATCTCCTCCATCTCCATCACCACCACCAATTCAAACAGAGAAAGTTGAGACAAGTAATTCTAATGAGAGAGTGGAAAAGTAAGTTACTAATAGCTCTAATATAAATCATATACTAATTGCATGTAAAATAAATTACTAACTTGATTTTTATTAGGACTGGATCTCCTCCATCTCCATCACCACCACTAATTCAAACCGGAAAAGTTGAGACAAGTAATTCTAATAAGAGATTGGAAAAGTAAGTCAAATATCAATTATATATTAATTTTATATAAAATAAATTACTAACTTGATTTCTATTAGGACTGGATCTCCTCCACCTCCATCACCACCACCAATTCAAACCGGGAAAGTTAAGACAAGCAATTCTAATATGGGAGTGGAAAAGTAAGTTACTAATAGCTCAAATATCAAATATATATTAACTATATGTAAAATAAATTACTAACTTAATTTTTATTAGGACTGGATCTTCTCCACCTCCATCACCACCACCAATTCAAACTGAGAAAGTTGAGACAAACAATTCTAATGATAGAGTGGAAAAGTAAGTTACTAATAACTTTAATATCAAATATTAATTATATATAAACTAAATTACTAACTTGATTTTTATTAAGAATCAATCTTCTCCACTTCTATCACCAACACCAATTCAAACTGGAAAACTTAAGTCAAGTAATTGTAATATGAAAGTGGAAAAGTAAGTTGCTAATAACTCAAATATAAATTATATATCAATGGTATGTAGAACAAGTTACTAACCTGTTCTTTAATAGGGTTTCATCTCTTTAATCTCTATCTCCATTGCCAACTCAAACTTAGGAGAATATCATAATCAATTATAATTTTGAATTACAAAAATATATTTTAATAACTTAAATACTAATTACATATAAAATATTCTTATCTTTTTTAATAGAACTTCTATTCATTCTCATATTCCTTCATCTCCATCACCAACTTAAATTCAAAAGAAGTTGACAAGGAGTTTCAATATTAAGTCACAAAACTGTTAAGAATACAAGTATGAATCTAAATCTTACATTGAGTAGAAATAAAAAAGTTGAATAACATATAAAAAACAAGATCCATAAACTCAATGTCTTAAGGTTTATGGGTTGAAGGTAGGATCAATTTTTTTATGTGGATGTGTCTCATGTCTCAATATAATGGAGATCTCTTCAGTGTTTCCCTCCTTCGATTTTCCTAACAAAAATGTTATTTATACTCCTTTAATTTTCCTAGCAAAAACGATGTTATTTATAACTCAAATATCAATTATATTTTTTATTTTTAAAATATTGTTTTGTCAATTTATAGTAGAATTCCTAGCTTTATAAATAATGAATAATTAGTTTGTTTTAATTGATTAGTTTCAAGAATTATATCTATAAAATTTTAAATGAAATTCTAATCATGAATTACAAAGGTATGTTGCTAATATTTACAATACCGATTATATATCAATCATACATAAAATATTCCTAACTTATTTTAATTGGACTCGTAGTGACACTCACACTCCTCCATCTCTACCATCAACTCAAACTCAGAAGAACATTCTAAGCAATTCAAATCTTGAATTACAAAGGTATGTTGTCAAAAACTCAAATACCAATTATATATCAATCATGCACAAAACATTCTTAACTTTTTTAATTGGACTCAGTGACCCTCACATTCCTCCATCTCTACAACCAACTCAAACTCAGGAGAATATGTTAAGCAATTTTAATCTTGAACTACAAAGGTATGTTGTTAATAACTCGTACTAATTATATATCAATCATATATAAAATATTCCTAACTTTTCTTAATTGGACTCATAGTGACCCTCATACTCCTCCATCTACACCATCAACTCAGACTCAAGAGAATATGCTAAGCAGTTATAATATTGAATTACAAAGGTATGTTACTAATAACTCAAATATCAATTATATACCAATCATTCATAAATTATTTCTGGCTTTTTTTAATTAGACTCATAATGACTCTCACCCTCCTCTATTTGTGCCACCAACTCAAACTAAGAATAATATGTCAAGCAGTTCTAATCTTGAATTACAAAGATATATTGCTAATAACTCAAATACTAATGATATTTCAATCATACATAAAATATTCATACTTATATATATATATATATATATATATATATATATATATATATATATATATATATATATATAAAAAAAAATATATATAGATATAAATATTTATATATTAAAAAAAATTGTATTTATTTGTGAGAAAAATATATA
>Ga0099825_1008738_pt1 | contig 11836 bp, 7 predicted proteins | sample SiratroredBW_FD_76838 | JGI IMG/M metagenome (GOLD analysis project Ga0099825, IMG submission 76838) | Root nodule microbial communities of legume samples collected from California, USA - Siratro red BW | ecosystem: Host-associated > Plants > Roots > Nodule | place: USA: California | collected...
TATATATATATATATATATATATATATATATATTTATTTATTTATATTTAAAATATATTTTTTTTATTTAATATATTATATTTATATCATATTATTTTTATTTTTTTTTTTTTTTATATATATATTTATAATATATAATTTTAAATATAAAAAAAATAAAATATAAAATTATATATATATATATATATATATATATATATATATATATATATATTATCATATCATTGAAAAATATATGTTTTATAATGAATAACCTATATATTACTCAATGATTATACATTTTAATCATTGCTTATATACATTTTGAATATTTTTTACATTTTAGAAACTAAAATAAATTAAAATATCTGTTTTCAAAAAACTAAAATATATTAATGAATGTATGTTTAAAAATAAAATATAAGATACTAATTAAAAATATAAGAACTAAAACGTAAAAATTATACAAGGTTTATGTAGTCAAATAAATTCCACCTTTTAGTCACTACATAAATTTTCTTTTTGGGTTAAGTTAAAAAATAATGTATACAAAAACAAAAAACAAAAAAAAAAAAAAAAAAAAATTAAAAAAAAAAAAAATATAATTTCTAGCAACTATTCTTGTATTATAATAAAAAAAAAACAAAAAAAAAAAAAAAAAAAAAAAAAAAAAAAGATTTTTACGTGTGAGATGTTAAGAGAATGTTTTGAAATATAAAAAGGCATAGATAGAGACGGAAGGCAAGAGAAGAAAGGGCAACCAAACAGCATAGTACCTTGGATCTCTCATAATCATGGGAACCGCTTGGAGAAGAGCCTTTTGCACTAGCGACCCAGAATCCACGATACACTCCAAACACACAACCCAAAGCCCCATTCCTTCCCCCGGAAGCTGCGTCAGATTCAGCTTCCTCTCCTCACCGTCACTGCACCACCACCCTCCCTCTTCTCCTCTCTCCCTCTTCAAAAACACCTTCAAATTCAGAGTAAGCAAGCTTCTATTTATCTTCCACACTTTTTCTTTTCATTTCTAACCATGATTACTGTTATTTTCAAATAACAGAGTAATTGCGGAATCTGTTCGAATAGTGTGAAGAAGGGTCAGGGAACGGCCATTTACACTGCAGAGTGCGGTCACGCGTTTCATTTCCCTTGCGTCGTTTCCCATGCAAGCTCCCACGTCTGCCCCGTCTGTCATGCCACGTGGAACGACGTCCCGCTCCAACAAAACGACGCCGTTCAAACCCCAAACCAGAACCAACTCGCCCCCCTTTTCTCCCATTCGGAAGCTTCCTACGACGACGACGAGCCTCTTCCTTATTCTCTCACGTGTTCCACCCAAATCCTTCCAATCCCGGAAGCTGACGAAAGCACGCACGAGGATGAAGAAGAAAACGGCGACGTATCAGAGTTCCCTGGCTTTTTCGTCTGTCCAAATCCTCAATCCTCGTTACGACACAACGCTGAGTCAAACACCGTTCGAGTCAAGCTCATGCCGGAGTGCGCGGTCATATCGGTTTCGCAAAGCTTCGAAACTCGAGCTTTGGTTTTACGAGTCAAGGCTCCGCCGCCATCGCCGCCGCTGCGGCGGCGCCCGCCGATGGATCTCGTGGCGGTGCTTGACGTTAGCAACGGTATGAACGGAGCGAAGCTTCACGTGTTAAAGCGCGTGATGCGATTGGTTGTATCCTCTCTCGGGGCGGCTGACCGGCTTGCCGTCGTGGCTTCATCGGCTGATTCGAAGCGGTTGTTACCTCTGCGCAGAATGACGGCTCAGGGACAACGCGCGGCTCGGCGCGTGGTGGATCGGGTCGTGTGTGGCCAAGGATCCAGCGTTGGTGAAGAAGCGATGAAGAAAGCCGAGAAGGTTCTGGAAGATCGCAGAGAGAGAAACCCTCTAGCGAGGATTTTGCTTCTATCGGACGGTAATGACAACAGCAATGAACGGAGGTGCTTCAGCTACGCGTCCTCTATCCGGTTCGATTGTGTCGAAGTTCCGGTTCATTCGTTTGGGTTCGACATAAAAAAAACCGGTTCAACACCTGAACCGTTTGAGGATGATTTTATCCAATACCTTAACAGAACATTGAGTGTGGCGGTGCAGGATTTGAGAATTCAGCTTGGCTTCTCAGCGCCGGCTGAAATTCGAGCGGTTTATTCATGCAGCGGCGGACCCACCGTGCTCAGCACAAACGCGGCTCGGCTTGGTGATTTATACGGCGAAGAAGAGAAGGAGTTGTTGGTGGAGATTAGAGTGCCAACTTCAGCATTGCGGAACCACCACGTGATGACAGTGCGGTGTTTCAACAAAGACACAGCGTCTCAAAAATTCGTGTACCGTGCAGAACAATCATTTACGGTGGCGCCGCCGAAGAATTCTTCACTCTGCGGCGGCAGGGTTGAGCGGCTGAGGAATGTGTTTATAACGAGCCGAGCCATAGCCGAGTCACAGAGGCTGGCGAAACATAACGAGTTTTTGAGCGCTCATCATTTACTCGCTTCGGCTCGCGCGCTTCTGGTGCAGCTCGGCTCGGCTGAGGATTACGTGCGCGGCTTGGACACCGAACTTGAGGAGCTTCAGCGGAGGAAACAACACCGGGAGACGGTGGGGACGGGGCGGAGTAGAGAGAGTGAGAGGGACGTAAGGTTGGTGGATGATGGCGGCGAAGCGTTGACGCCGACATCAGCTTGGAGAGCCGCTGAGAAACTGGCTAAGTTAGCTAGGATGAAGAAGTCGTTGAATAAAGTTAGCGACTTGCACGGCTTCGAGAATGCTAGGTTTTAATAAACACCTCTTAGCTGTTATTTCTATTTTAAAAAGACAATGTTGGTTCCTGAAAATGTACAAATAAAATTAAAAGTGTAAGTGCATTTATTATTAGAATTGTGTAGCAGAAGGTGTTGCCCTTTCCATTCATAAGTGTGGAATGTGGTGTGTATAGTTTATACCAAGAAAAATACTAAATCTTAAGTTTTTTATTGCATCAATCAACACCAAAGTAATTGGTGGAATGGGAGTTTTGGAAGATGAACATATTTTGTGTAGTGGGGCTAATTATGAAGAATCAGACTAGGAATGAGTTAAAAGAAAAAACTTAAATTGATTTTTTGGTTGAATAATATGGCTGAGAACAGCACATAAAATGGAGTGGGTTGGACGAATAATCATAAACAAATGATTACATTGAATAATAATAATAATTGGATACTTTTCCAAACCTTTTTTAAAAAATTACATTGCAAATCATTACACATATCATGTCTTTGATAGCTAGCTATGATGAAAGGAAAAAGGATTCTCTTTATCTTTGGGGGAGTAGAATTGCACAAACAGCCCCACTTTAACATTCTCCTCTCTTGATTTTTCCTTTTCTATAATAAATTTTGTTTAATATATTGGCTAAAATTGATTAAAAACAATATTTTTAATAAATTTCTATAATTATTTTTCAGCTTTTAAAATAAATGTTCGAACACACTAGATCTTTTAGTTTATCAAATATCTTTGGTTAGCAAACTCCCTCACAAATCACATGGGTTTTGATATATGGCTAGATTTGATGAAGAATCCAAGAACATAAATGCGATTCTTGATTACCCATATCATATGTCGTCAGAATTCAATTCAAAATGGTTCTCTTGGAACAGCCTCTGTGATGTACGAAGGTTTGAGAAGTAGCTAGGAAGATATAATAATGTTGAAGTTGTTCATGGCCCCGTTTGTACGGGTAAGATGGTGTTGAATAATAAAGAAGTAAATCTAAATTGGATGGTGATAAGAAGTAGCTAGGGATGATATTGAGAGAGATGTGGAACCTAACACAGCAATGTCTCAGTTGTCCAATCCATCAAAATCTGGTAGCATAATCATGTGTTGATGCTGTGCATATATGAATTTTTTTTCTTGCTTGTGCAGAAAACTCACTCTTCTATGGTACCTAGCTGGCCATCCCTCTGCAAATTATGTACTCTGTACGTGGCTACCAGTTTGTTGTATCGGCTTTTTATCCAATTTTATAAAATATGTCTTTATATTGAAGAAGTTATCCCAGTTGAAGATCATTTCATTTTCAATATACACAGTAAAAAAAAAGTCATTAGAACTTTTAAAATTATCTAAATTAATTTTTCACTTCAGCATTGATCATTCTTTACAACTATAAATATTATCAAAATAATCAAACATATAATATATTTCAAAATTTAAATCACTTACTTAAATGAAAAAGTTTATACAAAATAATTATTATTTTATTAAATCTCTTTTAAAAGAATTCAAGCACATTATTAAAAAATTTGATTAAAAAAAACAAACATATTATTAAAGAATCTATTTCATAATTTTAATTAATATCTATGAACCATCCAATGTATTGTATTGTTACTTTTATTTTTATTTTTTTTATTAACTCATATCATTTACTTTTTTTTATTAAAAACAATTAAAATTATTCAAACACATTATAAAATAATTTTTTAAATAAATCAAACAATTCCTAAACAATTTTTGAAATTATTTTATTTTATATTTTTAAACAACTCACGTTATTTTTTTATGACCATTTCTCTATAATAATACATTATAATAAATAATTTATTAAATAAGTTTTGAAATAAATTAAACAATTTATTAAAATAATTATTAAATCAACCAATAAAATTATTACATAATTTATCCAATAAATAGTTAAATCATTCAAGAAAATTAGTATACAATTTACTATAATTCTTTTCATTGATTTTATCAAAAAAGAAATTCTATATTTATATTTTTCGATTTATATAAATAAAAATAATCTAAAAAAAAAATCAAGAAGTCGTATATATAGATGGAGACGAATTAAGTATAAAAATAATATACTAAAAGTTGAATGTGTATTATTTTTGTATTGAGATTGTGTCATTCATATACGACTTTATCTTTTAAAAAAAATAATCCTAATTAGTTATTAACACAAATAAAAGTTGTGTTTCTTTGACTTCATTTTTTTATAACTTAAGTGTATGTTTTTAACCGATGACTTTTTTACTTTGTGTCTATTGAAATTGAAATCGTCTATATATATATATATATATATATATAATAGAGGTTTGATTGATGTTTAGAGAAATTATTTTCTTAAGAGATGTTTTACTTAAAGTATTTTCATAATTTTTGTTCCTAAGATATTTGAGTCTATTTTCTGATTTAAAATTGTTAAAAATAAACTATTTTATACTTTAGGATTTTGACATCTTTTTATTTTAAGGGGTGCTTACTTTAATGGTACTTAGACGAAAATAGAAAATGAAGTTGGTATAGTTTATTTAACTTAAAAGATATTTCTTCTAAAAATTGTCATAAAAAATAAGTTAAAATTTCAAAATTTCAAAATTGTTTCTTGTTTTCCCTTTGTTTAATTCTCGTCACAACTAACCATCAGATATTATCACGGATCCAACTAAACCATCACTTTCCCTTCAAAATATTAGTTTTTTTTTTTTTTTTCACTTTCTTTTAAGTAGTTTGTGACAATGTTCAATATGAAATCGAGTTATTAAAAACTTCTATTTGAAGATGTACCTAATCACATATATGGTTCTAAGATTGGGAATAAAATTGAAAGTGGATGTTAACATATGAGAGGAGACACAAAAATGAGTCTAACAAGAAACTAAAGAAAAATAATAAAAAAATTATGTAAATCCAAACAAAAATTCTAAATTTTAGTCCATTGAAAATCAAATTTGTCACAAATTTCTCCTTAATATGTTATTTATTTTATTTTTATAAAAGTGGTAGTACCAAAAAAAGTTATATTGAATCCAGGACCTTTGAATATTGAAGGAAGCCTTTCACTATTGCGCCACATAACCTATATATTAATATTAATATTATTATTATTATTATTATTATTATTATTATTATTATTATTATATTTATAATTATGATTGTTAATATTATTATTAAAAATTTTATTATTAATAAATATTATTATTATTATTATTATTATTATTATTATTAAAAACTACAATAATAATATTAACAATAATATAAATAATATCAATAATAATATTAAAAATATTGATAAAAATAATATTAATGAGATTCATAATAACAATAATAAATTTTAAAATACTAATATTATTAATAATATTAATACGGGTAATAAAAATTTAATAATAATAATATTAGAAATAAAAATATTAATGTTAACATTAATAATAATAACATTATTGATAATATTATTATTAACTATTATAATAATAATAATTATATCACAAATATTTTTAATATAACTGAAAATAATATAAAAATATTATTAATGTAAATATAAATAATATGAATAGAAATATTAATAATATTCCATATATTAAAAAACATATAATAATAATGTTGATATAAATAATAATAATAATAATAATAATAATGTTATCAATAACATTAATAAAATTTTGTGTATAAATATTAATAATATTAAAAACTTTAAAAATATTAAAAACAACATTAATAATTTGAAAAAAATATAATACTGATAATAATAATTATAATTTTAATAATATTATAACTAACAGTATTAGAAATAATAATAAAAATAATAATATTAGCAATAACATTAATATTAATAATAATAATAATGATAAATGTAATATTAATGCTAATATTATTAATAATACTAATAATAATAATAATAATATTAATAAAACAAATAATAATATTATTAATAATAATATAAATTTAATAATAATAATAATAGTAATAAAAGTGTTAAAAATATCAATAATATTAGTTATAATATTAATAATATCAATAAAAATATTAATATTGTTAATAATATTCACCTTTACCAATGTTATTATTAATAAATCAATATGAACATCATTAATAAGAGATAATAGTAGTTTTATCCATAAATATAAGTTTCTAAGTATTACCCACGGACATAGGAGGTCTGTGGGTATTACCCACAGTATTACCCACTCGTGGGTAATACCTACAGACCAATATCCGTAGATAATACTTACGGATCTGTGTCTGTGGGCAATATTTATGAACCTATGTTCGTGGGTAATACTTACGAACTTAAATCCATGGGTAATACCTACAGATACAAATTCATAGGTAATAATTCATAGGTAATGCTGAATTTACCTACGGATACAAATTCGTGAATAATAATCCGTAGGTAAATTGAGTTTTTCTTGTAGTGTAGGAAGGTCTATTAGAAATTGAATTGTATAATTATTTAAATGAATTAAACTAAATTATATTTTGGTTTTGATAAACCAAACTAAATTAAATTCCTCTAATAATTATATAAATTATTTGAGTTATTATATATGAACATTTTATTTTGAAGTATATTTATAATATGATAAGTTATAGTCACTTTAATTCAAATCATATTTGAAAGCAATTTAACTTTTTAAAAGTTAAATTGATAGAATAATTTAAGTTTTCTTAAGAAATCAATTTTTTTATAAAATTTAATTTAATTTAGTATGAACCTTATTAGTTAAAATATTTTCAAACAACTTTACATATAAAAATTGGAATTGATTACTTTTCAAGTATCATGGTCCATCATGAGATGTTTTTTTGTTTTAATATTATATTAAGTAAAAAGTTTGTAATCCTCTTCCCAAATTTTACACTTAAACTCCATTAAAAAAGAGAGATTACTCTTTGTAAATAATTGAAGGTGTCTCTCATCACATTATGTTCATCAAATTGTACATAATTGTTTAATGTACTAGAGACATAAAATGTTGATGAACCTTATTTCTTATAACAAAATAATCAATTATTTAAAATATATAATTTAGTAACCGATTTACTTTTAATTGAATGTATCAATGATTTCTAAATATTTGATTCTAATTCTATGTGGATAGATGATTCCAAACGTTAACTAATTAAGCATAAATTAATTTCAAAACCTTCTTACTAAACTTAAACTAAAGTATATGTAGAATATAATTATTAATGATTGTCATTCTATGTGCGATAGATGATTCCAAACGTTAACTAATTAAGCATAAATTAATTTTAAAACCTTCCTACTAAACTAAAGTATATGTAGAATATAATTATTAACGATTGTCGTCGCAACCGAAGTCACGACGGGACGACTGGTAAAAATAATTTATTTTAATTTCTAAAATAGGGGAGTCGCCACCATAGTTTTCATGCAAAACTATAGAAAATCAAAGAAAACAATGATAAGGCTAATCTACGAAAACTGGATTGCGAGTTCGGGAGTCGGTTACGCTTAGGGAAGGTATTAGCCCCCACGGTGCCCGTCCTAAGACGGTACCTTTAACTAAATAAAATAAAATGAGTGTAATTTTTGAAATATTTATTTTTCACGAAAAATAAGAATGAAAGCAAACAAAACATTTTTTATTTTGAAAATGGCCCGATAAGGTTTAACCTCACTCCTACGTATCTCCATCGGATGAAGAATCAGAGTTACGTAATTCTATTAGTAGAAAACTGTTTGTCGGTTGGTGATTTTTAGTTTGAAGATTTTTTGATATTTTTTAATTTTTAGAGAAGTTTGTATTTATTATTATTTTTTTGAAATTAAATCTCATTTTGGATATCACTTGACGCGTATAGTCCTTTGATATTCCAAATGAGACTAAAGTTTTCCGAATTAATTTCCATATGACGCGAGCGATCAATTAAGGAATTAATCGAAAGTCCTTATTCAAAACGTCATTCCTTATATGAGAAAGAGGCTCCCTTTTTTAAAAGACATAGCCCAAAATCGAATATTAAAACATTATTATTTTTTAGTAAAAGGAAAATATATTATTTTATTATTTAAAATAAGTTAGGGGCAGTTTTGAAAATCAGGCATTTGTAGGTGCGAACTTTAGTTAGTGGAGGTGCAGGAAGCAAACACAAAAATCAGAACCCAACTATGCTCATGGGTATTTTGGGATTTGAAGATGGTTGGGGGGTGCATGCTCAACTATGTGGAGGTGCAGGAAGCAACTCCACTAACCCATTAGGGTTAGTGGCGCGCACGTGGTGACGCGACGCTGCTGGTCCTGCTTGGAGGCGTGGTAGTGCATGGCTGGAGGAGCGTGTGGCGGCTGAGGCAGTTGGCGACGGTGAGCGCCGTCTTCGGCGACGGCGGCGGCCACTGACGACGGCGACGGCGGCGCCAAATGGGGAGGTTGGAGAGATCTGAGGGATGGTTTTGGCGGTGCAGTGGGATATGGTGGCTGCGGGGTGATAGAGTGGAGGATGATAGCGCGGCTTTGGCAGTTCAAAGACTTTATTGCTGCCATGCTCGACGGCGGCAGGACCTGCTATGGTGGTTTGAAGCGAAGCAAAGTGGGTGGGGATGGAGAGTGGTGGTTGCCGTAAGCACATAAAGTAGCGTGTGTGTGGAGAGGGTTGTGGGGAGTTAGTGTGTGTCCTGCGGCGTTTGGTGGAGGTGAACAGGTGGTGAGGGAGGTATAGTGTTTTAATGTGACGTGGAGGGAGACCTCAGGGCAGCCGTGGACGTTGGGGAAGCTTTAGAGGTTGAGGATGGAGGGTGGATAACATTTGGTGGCTACATGGTGATTATTTGGAGGTTCGGGTAGCTATGTTGACGACGTGTGGGTAAACCTTAGCTTGCGGAGGTGAAAATGTACAGCTAGGGTGGTGAAATTAGGTTCGTGAAGGTGTGGTGCCCCTGGCAGCGTGGTTGCTACGGAAGTGTGCAGGGGTTCATGGCGGTTCGGTGCTGTTGGGTGGGGGCCATGCATGGTGGTTAGGAGTTTTGGGTGGTTGCTACGAGGTAAGTAGAGGGCTGTGAAGCATGGCTTTGGCTTCCTAGTAACGGAAGTGATGATGTTTGTAAGCGTAATGGAAGAGGAGAGGAAGGTGAAGGAGTTGGGATTGTTTGGGAATCTTGAGGCAAATTCGGTCATGACTACGGTTGAAGGTTGGAGGAAGACGAGGTTTGGAGGTAGGCATGGTGAAGACTGCGAGACAAGGAGGAAGTTTGGAGGTGGCAGGGAGGTGCTGTTAGGTTGGGAGGTGTAACTCGGGTTACTCATGGTGGTTTGCTTGGTGGTTAGGATGGGTAGAGGTTGAAGATGAAGTGGTGGTGGCTCCTGGCAGCGTAGGGAAGGAAGAAAGAGGTTGGGGTGGAAGCTACGTGGGTATGGAGATGCATGGGGGATATGGTGGTTGACGAGGCAGCCTAGAGGTACTTGGAGGCTTGGGTTGGGAAGAAGGCATTGGTGGCGCCAGAGGCATGAGAAAGGTGGCGAAGCTTTGTTGGAGGGTTGTGAGGCAAGGAAAAAGTTGGAGATGAAGTGGTTGGGATAAGTGAGAAACCGAAGCATGAACTAGGTGGCTGTGGATATGGAGGGGACTGAGGGGGGTTGCAGGTGCATTTTCCAAAGACTAAGGGTCTCCAAGCAGGGATGGAGAAGTAAAGTGGAGAATGGGAACATGAGATGGAGGGGATATCCTACTGAGCAAGGTGGGGGAAGCAGGCGCTCCAGGTACGGAAGCATCACCAGGTAGGGCGGAGTTTGGCTCAGCAATTTAATAAAGCACAAAACTTAACCTGGAGTCATCTGCTGCTGTTTGGGAATGTTTCATTTTGTTGTTTTGATTTTTTAGGAGTGATGAATGCATAGCGTAACAATTCATGATGTACATGCTTAATGAAATAATGAAACGGAGAAAATACATTTCGCACGTAATCACACCAAGAAAGAAAAAAAAAACTTGATACCTTGTCTTTAATTCCTGTAACTTGCACTTCTGGTCTGCTCCTAATGATTGTTTCTTGCGTGGAATCCTCGGGCACAAGAGGAAGAATATGGGATGACAATGGTTGTGCGGATAAAGTATCTGTATGTTTCTGGAAGAGGTCTCAGGATGAAGATGTAGGCTCTCTCCAAGGTGAAGTCGTAAAATTTTTTTTCAGAGCCAATGTTATCTCTCCTGTGATAATCCCTCGAGTGAGAAAGGTGCATAACGACAAAAAAAAGGAATATTGCCTCCGAAAATTTTTGTGCTGTAGAGTGACCAAAGTAGCTTTTTGCACAGAGACAAAACCGTTTTTGTCGGGTGGAGGATGGTGGAACAGGGTGGAGCAGGGACTTTGATAATGCGAAATGCATTTTTGTCGCCTTTGAAGATACGGGATCCCCGAGCATAGTGACTTGTGAGGAGTAGTGTTAAAATACTAATTTGGAGGCCCAATAGGTACTTACGAAAAAGAAAAAAAGTGTGGGAAGCAATAAATTTCAATTTCATTCTCTAACCAAAGTAAAATTTATTATATTTTTTATGTTTTCTAAAGTGATAAACAAGATAAAAAAAGGTCATATATTTTTTTCTTAAAATAAAACAAAAGATATTGATAAACAAATTATATATATATATATATATATATAATTTTTTTTTTTGAAAAAAAGAGAAAAAAAAATGTAAGCAAACAAATAGATTTAAAGATAAACTTTGATTGATGTTTTCTTAATTGATAAAAACATCTATTTTTACAACAAAATTTTAATTTAATTAATTTTTTTTTAAATTTTCTTTAAACATAATTAGAAATATTTTTTCATTTTTTTAAAATAAATTTTATTCATCTGAACGAAATTAAATGTTGAGAATGATAAAACAAAACTGAAAAAATTACAGTGAGAAGTCTATATCAGAAAGGAGAGACTAATCAAGAATCAATATTTGAATTTAAAACTAAACCTCAAGATTCGTTAAAAAAAAAAACAATCCTTGCACCAATTACTTAATGCAAAGAGAAAAAAACATAAACAGTAAGAATTATTACAATTTAGAAATTCTTAGATGGAAAGACAAATATCTTTCTGGATTTTGTAAGGTAAGGGGGAA
>Ga0099825_1008739_pt1 | contig 11833 bp, 6 predicted proteins | sample SiratroredBW_FD_76838 | JGI IMG/M metagenome (GOLD analysis project Ga0099825, IMG submission 76838) | Root nodule microbial communities of legume samples collected from California, USA - Siratro red BW | ecosystem: Host-associated > Plants > Roots > Nodule | place: USA: California | collected...
AAATACAAAGATATACTAATAATCAATCTAATGACAAATGAAATAAAAAATATAAAGAGAAGGTAGAAGAAAAAAAAAACTTATTTAAATAGTGATTATATTAAAATAAAAACTAAATAACTAATTTTTCTATTTATGTAAAATTTTTACTTAATAACAAAATATTCAATTACAATTAATTGTATGACTTTTATTCTAAAACTATTTTCTAACTCAATACATAATTGAACGGCTAAATATTACATGTTAATAAATTATTACAATATAATATTAATCATTTATTTGCTTAAGATGTTAATAATACAATTTAATAACTAGTTTTAATATATGTTATAATAACGTATAAATTAATACTTCTTCGTTAACCATTAAATAATATATTAATGAGAGATAAAAGTTATTTAGTTTTAGAAAAAAAAATCAAATTTACACTTAAAATTCTGAAATGACCAAACTTACACGTTCGAAAAACTATTGACGAAATATTTTGTTTAAATATTATGGATGTAAATAATTTGATTAAATACAAGTTATAAGTTATAAATTAGGTTTCTATTAAATAAACGAATGCTTTCTACCAATTGTTATTTTTTAGGTATTCAAGTGTGAGTCTAAGTCTCACATTGAATAGAAATGAGAAAGTTAAGAAATATATAAGAAAGAAGACCCAAAAACCTAATGTCTTAAGATTTTGGGTTGAAGGTGATGTCATTTCCTTATATGGGTTGACTCTTATCTCATTCTTGTTTGTCTCCCCAAGGTTTCCCCTCTTGGATTCTCCCAATAAGTAGTATCAGAGCTGTTGATTTACAACTTAGGCGAGTACGGTTTGAGAATGCTTCTGCTCAAGGAGGAGTGTATCAATATGGAGGAAGGACTCTCACTTGAGGGGAAGATTGTTAGGTATTCAAGTGTGAGTCTAAGTCTCACATTGGGTAGAAATGAGAAAGTTGAGCAATATATAAGAAAGAAGACCCACAAACCTAAAGCCTTAAGGTTTTGGATTGAAGGTGGTGTCATTCCCTTATGTGGGTTGACTTATTTCTTATTGTTTGATATCTCCCCAGTGTTTCCCAAGTGGTGATATCAAAAGTTTTCCTGAGAATACTTCCGCTCTCGATGAGGAGTGTATCAATGTGGATGAGGGACTCTCACTTGAGGAGGAGATTTTTATCTCATTCTTATTTGTCTCTCCAAGGTTTTCCCTTCGGATTCTCCCAGCATTATTATTATATAAGAAAACATATTTTTTTGGCAGTGAAATAATTTTTTAAAATGTTTCTATTTTTGTTCAAGAAATTCCAAAATTAGAATATTATAAGCTTATGATAATAGTATAACATATATATGTATAATTATTAATAAACTTTAATTTAATTTATTTTTTCAATACATCTAAAGAATGTAATTTATTATATTTATTTTTTGTAACTATTTTAATTTTGAACTTTTTATTCATTTATATCTTTTTACTATGTTAATATTTGAGTATTTTACTTTGGTAATACCTTTTATTTATATATAAAAATATCACTTTAAATTTTTTAAAAGATGATTTCTCTATCATCATCATTATTATTATTTATTAAATGTAGGTCAACTAACTATTTCTAAGTAATATGATCATTTTATACCTAAAAAAAAAATCTTAATCTGTGAAGTAAATATTATTTATATATATTAAAATAAGTTAAGAGGAAAGTAACTATTTCAAGTTTAAGACAAATTTAAAAAATATATTTTACATAGATGACAATAAATTTTGTTTATCTATAACAACTAAAATTAAGAATTTGATTTTTTTGGAAAAAAATAGAAAGCTCTAGAAATCAAAATCAAAGCATACTTATTTATTAAGAACTACAATTTAATTAAATATTTTAAAAGAATGTAAGTAAAAAATGTGACACATTATTAAACTTGTCTAACAAACACTACTTAAATAAGTTGGACTTTTGAAAAAATTGTGCCTTTTTATTTGTTATTTGAAAATTTAAGATAAGATTGGTTATATTCTTAAGCTTTCTATCCAAGTTTAGAAAAGATTAAAAAAGAAGGTACTAATAATTAACAACCCCATTCATGAAACAAGTCGTAATTCTCAATGAGACATTTGGGCAATTACTTTTTCAAACTCCATATTATCTTTCTATACTCTCAAAATTTTTGAAATACCCATTTTACTTTTTGTGATTCATAACTCTTACCACTTTTGTGCTTCTTTTTAATGCACCATTGACTCTGGCACCATTATCAACGTATTACATAACTTGCCACCATTTGAAAATTCATACTTGAACATGCATTAGACCATGTTGCATGTTTTTTCCCAAATGCTTCATTTTGTACACTACTTTATTCGTTAAAGAAAATAAACTTTGGATTCAGTCCCCCCCAAAAAAAAAAACGAAAAAAATTGAGATTATTCAATCTAGAAATGAAACAATATTATGCACTTTCCACTTCAAAATGAATTTTTAGATTGTATAATCTGAAAATAAATTATGAAAATTGAAAAATTATATTTAAATTGTATATTTAATATAGTTTTTGTGTATTTCTAATTTTACAATTTAGAATTAATTTGTTTACGTCTAAATGTTAAAGTTAGTTTAACTAAACTTTCTAATTATATATACAAACTAATTTTAATTTAATTTTTATTTTTTTGGAGGAGTTTAGAGAAAAGTTTGAACGTTTAAATATGACAAGAATATGTTTGGATAAACCTATTTGACAAGTATGTTTGGATAAATTTTTTCGTAAGTAATATTTTAAGAAGAAAAAATAAATGAGTTTGTTTATAGGTTAAAATTAATTTATATATAAGTTAATTTGTGAAAATACTCTTATATAGTTTCTCTAAGTTTTAACTGTATAAGTAAGTTTTAACTTTTAATTTTTTTTTCTTCTAAATCTCTTCTATTTTTTTTTTCAAATAAACCCTAATCGAAAAATTCATGTTCAGAAATAAGACTCTACTAAAAATAATCAGTTCAGAGAAATAATTCATTCATAAAATTATTAAAACTTCAAACTCATAATGTTAAGAAATATGAAATGTTAATGATAAACTTTTAATTCTAATAATTAATTTAAAAGTCCAAATATACGAAATTAGGTTCACGATGAATATTAAAGTCTTATTTGTGGTCCGATTCAAGCAGGGAAAACAACACAATATTTAATGTGCATTTTTGGGTGAACTTATACAAAAATAATTTTAAATTAAATTAATTCTGATGAAAATTGATTTTTAAAGTGAATTGATGTATCTTTGAAAGTTTTTATCTTGAAATAAAATTTGAAGAAAACATAGTATTATTTTTTAATTCAATAAAAAAAATATTTAAGGTTACTTCAGCTCAAAATTTATTTTAGATAGAAGTAATCAATTCATCAATGTGATTTGAGTCGAGGTTTTTCGTACATATGTTTATAAGAGAAAAAAATAAAAAATTAATTGAACAATAAATTTATCATTTATCCTATAAATATTGATAGAGAAATTCATATAAACAAGTACCAGTTATTGGAGGAGTGATTTTTCCTGCTCTATCTCCATAGTTTTTCAAAATTCCAATTTTAGACATAATAAAAAGATCAAAATGCTCTTGAGAAGCATAAAGGCACAATATATTCAGAGGTGTTGCGTTGGTGACAATACAGATATTGATAAAGGTTTAGGGTTGTGAGAGCAATATAGAGAGATTACAGAGGTGGAAGAAGACTGTTGTAGGAGTTGCTGAAGAAGGAAACAGTTGCTGGGAGGAGGAAGGAGGTTGGGAGGAAGAAGGAGGTTGCAGTGTTCATCGTCGACGGTGCGCTCAAATTTTTTTTTTTTTAATTCGCAGGTTCTCCAAACCGCAATGTTAATATCTTTTGAAAAGCGTTGTGGGTTGTAGAACCCATAACAAATTGGGACGTACCTTCACTATTGCAGGTTGTAACCCGCAATATAAAAAATTTTGAAACACATTGCGGGTTGTACAACTCACAATTCAAAAAAATTTCAAAAATGAATTGTGGGTTGTAGAACCCGCAATGTATTTTTATAAAATTTTTTGGCTTGCGGGTTCTACAACCCGCAATGTAAAAATCTTAAGAAAATACATTGCGGGTTCTACAACCCGCAATGTATTTTGAAAATGTTTTTTTTTTTGGTGGTGCTTGTTGAGAGTGGATGGAGGTTGATGGAGATAGATGGAGGATACAATGGTGGAACTTTTGTGGTACTCAAGCTTTTCTCTAATGCAAGAGGAGAAGTTAAAAGTGTAGGAACCTGCGTATAGAGGTATGGAGGTGCAGGGTCGTTGGAGGCTGAAATGATCAAATGATGGAAAGAGGAGATGATGAAGGTATGAAAAAGGGTAAGATTGGATTTTCAAAAATATTAAAAAGATATTTTTGTAAAATCGTTATTAGTACGGAGGTGGAGGAAGTCGTCATGGAGGCGGGAAGAATCACTCCTATTTGAGACTAACTTTTTTAAGCTACAAATTGTGCGGGCCTAATAGTAATGGGAACTGGCCCATGTAAATGCAAGGAAGGTAGTGACATTCTCCACCCCTAATATTTTCAACTTGCAACCCATAAAATTTGAAATATAGAATCTGACGAACATCCGGATTATACATTATGAAATATTAAAAATGAAATTCTTGTATTTCATAATATATAATAAAATACATAATTTGAATTCTAGATTATGTATTTTGAAATTTATATTCTTATTTTGAATTATATTTTACAATTTGAAATTTATGTTCTTATTTTGAATTATATTTTAGAATATATAACCTAAAATGTATTTATACATTTTAAAATATATTTTTAAATTCAGAAATATATTTAAATTATATATTTTGGAATGTATTAATATGTTTCAATTTATGTATTATAAAATGTTTTTTTTAATTCATAGATACATTTAAAATACACAATTAAGAATAAATTTGTTTTTTTTTAAATTATTTTTTTCAAAAATTAATAAAATTTATATAATAAAACATACAATTTAGAATACAAATTTTAAAAGATTAAATTGGAAGTTTCAAATTTTATGTGGATGTAACTTCAAAATACGGGGAGGAGAATGCAATTGCCTAAATGCTTAGAGAGAGTATTCCATGACCGTCTTATCACATATAACATTTAGAAACTAATTAATGAATATGTTTAGAGAGAGTGCTTTTTCTTTATCTATTTTCAAACTTCAGTTAATACAGGAAACCATGTTTTTTGTAAATGAAAAATGACTTTTTCATAAGATAAAAGAAAAGGTGACTGAGTGTTAAACTATCTATAAGATATTATGCATTTTTTGAGAAAATTTTTGTATAAATGTTTTTAGGAAAAAAAAAACTAGATTATGTTGTGTTAAAAATTAAGATTTGGAGAAATTATTAGTAAATAAGTTCTACAAAAAGTTAACTTTTATTTATTTATTTTAAATATTTTCTTTATTTTTTCTCTTTAAAGGAATCAATTATATTTGTTTGACTTGACGAGAATTCTTTATTTATTTTTCCATTTATCTCATGTAAAACGAGAGTACCAATTGATAAGTTCACTTGCTTTTAAGGTTTGAAGAGTACTTATGTTTAAAACTTTAACATTTTAATTAAAGAAAAGAAAACGTTTAAAAGAATTTTTATCAAACATGTTAAACACTTAGCCAACTTAATAGCATTTGAAACATAAAGCAAGCCATCCGTCCAATATTATTAATGAATCAAGTGTATAGAAAAATGTTCAATTAAAAAGTATTACTAGAAGGATTCGTTTTATTTGATGAAAAATAAATATTCAACGATATTTAACATATAATTTTCCTTTGTATGACCATTAAGAGAATCTCACAAGAAATGTGAACATAAAAAGATCTCTCCAAAAGTATTAAAATTATCATACCTTATAAATCATCCACCTTATATGGTCTTGACCTTATAAGTCATGCAGAATATTACTTCCTTTTTACTCCTACACAATTATTCTTAGTTTCTCTTCCTTATATAGTGTGGTCAACCTATTATCTATTTATGTTATTGATTGGAACTCTCCATTTCATTTAGTAGGATATTGTTTTTCTCCTTCTTTGTAAACCTATCTTAAAAGAACTAGACTCCTCATTGGCCCTTGTTGGTTCCTCTATCCACTCCTCATTTATATGCATTCATTTAAGCTCATTTCTCATCCTCATCCACTTAATCAAGGTATTGAAAAATCTAGTATTTGAATCTCCCAATTCTATTCATTTCACTCTAAACTTTTGTTTTGCCAACGAGTCTTGTCTATGATAAAGCTTTCTAAGCTTCGTTAATAGCACCTGTCTTCTTGTCTTCTTTCCTTTGTTTTCCAAATTATCATCCTTATCTTGCGAATCGACAAGCTTTCCAATTTGTAATGTTAAGGAATCAATTTTCAAAAAAAATATTATCAAATGACTCCTTATTCCATTTCTTTAAGTCATCTTTCAAGAGTTTAAAATTCTCTTTGATCACATAGGAAGCTAAACTCAATACTTGATATTTTTCTCAAAATCCCTTCACCACTTCATTAAATCCTCCTTTGTACATCCATTCGTCCACCACCTTAAATCTTTCGAACCCAATACACTCCTATAGATTCTAAAACTAGCACAGAAGGGTTCAATATTGTCATAATGGTATCAATTCTCTTACCTGGTTGACTTATATTTCATTAACGAAGATCTCTTTATCCTCAAAATTTTCAATATGGTGAATGGTTGCATTAGAAGACATGAATTCCTAAGATTAAATGGACATCAAACAAACATTGGAAAAAGTTTACATAGAATTACGCATTCCATAAAAATTTCAAATTTTAAAGGTAAATATGATCTTAGTTTTTATTCTTGTTTAAGATAAATAAGAATATCCAAAATATGATTTTATTTTTTACATAACTAAGAAAAAAAATATATGAAATGTTACAATAATGACATGCTTATCTAATTATAAATTTATCTATAAATGAAGCATATTTTTACTTAGATCTTACACTTTCCATTTTCAACATTTCTAATAAAAAATCACTCCATGTATCAATTGGACCTGGTAAGCACCAATGGACACAATCATTGTATAATGTCCTATTCTCATTTGGCCAGTGCCCATATCTATTGGGGTGACCATCTGGTCTCAATAACATTGCTTGTGTGGTGTCAAGTAAGATGAACTTCAATCCTTTCTTTATTCCTTCTTTCTGGGCAACTTTGAACTCCTCTAATTGAATCTTATATAACTCTAAATCATAGCCCTCTAACTTTGTTTCATTAGTCCTAAATGGCTTAGTTCTCACACAATTTCCTCCTTTATTCCACAACCCATTTTCATAATGAGATGGTGAAAATGTTCTAAGAAATGTAGTACCCTTAAAGTTTTCTAAACTAAGAATGGATTTAAATGTTGTGCTAAAAACCTTTCTATAGCCATAGGACAAGTTTGAGTGAGTCACATTTTCTAGGTCACATAATTGACATCCAACAACCTTTTGTTTCTCATAGAACACAACGGGTCCCAAAAACCATTGTCCTCCATTGATAATAACATAGTCACACTCTTTAATGTGAGTTATCCATGTTTCATCAAACTCATCAATGTAAACATTAAAGAGGGCACCATTTGAATCCACCTTTTTAGCTCTAACTAGATGGGGTGTCCAATAATTAACCATAGTGAAGTTGTAACTTGAGTACTTCCATTGCTTGAAGGAAAAGACATTCATGTGGGAAACATCTATGGGCCACTCCACCTAGAAAGATAGAAACACCAAGAGTTGAAATTTAGTTATTTAGACCACAAAGACAAGAAGGAAAAATGTGTACAAACACAAACACAAAGTTTGAGAGAAGATTAAAATGTCTGTTTGATTTTGGAGCTGAAATAAACACAAGTATAGTACTTTTTATTTCAGCTGATAAAAGAAAGTTTTTTTTTTTCAACTTTTAAACGGATTTAAAAAATTATTGTGATAGTCAAAATACATTAAAACAAAATTCTATCCGTTTATTTGAAGGAGCAGAATGGAAAATTTAACAGTACAGGAACATGAGCATTAAACGAAGGAAGAAAAGGCTAAAGCTTTGTATGTTCAATGCTTGACAGGGATTTTTTTTTTTTTCGTGAAAAGGATGAAAAAGATAAGTGGATTACTCGTAATATGTTTGGAAAGAAAATCTATAAGAACTTATGGAAGAGAAAAATAATAAAAGAAAAAAATGAGCTTCTTTTATATAAGTTAAAATTTGTTCACGTGCAAGTTATAAAAATAATTTTAAGAAAATTATATTAATTGTTTTTACAAATTAATTTATATATAAGTTAATTTTAAATTTTGGAAAATTTTATTTTATTTCTATTTTTATTTTTCATAGAATTATTTTTAAAGAAGTTTGTTGACATATAATCAAAGTAGTGATGAGATTATGTCTTGATATCTGCTTGTTTTAGTAGAGTTTATGGTTTCAGATATTTTAGGAGGTGAGGTTGTGTTTTTTTGAAGTCTTTTCAGTTGTATATCTCTTGTATTCAGGAGATGTTGAAGTAATAAAATTTAGAGTTTTCATCATATTTATCCTTTATTTCTAACAAGATTTTACAATTTTTTATTACATTTATATAGTTGTTAGTTGTTGGTGGAGGGATATATCCAAAGAAATTATATACTAATCAAAAGCTAAAATGTTTTTGTTAGGAATGTACCAAAAAGAAAATAACCATTATATTTTAAGAGTTAACAATATATTTAAGTTTTCTATATATCTATTTTCAGTCATCCTCGTGATTCCTGGCCAGCCATCACCCATGACAAAATGATATATAAAAGTATGCATCCATTTAACACATGAATCAATACGATAAAAACATGACCATTATTTGTCTTTATTTTATTTTAAACTTGATAAAGAATATTTTAAAATACAATGAAAAATTAATATAGTTTAATGAAAAATATGATTTTTTAAATAAGCAATGTAATTAAAAAAGCGACTTTTAAATAAAAATTATAAGAGTTTAAATCAATTAAAAAAATATTTTTTACCTACAAAGAAAACTAGAGTTTATAAAATCAGTATCATACGAATGTTCTTTTTTATCATTTTATATTTATTTATTACTTTAATAAATAATTTATATCAAACGTTTATAGTTTATAATTCAACTACCAAGAATTATTTTTTTTGGAAAATTATATCTTGAGAATTAAACCCCAAACATCATTTGACCATTAGTAAGAATTAATACTTTAAAAGTAAAATTACATTGACAATTAATTGTTAACCGAAAGAAAGCATCACCATAATTTTTTTAATAAAAAATTTTAATTATAAAATAGTTTTAGGTGTTCATATCTCACTTATCTAATTTTCCCTAATTTTTTCAACTTTAAATTAATTTAAATTACCAATTATTAGACAGGCATGTTTACCAAATATTGCCAAAAACATAAAGTATTCCAACAATTAGAAACCATTTCAATTTTAGAGGAAGTTGCAGTGAAAATATATTTTCTGAGTCATCTCTCAGCTTCTGATGCTCTCATCTGCAACACTAGGGGACAGTGAAGTATAGACAAGAATGAACATATGTTTCAAGAAGTTTAGAGACATAGAAGACAGAGAATATACTACATTCAGATGCAGGTTTTGCTATGTAATCAAATACCATATATAACCTATGATTGTGGATCCAGAGTTTTAGAATCTCAATCTTGAAAAAGTAGGAGAAACTAACCCTTGAAAGGAGGCAAATCATAGACTGCATGTGATTTCTGGCTAAGGAGTCTCCAACAAAAGCCATAGATTTTCCCCTCATAATTTCTAGGAACTGAAAGGGGTTGAACATGGGGAGTTCACACTCATTTGGCTTCCACCTCCACTTCATGAACTCAGAATCAGGTCTCCCATGTTTCATGCAGTTTTGGTGCTCATGAATTGCCCAACATGTTGTGTTTGTGTAGTATGGTGCCTCAGGATTTGGCACCCATTCCCCACTGAAAATGTCACACTTCTTCACAGATGTTGAGGGCAAGCTTTCTGGCTCCTTCAAATCACCAACTGCAGTGGATGGAAGCTTATATCTATTGATCTTCAGCACTGCTGTGGTGACAGTAAATATAAGTAAGATTATGCATATTAGTATACTTGTTTTTGATACTGTTTGTTTTGGGGTAGTGTTCCCACATACAAGCTCAATATGTAGGAACTTCATGGAGAAAGAGAAAGAGAAAAAGAAGAGTAAGGGATAGAGGAAGCTAATGTAGGGGAATCAGCTTTTGCAAGTTTATTGTGAGGTAAAACATAAACTGTCTCTGATTTGTTTTTGGTTCTTAATTCATTTTTGTTGAGATTCTCTACTTTCTAAAACCATCATTTAACATAATCTGTACCATAATATTTTATCATTTCATAATTTTCTGGTGAACTTGTCACATGTCTATGTTCCTTTTCCTTCGTTTAATAATTTGGAAAATTCAATTTACTTAACTACCATTTTTCTTACCAAATCAGTTCATATTGGAAAATTCAATTTACTTAACCACCAGTTTTCTTACCAAATCACTTCATATTGAACTTTTTTTTTATTAAAAAAAGTAATATATATTAACCTCTAACCTTTAGCAAATATAGATAAAATCACATTTTGGTCATATATTACTTTCATAAACAATGGTCCATGAGCTTTCTTCATCATGCTTTGTGTACGTACTGGTCCATGTGTTTGCTTCGTCATACTATATGTACGTACAAAATCAATGGACCATCCTAGCATTTTTTGACAGCTAAGATTGATAAAGATGTTGTAAAACTAAAGGAGAAAAGAGAATGCTGTTTTGTTGGCCAATTATTGTGACGAGTTTTGTTCTTGTGATAAGGTCCTTCATGTGAGGAATCCCTCTTCAAGAAAAGCTGTCACATCGTTTTATTTGTGCTGTTCAATCTGCAGACAGAAGAAATCTCTTGAGATATATGTTTCATGCATGTGAACTTCTGATAAAGCAGAATGAATTTAATCATATAAACCAATAGTTGATATTTATCTCATTGTTAAACTCATTAATTCGAATCAAAACTTTTGCTTAATTGCTTCTGTATATACAATAAAAGTTTTGCTGTTAATTAATCAGAAATTATTATTGATATGCATTTTATAATATTTATTCTAAAAATCGACAAACTTAGTATAGTGATATATGATCAAATGATAGTATAAAATTACTTGATACTAGAACATATGCATAAATATGAACTTTTATTCTGTTATTTGGTTAGTCTTATAACTTGTAAGTTTTAGTGGAGTTTTCAACCAAACATATATTTTCAAGATCTACCATATATATGATTGATAAATCACTTATGCTCTAGTTCAGATAAAAACATTCTATTCGTATTGAAATTCTCAAGTGTACATAGCTTGAGGAAAAAATATATTAATGTACTTTTTTTTTTCTTGTTGGCAGGTAGATCTCATGTTCATGTAATATATTTTCATACTGATAGATAAACCTGTCGCTTTCAAATTGGGCTAAGTTACACAATATTTTAATTTGTACGTACAGTTGTTCTTCAAAGGAGAATCTTTGTCCAATTTTGATTAATATGTATCCTCTTATAGAATATAGAATTGTAAAGCGCATGAAATTATTGTCACAACACTAACAAAAACAAAATTCTTTTGGCCTTACCTTGTTTTACATATTATATAAGAGATAACTAATGCTACATCCGCAATGTATACATTGAAAAACATGCATTGTAATAACATGGCCCTCTTGCACAAGATAATATATATATATATATATATATATA